>Ga0194060_10001123_pt1 | contig 19261 bp, 15 predicted proteins | sample SepL225m_MetaG_FD_163427 | JGI IMG/M metagenome (GOLD analysis project Ga0194060, IMG submission 163427) | Anoxic zone freshwater microbial communities from boreal shield lake in IISD Experimental Lakes Area, Ontario, Canada - Sep2016-L222-5m | ecosystem: Environmental > Aquatic > Freshwater >...
ATCCAAAGCATGGCAAATACCTTGAACAAAGAGGTTTTAAAATGTATTATGAGGTATATGGACAAGGAGCTCCTTTGTTAATGATACACGGGAATGGTGGTTCTATAAAAAGTCTTGAAAATCAAATACCCTATTTTTCCAAAAAATATCAAGTAATAATTGCAGATAGTCGTGCTCATGGTAAATCCATTGACAACAATGATTCTTTAAGTTATGAAATGATGACAGATGACTTGAATGCTTTATTGGAAGCATTACATATGGATTCATGTAATGTGATAGGATGGAGTGATGGTGGAGTTGAAGGGCTACTTCTTGCAATAAGACATCCAAAAAAAGTCAAAAAATTAGCAGTTACTGGCTCTAATTTAATTCCAGATCCAATTTTGAGTACAGACCCTTGGGTAGTTGATTTAGTAAAACAAACTTTAGATAGTCTAAATAATGCGCGATTAACAAATGAAACAAAGCGACAAATAAAATTGCAGAAACTATTATTATATGAGCCACATATTACGCATGCAGATTTACAAAAAATTGAAAGCCCTACCTTAGTAATAGGAGGAGATCAGGATGTGATTGTACCAAGACATACACTAGAGATAGCTGAAAATATTAAGAAATCTAACTTATGGATTTTACCAAACTCCGGCCACTCAACACCAGTAGCGTATAAGCATTTATTTAATCAAACAGTGTATACTTTTTTTACTACGCCTTATCTAAAAAAAGAAAAGGGAGCTAAGTTTTATTAAGGCATAATTTTTCCACCCTTTCACCTCCATTAACCCCTGTTTTCCCTCCAAAAACACAAAACCTGGCACAAACTTGGCACAAAAGAAAAAACCACCTATGAAACGAATCATAAGTGGTTGATTTTCAAGTGGGCCCACCAGGGCATGATCCTGGGACCCCCTGATTATGAGTCAGGTGCTCTAACCAACTGAGCTATAGGCCCGCATCTTTCGATGTAGGCGGCAAAAGTACTAATTTTTAACCTTTTTTAAAGGTATCTACCCTTTTTTTCTGCTATTTTTGCGGGATGAAGAAAGTTATTTTATCAGTAGTTTCCATTTTATTCTTTGGCATGTTTTTAAATGCTCAAATTTCAACAACAACAGGGAGTAAAAAATTAGACCTTACAGGTCGTCCAGCAGACCATTTTATGTTTCAATTTGGTAGCGATACTTGGACTAGCGCGCCCGACAGTGTAAAATTAGGGGGTGGTTTTAGCCGTCACTTTAATATGTACTTCATGTACGACAAACCTTTTGTTTCTAATCCTCATTATAGTGTAGCCTTTGGTGCAGGTGTAGGAACTAGTAATATTTTCTTCGACAATCATACTTTCGTTGATGTAAAATCAATTGCGAATACTTTACCTTTTCGTCATATCGACTCTCTTTCAAATCACTTTTCTAAATTTAAAGTAACTACTATTTATTTAGAAGCACCGGTAGAGTTAAGATATTTTAGCGACCCTGCACATCCTGGTTCATCTTGGAAAGCTGCAGTAGGCTTTAAGTTGGGTACTTTATTGAAATCTTATTCTAAAGGAAAGAATATGGTAAGCAATACAGGTACCTCAATAAATGGTAAGACTTATATTCTGAAAGAAGAAAACAAACGCTTCTTTAACGCAACCGATGTTGCTTTAACAGGAAGAGTGGGTTATGGAGTATTTTCTTTAGACATGGGCTATCAAGTAAACGGTGTTTTACGTGATGGTTTTGGACCAGTGATGAATAAGTTCTCTGTAGGTTTCACGATTAGTGGCTTATAGTAGTTAATATAATATTTACTAAACCCTCTTTTACGGAGGGTTTTTTTATGGACCTAATGGATTAGCCTATCTTTGTAAAAACAAGTAAAGTTGATAGAGAAAAAGAAAATATTTAAGAAAGAAGAGAAGTCGGTACTAGTGAGTGTCATACAGAAAGATCAAACTGAAGCACAGGTAGATGAATATTTAGATGAGTTAGCTTTTTTAGCTGAAACGGCTGGAGCAAAAACTTTAAAATCGTTCAAGCAAAGATTACCGCATCCAGACTCAAGAACTTTTGTGGGTAAAGGAAAGTTAGAAGAAATAAAACAATACGTGGCCCAAAAAGATATTGACGTTGTTATTTTTGATGATGAATTATCGGGCTCTCAAATTACCAATATTGAAAAAGAAGTGAAGTGTAGGGTCATTGATAGAAGTGATTTAATCTTAGACATTTTTGCGGCGCGTGCAAGAACAGCGCAAGCTAAAGTACAAGTTGAATTAGCACAGTACCAATATATATTACCCCGCTTAAAAGGTATGTGGACGCATTTGGAAAGACAAGGTGCGGGTATTGGATCAAGAGGTCCGGGGGAAACTGAAATTGAAACGGACCGTCGTATTGTAAAAGATAAAATTTCTTTACTGCGCAAACGCTTACTTGAAATTGATAAGCAAGCCTTCACACAAAGAAAAGAAAGAGGAGAGTTTATTCGTGTGGCCTTAGTGGGCTATACCAATGTGGGCAAGAGTACCATTATGAATTTAGTAAGTAAGAGTGAAGTGTTTGCAGAAAATAAATTATTCGCAACCCTTGATACCACTACGCGTAAAGTAGTTTTTGAAAACACTCCTTTTTTATTAAGTGATACGGTTGGGTTTATTCGTAAACTCCCACATCATTTAGTAGAAAGTTTTAAAAGTACATTAGATGAAGTAAGAGAAGCCGATGTATTATTACATGTGGTAGATGTTTCTCATGCGCAGTATGAAGACCAAATAGGTGTGGTGAATAAAACCTTACAAGAATTAAAAGCCTTTGATAAACCTATCATTACTATTTTCAATAAAATGGATTTATACAAAGAAAAATATTTTGATGAGTGGATATCGGACGAAGTCAAACAAGATTTACTCATTGAATTAAAAGATAAGTGGAACGGCATTACCAATAACCAAGCCGTTTTTATTAGTGCTATTGAAAAACAAAACATTGAAGAATTAAGAACAGTTATTTTACATAAAGTAAGAGATATGTATCAAATAAGATTTCCTTATAAAACTGTTTATTATACCTAATGAGTAAGTTGGAATGGAAATTAATTACCGATGCGCCCTTAAGCCTCAACTGGGCTGAAAATAATATGGTAGAATTAGAGGTAGAAGGCAAGAATGTTACCCTAGCAAAATGGAAAGAAGGATACCTGGCTTTTGCAAGTAAATGTCCGCATGCCAGTGGTCGCATGGCAGATGGCTATATTAACCCTTTGGGCCAGGTGGTTTGTCCATTACATAGATATTGTTTTGATATGAAAAATGGCCGAAATACAAGCGGTGAGGGCTATTTCCTGAAAACCTACCCCATAGAGTTAAGAGAAGAGGGTCTTTTTATTGGTTTTCAGTCATTTTCTTTGTTTTAATGTTTTGTTCTTAACTAAATTTTATTATTTTTGCCACCCTTAAAAGGAACACTCCTCCTTAGCTCAGTTGGTTAGAGCACATCACTGTTAATGATGGGGTCCTCCGTTCAAGTCGGAGAGGGGGAGCACAAAAGAAAAGCCTTGCATTTTGCAGGGCTTTTTTATTGAAACCAAGTCCATATTTGAGGTCGCAATTTGCGACTTCAAGCTGTCGCTAGGACAATAATACCTCAGCTGGGATATTTAATTCTTGATGAAACAACTTTGCTAACTCCAGGGTCAACGGCTTCTTTTTGTTGAGTAAAGAAGAAACATATCCTTTACTACCCATTTTCCCAACAAGGTCCTTATTCTTCAATCCTAACTCATTCATTTTAACTTTAATGGCATCAATAGGATCTGGAAGTGGAATGGGATAGTTGGCATCTTCATATTGTTTAATTAATAGAAGTGCTACTTGTAGCTTTTCACCTTGCGGGGTATTTGATTTAACCTTATGCTCAAACTGAACATCTACCCAATCAAGGCTCTGCTCATACTGCTTTTTAGTTTTAATTATTTTTAATTCCATATTCTTACTTTTTATATTGTATAGTTGTTACATCAATTTTATCATAGTCGCTATGTGTTCCAAACCATTTGATCTGTATCGCTTTAAACTCAAACACAATCCTTACAACTAGTCTATATTTATTACCCATTATATTAAATACAACTCTATCATCACTCACTAAACTTACATTTCCATATACCTTTTTAAGTTCATTAAAGCTTTTAAATTCCGATATAACTAATTCATGATACCATTCAAATAACGCAATCCTTGCCATAGGATATTTCTTGGCATATGCTAGTAGCGTTCTTCGGGTGATAATATTAAACACAAAGTAAAGATAATAAGTTTACTAATAGAAAACTTTCTAAATTCAATCTATTTTAAAAAAGCCCTGTCCAGAGAAATCGGGACAGGGCTTTTTTATTGCGAATCAGTGAGTTAGGGGGATCCCCTTTTGCGGATAAATACGCTGTTTTCTATTCATTTTTCTTCAGATATTCATTTTTAATAAAGTAGTTGAAATATTTTATTAAAGTACCATTTTAAGTTAACTTTGTAAACGAAGGATTCTATGAATCAAGTAAGAGAGCTGTTTTTTTATAGACAACATTTTCATGAATTTTTTGATAAGCAGTCTGAGAAAGCTAAAGAAAAAATTGATTACGTTTTATTCTTACTAACTCATATCGATAAAGTTCCTGAGAAGTTTTTAAAACATATAGAAGGACAAAAAGGATTATATGAAATAAGGGTTGAACATAGCAGCAATATTTTTAGAATATTCTGTTTTTTTGATAAAGGGAAAATTGTTGTTTTATTAAATGGTTATCAAAAGAAAACACAAAAAACTTCTCTTAAAGAAATAGAGATGGCGAATAAACTAATGAATGAATATTTCAGCACGACTAAATAAATAAGTTATGGCAAAGAAAGAAACTAATATTACAAATTTTAATGAGCATTTAACTGGACGTTATGGTGCAAAAGGTTCAGAGAGAAGAACTGAATTTGAAATTAAAGCAAAAGCCTTTCTTATAGGAGAGTTAATAAAAGAAGAAAGAAAAAATGCTAAAATGACGCAAGAACAATTGGCAGATAAGATTGGAGCCAAAAAAAGCTTTATCTCAAGAATTGAAAATGGTAAAACAGATATTCAACTTTCTACCTTATATAGATTACTTGAATTTGGATTAGGTAAAACTGTTGAAGTTTCTGTTAACTAAAACTGCTGCATCAAATTATAATATTCAACGCTTTTTTTAATTTTAAAAAAAGGCAGTGTTTCCATTAATGCTTTAACCTGTTGCTCATCTATATCTTTAAAAATTAAGACGGCTCCATTTCTAGCTTGTCTCAAAATCTAAACTTCTTAGCCTAGCCTAATTATTTCTCCCATTTTTTATTTAACTTGTTCAAAATATTAAATTATGCAAAAAATAGTATTGTCATTACTCTGCCTTATTATTTGCGGAGCTTCTCTTCATGCACAGAAGAAGAATTTAACAACGGAAGATTATAGCAAATGGCAAAGTTTTGGATCAAGTGAATTGTCACCTAACGGTGCATGGGTAGCATATCAAATTGTAGTTCAAGAGGATAACGATAGTTTATATATAGTGAATCAAACTATTAATAAAACTTACAAATTGGCTTTCGCCAGTAGTCCCGAATTCTCAAAAGACAATCAATGGGTCGCTTATAGAATTGGCCTGCCTTTTAAAGAAGCGGAAAAATTAAGAGACCAAAGCAAACCTATTGAATATAAAATGGGCTTATTGAATCTCACAACGGGGAAAATTATAACCATTGCCAATGTGAGTCGTTTTGGATTTTCAAAAAATGGTAAATTTTTAGCTACCTATTTAGCAGCTCCCAAAGAAAATAAAGACAAAGGAACTGTTTTATTAATTAGAAATTTAATGGATAGCTCTACTAGAACTATTGGTAATGTGACTGAATATGGGTTCAATAAAAAAAGCGATTATCTTGCTTATATAGTTGAATCGGCAAATGTAGCAGGCAATTCAGTAGAACTTTTTAATTTGAATAGCTATACCTTAAAGGTAGTGGCAAGTGATACATTAAAATTTTCTAAATTAACTTGGGCAAAGGAAGGCGAGGCTTTTAGCTTTTTTAAATCGTTTAAGAAAGAAGAGTTTGAAGAAGAGAATGCGCAAGTGTATAGCTGCAATAATTTAAGTAATCCTAGTATTGCTGTATTTGATCCGTTAAAGGCGGAGGGCTTTCCTAAAGGTATGCGAGTTCATAATTTATCATCTCTACAAATTAGTAAGGATTTGAATAAAGTATTCTTTGGTATTCAAACTTGGACTGCTAAGCCTAAGAAAGAAGATAAAAAAATTACAGATAGTTCAAAAGTAAAAACAGATAGTTTAAAATTAGTGGCTGATAAAGCCTTGATGAAGTCTGATAGTAAATTAGCCGATGTTTGGCATTGGAAGGATACTGAAATTCAACCTCGTCAAAAGGTTACCTATGCACAAGACAAGAATGCAAGTTTTTTATCGGCCTGGACTATTGATAAAAATAATTTTCACCAATTAGCTAATGAAGAATTCCCTAATGCACTCATTACGGGCAATCAAGAAATGGCTATTCTCTCCACAGAGAATAAGTACAAGCCTGCTTTTAAAGAAGACTATGCCGATTTTAGTTTAGTCAATACCAATACAGGTGTGCGCAAATTACTTTATACTAAGCTGCTAGATGGCTATTATACTGGGCCTCAATCTTCACCTGATGGGAAATTCTTGATTTACTTTAAAGACAAGAATTGGTTTACATATAATATAGCAACCGAACAGAATACAAATATCACTGCCTCTATTAAGTCAAGTTTCTGGAATACCAAGGACGATCATCCTGCTACCAAACCGCCTTATGGAATAGGAGGATGGATCAAAGGGGATAAAGAAGTGTTGTTGTATGATGAGTATAATATTTGGGCTATTGCACCAGATGGAACTGGTGCTCGTAAAATTACAGAAGGGGAGAAAGACGAAACTGTTTTTAGAGTTTCAAGAGTAGAATTTGAAGAAATATATTTAGATGATGCTAGTCCACTGTATTTTTCAGCCTATGGAGATAAGTCCAAAAAATTTGGATATTATAAATATGAAAAAGGGAAAACTTCAAAATTAATAGTAGAGGATTTACAAGTAAGCCGTTTAAACAAAGCGCTTGATGCAAATATTTTTTCTTACATAAAACAAAACTACAACCTCTCTCCTGAATTATATTTGACAGACAATTTCAGTAAAGAACAAAAAGTAATTTCTACTAATCCGCAACAACAGAACTATTATTGGGGTAAGAGTGAATTAATTTCGTTTACAAACAAAGCAGGTAAAAAAATGCAGGGTGCATTGTACTATCCTGCTAATTACGATGCAAGTAAACAATATCCAATGGTTGTATATATTTATGAACTTTTATCTAATAATGTACACGGGTATGTTGCACCAAGTATTAGAAGACCTTACAATACTACCAACTTCACTACCAATGGCTATTTTGTGTTTCAACCAGATATAGTATACGAAACCAATGACCCTGGAATGAGTGCTGTCAATTGCGTGGTGCCAGCTGTGAAAGAAGTTTTAAAAACAGGAATGATTGATGCGAGCAAAGTGGGTATCATGGGCCATAGTTGGGGTGCTTATCAAACATCATTTTTGGTTACACAAACCGATATTTTCAAAGCAGCCATTGCCGGTGCTCCTTTAACCGATTTAATAAGTATGTCATTGTCTATTTATTGGAATAGCGGCACACCTGATCAGAAAATTTTTGAAACTAGCCAAGGCAGATTTGATGGTCCTTGGTATGAGAGAACCGAGGCGCATATTCGTAATTCACCTATGTTTAATGCAAGCAAAATTAAAGCGCCTTTACTAGTCACATTTGGAGATAAAGATGGAGCTGTAGATTGGCATCAAGGTATTGAAATGTATGGTACTATGCGCAGAATGCAAAAGCCTTATGTAATGCTAGTGTATGCCGATGAGAACCATAATTTTACTAAGAAAGAAAATCAAATTGATTATCAAAAAAGACAAAGAGAATGGTTTGATCATTATTTATTGGGTAAGCCTGCCGAAAAATGGATCACAGATGGAGTTAGTTATTTAGATAGAATGAAAGAAAAGGAAAAAGATAAAGAAGGGACTAAGAATTAATTTACAATTCTAGTTTCATCATAATATCGGTTTGCTCATCATTTCCTAGTTTGAAAATATGAGTGTCAAATGGAACAAAGCCATTCTTTTTATAAAATTGAATGGCTTTGTTGTTTTCTTCCCAAACCCCTAGCCATACATAGTTCACCTTCATTTCTTTTGCTATAGAAATGGCCTTCTCGTAAAGTGCTTGACCCAGTTTTTTACCATGATAGGCTTGCAGCACATATATTCTTTCAATTTCAAGCGCCTCATTGTCTTTTAATTCTGTTTGAGAAGCGCCAAAATTTATTTTTAAATAACCTACTACATTATCTTCAATTTCTGCAAAATAAAAAGAGGAATAAGGGTTATTTAATTCCGAACTTAGTTTTTCATTTGAAAAGCTTTCTTCCAAGTATTTATCTAAATCCTCTTTTGTGTTATGCGCTGTAAAAGTTTCAGTAAAAGTGGTTTTGCCAATTTTTTGTAATTGGTATAAATGGTCAATACTTATTTTTCTAATGACTAACTCCATTATTTTTTTACTGCATATTTTATAGTTCTTGCATCTTTAATAACACCTTTCCAATTTAGTCCGAAACCAAAATCATAGCTATGACCTTGACTGTCTTTATAGGTAACCATATCGTGCGGTACATCTTCTTTTTGTTTTTCTACCACCGACATGTTTAATGGCATTTGCATAGGAAGTAGTCCACTAGGTTCAACTTTACCGGTTAGTATATCCATTTGCGCTTCTACTTGTACTCCAAACTCGCCCATTATAGCATCTACCTCTTTTTCAAACTCTCCAAAAACCATGGGATTAGTAAGTGCTATAGATATAACTACTGGTTTACCATTCATCGCTTTCTTTGTTTGCTCAATAGTATTTAAATCGGGGTATGAATTTGATTTTGATGTTTTGTTGATATAGGTTCTGTCTTTAATTGTAGAGTCCACTACTGGGTCACCCGCAGCAATACTATGTACTCTTGCATCTGTTGCAGTATAGTCTTTTAATTGTAAGCTAACGGGCACATAGCCATTGCCACCTGCTTCTCTATCTGCTCTGCTATAACCGCCACTCACAGGGCTCTTAATAAATACAATGGCAAAATCTGCTTTTGTAGGATCCTCTGTTACGGCATAATATTTTTTAACTAAATCTACATTTATGGGGTACTCGGTTTTTTCAGGTGTAGCTTGTCCAAAAAAGTTCACACTAGCCGGCGTAGTTCTTTTAGGTATATAAACTGTTTTACCTTTAGCTATAGGCAATGTTTTATTTTGATTCTTAATTAAGACAATCGATTTTAATTGAGCATCATAACCAGCTTTCATAAACTCGGGCTTACCTACTATGGTAACCGATTCTTTAGGATCCAAATAAGGGTTTTCAAACAAACCTACTCTGAACATATTTAAAAGTAAACGAATAGCCGATTGTTCGAAACGCTTACGCATAAAGGCTTCTCCATGTTCTTTCACGCCCATTTGATAGGCTTCTAATACAGGTTTGGCATCGTTATTGCCACCAAATTGATCCACTCCTGCCATTAATACTTTATAATGTCTTTCAGCAATACTTAATTTTTCAACTCCCCAAGACTTACCTGCAAATATATCGGGTTTAGCACCTTCATTGCCAGTAATACCCCAATCGGTACAAACTACTCCGTCATAATTATATTTATTTCTTAATAAATCTGTAATAATATATTTACTAAAACCATTTCCCACGCTTTCACCATTTTTAATATCTTGATTAACTGAAATAGTATAGTATGGCATCACAGCTGCAGCCTTTTTAGTACTACCTTCTAATTTAAATGCACCATTTATAAAAGTTTTTAAATGTGTTTGAAAATTATTTCCTGGGTACACTGCAAATTTTCCATAGGCAAAGTGACCATCACGACCTGCTTCCTCTGGTCCACCACCAGGCCAATGTTTTACCATGGCATTCACACTATAATTGCCCCACCCATTGTATTTATCAATGGAAGTAGGCGATGTTTGAAATCCATCAACATAGGCGCGTGCCATATCGGTAGCTAAATTTGGATCTTCTCCAAAAGTGCCCACGAATCTATTCCATCTTGGTTCTGTAGCTAAATCAATTTGAGGAGACAAGGCAGTCGTAATACCTAAGGCTCTATATTCTTTAGAAGCAATAGATCCGAATTTTTTGGTGATAGAAGGGTCAAATGTTGCAGCCAAGCCCAACTCTTCAGGCCATTGTGATATAGTGCCACCAGAACCTGCATTGTACTCTGCATTTTTATTAGCGCCATTTCTTGGATCAGAACTATTGTTAGAGGGAATACCCATACCTATTTTCTCTACTAACTTTTGAACATTATTATTCCATGTAGAAGATACAGTTGGATTTTCTACAGTAGTTATTAATACATGTCTCAAATTATCTTTTGATAAAAAACTTATTTGTTGGTCGCTTAAATCTGAAGCCTTTGCGCCACTTTCAGGAAATGGTTTTCCATTATATGTTGCACTAAATCTTCCCATAGCGCCCATGGGTATGGATTGATGCGCACTATACAGCATTAAACCTGCAATTTCTTCAATGGTTAATTTAGCTGCTAAGTCCTTAGCTCTTTCATTTACATTTAAACGCCAATCTTCATAAGCGTCCAGGCTGCCATTCTTATTTAAATCCTTGAAAGGAAGGCCATCCTTCATAATAATTTTTACACCCGACTCTGTTGAATAGGCTAGGCTTATTTGATTATTAACTTTTATTTTTTTAACACCCTCTGTTAAATTTACTTCCTCAAATTTTTGTTGAGCTTGTGCAAATACAGGAAGGGCAAGCAAGAAAAATAATATTTTTTTCATAATGGTTGATTGTACTTAATAGTTGAATATATAGCCAGGGTTTAGCTTATAAATATAATTAATAATTGTGTCAGTAAAACACAATAACTAGCAATTTTTATGAATGGGAATTGATTAATTACCACTGTCTTCCATGCCGCCCTCTTCCTTCCTTTCTTTTTTAAATTCAAGCTTGCCAAAACGCCAGTTAAAGCTAATGCCAAATGATCTTGAAGGCACGTACCTAATAGAATTTGAAATAAAATTAGGGCCTTTGATAAATGTTTGCTGCTTGATATACTCGGCAAATGGGTTATTAGCTACCAGGCCTAAACTACCTTTATTGTTCCAAAATCTTTTTCGTAAGGCTAAGCTATAAGAGGCATTGGCAGGATATTTACCTTGTATTTCATTTCGTGCAGAATTAAAATTACCAAAGCCTTCCGTCACCAAGGTTTTAGAAAACTCATAAGTCAAGTTAATATTAGCTCTCCAGTTTTGACTAGTGGCGTTATAATTTTTATCAATGCTATTAAAAATTTCTCTGTAGTAATAAGACAAATTTGTTCTGATACTAAAAGCAGTAGAAACTTTCAAATCGCCATATAAGTTCAGTCCAGTATTTTTTTCTAAACCAATATTTTCACTTCTACTTAAGTTAACATTGTAATACAAACTATCACCTACTTGTATGCTTGGGTAATAAGTAACATAGGGTTGTATGTCTTGATCGGAGTTGCGTTGAAATAAGGCAAACATTAAGGAACCCTTTTCGCCTAACTGTTGACTATACGTTAATTCAATACGCTCACCTAATTCTGGAAGTAGGAATGGATTTCCTTGACTCATATTTTTAGGATCGGTGGTATTGATGTAAGGATTTAATTCTTGTGACCCAGGGCGGTTAATTCTTCTTGAATAACTTAGCTTAAGGCTATTGTCTTCTCCTAATTTTCTTTTGAAAAAGATAGAAGGAACAAAATTATTATAATTAGGACTAATGGGCTTATTCGATGAAGAATAAATGGCATCCACATTGGTTTGTTCCCATCTTCCTCCTAGTTTAACATCTACCCAATCTTTAATAGGAAATTCTAATTCTGCATAAACAGCTACCACTTTCTGATGATACCCTAAAGTATTGGATAAGCTATTATTTAATTTACTTGCTTGTGTACTATTTTGTGTAAATACATTGGTATTACTATTTAAATCAACGCCTCCTAATTTACCACCAGTGGTAAATTTTACTTTATCGGAAATAGGTTCAGTATAATCCAATTTTAATTCTGTTTCTTTTTGTTTAGCAATGGAATTATTAATACTACCATAGTTTACAACATTAGCCGGCATTAAATATTGTAATGCACTAGAATGGTTGTTATTATTGGAATTTCCGTCGTTGTAAGCAATTTCAAGTTCTCTATCTTCTTTATCAAATGTTCTTTTATAGTTTACATTATAATTAGTTCCAGTTCCTGAATAAGCACCTCCTGTAAGATTATGTAACAAAGCATTTTGTACTAAAGTAGCGCCATCTAATTGGCTTGATAAACTTTGATTGTTATATCCAGAAGCATTAAAACCATAATCATTACCATTTACAGAAGCGGTAAAACTATTTTTCTTTAAATAAGTCCAATCTAAATTTAAACCGGAATGCGTACCATGACGTTTTACATCGCTGCTGCCATCTTGTTGCATAAAGTTGGTTGTATGATTAGCAGCATCAGTGGTGGTTCTGTCCATTGAATTAGGCGTGGCAGAAAGTAAAGTGGAGTTAGAGGCTATATACAAACTAGCGCCAAAATTATTATTGCGTAAAGCTAGATTGGCTGATCCATTTTCAATTCTAGTTCCAATACTTGTATTGATATTACCATTGTATCCTTTTGTTTTATTTTGTTTTAGGATAATATTTATTATACCACCTAAACCATCTGCATCATATTTTGCACCAGGGTTGGTTATCACTTCAACCGATTTTATTTCACTAGCAGGTATAGATTGTAAAACTTCAGTAATATTAGAACCAAAGGCAATACTGGGTTTCCCATTAATTAAAAAACGTATACTTGAAGTACCTGCTAATTGAACATTGCCATCAATATCTACTGAAACCATTGGAATTTTTTTCAGTAAATCTGTGGCCACACCAGTTTGTGCACTAATATCTTTTTCTGCATTAAAAACCATTTTATCAATTTTATTTTCAATCATTCGTGCAGAGCTAGTAACTGTTACTTCTTTTAGCGTACTATTTGATTTCTCTAATAAAATGGTATTTAAATTTATTTTAAGATGACCATTGTCAATGGTAACATTATTAAAAGTCATTGTTTTAGAACCAATAAATTCAACATTCACTTTATATATATCCAAACTCAATTCTTTGACTGAAAATTGACCTTGTTTATTCGTGGTAGCCCCATTAATGGCCTTGCTAGTCCCGTTCTTATAAATGATAATAGTCGCATATTCAATAGGTAAGTTGGTTTCAGCATCGAGTACTATTCCTGAAATTTGTCCATTGCCAGTAGCTTGATCAGGTTTTTGAGCCTGAAGTATTATATATGAATTTAATAATATAAGTGTAATTAGATATTTGAGCATGCCTCTGTTTCTTTTATGAACGCAAATTTATTGCATCTGTTGCGAAGCAGGTAGCCGTTTATGTAAAAACTACCTATGGAAGGCCTTGGTGACCCTACTAGTACTGAACATTCTAGAGCTAATTTTGTTATTTTGTAGTAACCCTTAAATAATACCTTATGAAAAATAAAATAGCAATTGTAACAGGCGGCAGCCGTGGATTAGGAAAAGACATGGCCTTGAGTTTAGCTAAAAAGAATATTGATGTTATAGTCACCTACAATACTAATGCTGCAATGGCTTTGGAAACTGTTAAAGAAATGGAAGCCTTAGGTGCTAAAGGAGCTATTGCACATTTGAATATGAGTGATTTTAATTCCTTAGATACCTTTGTTGAAAATATCTCAAATATTCTTTCAAAAGAATTGAATGCTACACATTTTGATTTTTTAATTAATAATGCAGGAATGGGAAAGACGGTTCCCTTTGTTGATGTAACTGAAGACGTATTTGATGATTTTTTAAATGTACATTTTAAAAGTATTTATTTTTTAACACAAAAATTATTAAAGCAAATGAATGATGGAGGAAGTATTATTAATATTTCTTCAGGAACTACTCGTTTTAGTAATCCAGGGTATTCGGTGTATGCATCTATGAAAGGGGCCATGGAAATTTTAACGAAGTACCTTGCTAAAGAATTGGGTACAAGGGGCATTCGTTCCAATATAGTTGCTCCTGGTCCTGTTGAAACCGATTTTAACAATGCTGCTATTCGAAATAATCCTCAATTCAAAACAATGTTAGGCAATATGTCTCCATTAGGCAGAGTAGGCGCTGCAGATGATTTAGGAGGTGTGATTGCCTTCTTATGCTCTGATGATGCCAAGTGGGTTAATGGTCAACGCATTGAAGTAAGTGGCGGTATTAATTGCTAATACAAAAACTTATTTCAATTTCATGTTAATAGGATCCCAATGAATTATTTTTTTGGTAAAATAACTTTCATTGCAAGATAATGCAGGCGCTGCTGCTCTAAATCCAAAGGCGGCATCTTCCACTACTGGCTTTCCTGTTCTTACTGAATCAAAGAAATTGGTAAAATGATCTAAATGATCGTCGTAGCCCATGGGTGCTTTGAATAAAATATCTTCTTTTGTTTTTCTTTTTCTTTGATCCATTGTCCATTTTGCATCATAGTCTTTTTGCATTTCTTCTTGCATACTCTTAGAGAATGTAAATAAAGAATCGTAGCCACCAAATCCAGGTGCCTCAGGCATTAAGCTATGTTTTACAGTAATGTTATTGCCGTTTACTTCTATTAAACCTTCAGAACCTATAAGCCTAATCACTTCTTGTCCGCCTGTACCACTAATGAAATTCACTTGCAAGGTCATTAAGAAAGCAGCATGCTCTTTTGTTTTTGGATATTGTAATACACCCGACATTACATCTGGTAAATTTCTTCCGTCCTTCCAATAACTGAACTGCCCTGTGCTATAAATATTTTCTGGTCCTTTTGAATTGGTTATAAAATGTGAACCACTTAATAAATGTATAAATAAATCTCCGGCAACACCTGTACCTACTTCTTTAAAGGCTCTCCACCAGAAAAATTTCTTTGCATCAAATTCCATTTTTTCTGTGGCTTCAATAAACTTATCCCAATTAGTTGTCATTGCATTGGCATCCTTTGGTATAGTGTATTCCCAAGCGCCAATGGAACTTTGTCTATCATACACTGCATTCACCATATTCAATTCTCCAATTTCACCTGCAGCTAATAATTCTTTTGCTTTTGCATAACCAATACTACTTACTCTTTGGCTACCTACTTGCAATACCTTTCCCGATTTTTTGGCAGCTTCTATTACAGGATACCCTTCACTAATTTTATATACCATTGGTTTTTCACAATACACATGCTTGCCTTTGGCTAAGGCATCTAAGGTAATGCGCGCATGCCATACATCGGTTGTGCAAATTAATACAGCATCAATATCTTTTTTATCTAGTAAGTCTTTATAATTATTGGTGGTATACAATTCTTTGCCAAATTGTTCTTTTGCATTTTCTAATCTGCCATTGTATAAATCACAAACACCTGCTAATTCAACACCAGGTACTTTAAGTGCTGTTCTTAAATCGAAATGGCCTTGTACGCCATATCCAATTACACCTATACGTATTTTATCGTTCGATGAAATTTTACGTTCGTAAGTTAATATACGCTCTTCGGCATTGGCGCTTGCGGCCATAGAAGAAAAAGGAGATGCGGCTGCTAATAAACTAGTCGCGCCAATTTGTTGTAAAAATTTTCTTCTTGAATTTGCACTGTCGTTTTTCATATGTAGTATTTTATTATTTAAATAGCTTTAGCAATATAAACAATAAATTAACTTCATCAAAAGGACTTATTTAAGCTGTCTATGAGAACCATCGCAGTAGGGCATTTTTTGGGACAAACCGCAGGTGCAGTCATGAATGCCCTTGCCATCCAAAATTTGTTTTTTGTACTTTTCTATTCTAGTTTCTCTTGTTGCAGCCTGTTTAGCAGCTGTAAAAAACATATTATAAGCCCTTTGTCTTCCAGGTGTTAATGCATTGAATGCTTTTTTGAAAGATGTATTCTTTTTAAATATTGCCAGTAATTCATCAGGTAAAACAAGCTCCTTTTCCATGGGCTCTATTTTCAAACCTAATTTTTCAACTTCAATGGCTTCTTTTATATAGGATTTGATAGGGGCTTTCAACTTGGTTATTTCTTGAACAGTCTTAAATTTGATAAGCCTGCCTCCTTGGGTGTTTTCTCCTGGCTTCACCAACAAGCCTTTTGCATCTTTTAATAAGGCCCCTTTAAAAAACAAAAGACCACAATATTCTTTAAACCCTTGAATAATAATAATATTAGAATTTTCAAAAGCATAACAAGGCTTGCCCCATTTTAATTCCTCGGTAAGTGGAAATTCGTGCAAAATGGCCCTTAAAGCTTCCATTTCTGCTTTCCAAGTTTTTAGTTTATTAATGTAAGCATCTACTTTTTTATTCATATGAAATTGAATGAATATAAATTTAGTAGAAAAAATAATAATATTCAATCAATGCACCCTTTATTTAGTAATTTAGGTACTTAATAAAAACCGTATGAAAAATATTTACTTGATTTGTTTTATGCTGTTGGCAAGTGCCGAAATGGTCGCTGCACAAACTACTGCAGTGGCAACTGCTACAACCACTAATACTGCTGCAGCAGCGCCTGCGCCAAGAATGAGAAGAAATATGGATCAACCCGATCCTAATGCCCCTGCCACTAAGTACGATTACCGTGATGCCTTTGCACCATTTTTTTATACTAAAAATGGCAATGAATACCGAGCAGCTTCAGGAGAACCTGGACCAAAATACTGGCAAAACCGAGCCGATTATTTATTAGATGTTAAGTTGAACGAAGCAAACAATGAAATAGCGGGTACTGAAATTTTAACTTATACCAATAACAGCCCATTAAAATTAAATTTTATATGGATGCAGTTAGATCAAAATTTATTTAAAAAAGATTCAAGAGGTTCTGCCATTGTTCCTTTAAATGGAAGTAGAAATGGAGGTAGCGGTCAAGAATTTGACGCAGGGTATAAAATAAAATCTGTTAAAATACTAACTGGGGCTAAAAATGAAAAAGCAACGCCAGTTGAATATTTAATAGAAGACACGCGTATGCAATTATTTTTACCCAAAGAACTTGCAGCGAATGGCGGTAATATTAAAATACAAATTGAATATTCTTTTATCTCTCCCGATTATGGATCGGATAGAATGGGTATTTATAAAGCAAAGAATGGTAAAGTATTTACAGTAGCACAGTGGTTCCCAAGAGTAGCTGTATTTGATGATATTGTTGGATGGAATACCATTCCGTATACTGGTCCTGGTGAATTTTATTTAGAATATGGCGATTTAGATATTTCTATAACTACACCAAGTTCAATGATAGTAGTGAGCTCTGGTGAATTATTAAATGCATCTGAAGTGTATACTGCAGAACAATTAAAAAGATGGACTGCAGCTGCTGCATCTGACAAAACAGTAATTATTCGTTCTGCTCAAGAAGTAAACGATGCTAATTCGAGACCTAAAAATAAAGCTGAATTAAAATGGCATTTTAAAATTAAGAGTGCAAGAGATGCTGCATGGGCTGCGTCTTCTTCTTTTATTATTGATGCTGCTAAAATAAATTTCCCTTCTGGTAGAAAAGGTTTGGCCATTTCTGCATATCCTTTAGAAAGCAATGGAGATAGTGCTTGGGGAAGGTCTACAGAATATGTAAAAAGTACTATTGAATATTATTCTACTAAATGGTATGAGTTTCCTTATCCTGCAGCCACAGCAGTAGCAGGCACGCCAGGTGGAATGGAGTATCCAGGCATTGTGTTTTGCGGTGCTAGGGCTAGACAAGGCGGTTTATGGGGTGTGAATGATCATGAATTTGGTCATACTTGGTTTCCAATGATAGTGGGTTCAAATGAAAGATTATATGGTTGGATGGATGAAGGTTTTAATACTTTTATTAATAGTTTATCTTCTGCTAATTTTAATAATGGAGAATATAAAAGTAAAAACCCTCAAGATAAAAATAGAATTGGCGCCATGTATACCGCACCAGGCCTAGAACCTATTTTAACTTATGTAGATAATTACAAAGAAAGAAACAATGGAACATTATCTTATAGCAAACCTGGTGAAGGCTTAACATTATTGAGAGAAGTTATTTTAGGTGAAGATCGTTTTGATCGTGCTTTAAGAACTTATATAAATAGATGGGCTTTCAAACATCCTACACCAGATGATTTCTTCCATACTATAGAAAATGTAGGAGGTGAAAGTTTACAATGGTTTTGGAGAGGCTGGTTTGCAAATAACTGGCGTTTAGATGTTGCAGTAAGAAGCGTTAAGTATAACGATAGCACTAATTTTTCAAAAGGAGCTATAATTACTTTAGACAATCTTGAAAAAATGGCCATGCCTGTTATACTAGAAGTGAAAACTGTTAGCGGTAAAACAGAGCGTATTAAACTTCCAGTAGAAATATGGGAGCGTAATGTAGCTTGGAGTTTTAGATATCCATGTACAGAGGAAATTGAATCGGTTACTTACGACCCTGATAAAGTCTTACCCGATTATAATGCTGCTAACAATGTATGGAAACGAAATAAGTAATACAGAAAATATAAAACCCCAACAATTTATTTTGTTGGGATTTTTTTTGTCTTTTATTTAAATTGAAATAAAACTGGAATTAAAAAAGCCACTAATCCAGTCCATATAGCATACATAGGCAAGTAGCTTGCAATACTTTTTTCTATAGCTTCTATGGCTGCATTTTTAAAGCATGCTAAAAATAGTTTATAGCATACTAATACTAAATTAATAAATATTAAAAGGTTGCCACCAAGCACTGCAATTCTATTGGGAGATATGCCAAATTCAATTAAACGAAAGCTAATAGCAGCAAGCGCTATAGAGTTTACAATAATAGTTAAAACCGATAAACTAAATAACATTATTAAATTAAATTTACTTTTAGCATTTTTCCCGGCTTCCGCTACAGAAAATAAAATTAAGGCCATCACACCCATTAATAATACATTAAATAGTAAAAGTAAATTTCGGTCCTGGTAAGGATACTTTTTAG
>Ga0194060_10001124_pt1 | contig 19227 bp, 18 predicted proteins | sample SepL225m_MetaG_FD_163427 | JGI IMG/M metagenome (GOLD analysis project Ga0194060, IMG submission 163427) | Anoxic zone freshwater microbial communities from boreal shield lake in IISD Experimental Lakes Area, Ontario, Canada - Sep2016-L222-5m | ecosystem: Environmental > Aquatic > Freshwater >...
GAACCAGTTTCCACAGGAATTGGTTGTGGCATAGCAGCAACTTCGACTGCACCGCCAAGAACCGTAGCGACGTTCTGCGACGCAGCTTCACAACCAGCGAGATAGAACACACCGGTCTTTGCGCGCTTTGCGGTGCCTGCTGCCACGTTCATTGCAACCTGTACTACGTAACCCTGGTCTTGCAACTTGGTGGTCATGTCGCCAGCACTACCGGCAAGTCCTGAAGCGTTCGCGACTTGAATCTTGAAACCATTGATGCTGAACGGTGCGAGTGTTGTTGGCGCGGCTGGATCAACTGATCCGCCAGGTGCCACCGTGACGCCACTTGGGTCTGCTGTGCCGACAGGGACTGTGGCAGCGCCACCGTCTCCGCGGACATCACGCAGAATAAGGAATCCGAGCACCAGGGCAACAACCGCAACGGCTGCGCCGAGAGTGCCTGTGCTGGGAGATGAAAGTGATGGGCGCTTGGCGCCTGGTTTTTGCTGACTCATGGAAAAGGTCCTCCGAGAGAGAAATAGGAGACGCCCACACGGTAGTTCCTATGTGGGTACAGGGGTATGACACCCTGATTTTCCTTACTGCGTAAGGGAAATCGACAGGTCGCTGGCCCCGATACGGGCGAATGGAGCCGGGTGTGGGGATTGAACCCACGACCTACGCATTACAAGTGCGTTGCTCTACCACTGAGCTAACCCGGCAAGGTGAAGGACAATCCTAGGCGGGAGAAGCCAATCGCGCACGGGTCACTTCGTAGGTTGCCAAGGCAGCTGCCGCCGAAACGTTGAGCGACGAGACCTGACCAAGCATCGGAATGCTCACCACCGTGTCACAACGCTCCTTCACCAGCCGGGAAAGGCCTGTGCCTTCAGAGCCAAGGACGATGCAGATGCCGTCGGTGGCGAAGTTGGCGATGTCGAACAAAGTGTTTTCGCTCGAGTCATCGAGCCCCACTACCCAGATGCCCTTATCGCGCATTTGGGTGATGGCAACGGGCAGGCCTGGCACCAAAGTCATTGGCACGTGCTCAATAGCTCCGGCAGAAGTCTTGGCAACGGTGGGCGTGACATGCACGGCACGATGCTTCGGCAAGATCACACCAGTGACACCTGCGCCATCACAGCAACGCAATAGCGCACCAAGGTTGCCTGGGTCTGTCACACCGTCGACTGCAACAAGAAATGGCATCACACCATTTCGTTTTGTCATCAGTGCATTGAAGTCTGCTTCTTCCAAAGGTTGCGCAAACGCAATGATGCCTTGTGGCGCTTCACTGCGTGCTGTGTCTTCCAATGTGCGACGAGGAACTTCAACAACTGTTACACGTGCAGCATCTGCAATTTGCATGATGTCATCAATGATCGCTGCAGGGTCAATATCTTGCGCAATCCAAATTTCTTTTACTTTGCGACGCTGACCAATCAATAATTCACGAACAGCTTGGCGACCTTCAATTTGTTCGCCACCGAGACCTTTGGCAACAGGTGCGCTGCGACGTGCATCTGACTGACGAATAGGCCGACCGCGAGGTCCACCTTCGCGTGGGCCGCTACTGCGAGACGACGAACCACTACTGCGACCAGTGCTTGGTGGCCTACCGCCACCTTTTCCACTTCCCGTGTCGCGACCGCCTGCTGCGCGACCTGGCTTACCGGTATTCACTTTGGGGCTACTTGATTTGACTGGTTTACGTGGTGCCATGACTATGACTCCTTCATGATGAGAGCTGATGCGAAACAGGCGATACCTTCGCCACGACCAATAGAACCAAGGCCTTCTGCCCTGCGTCCTTTGACTGAAATAGGTGCGCCAGCAGCTGCTGACAACAATGCAATCATTGCATCGCGATGAGGTGCGATGCGTGGTTCTTCACACACGACACTGCAATCAACATTGCCAATGCGCCAACCAAGAACTGAAAGCTTGCTTGCGACATCGCGCAGAATCGCAAGAGAATCTGCGCCCTTCCATGCTGGGTCGGTATCGGGGTAATGCTGGCCAATATCGCCTAGACCAGCTGCACCTAACAGCGCGTCTGCTGCTGCATGTGCAATGACATCGGCATCACTATGACCGACAAGTGTGCGCTCGCCAGGAAATGTGACGCCACCAAGAACTAATACGCGGCCGGGCTCTGTTGTTTCTGCAAAGCGGTGGACATCAAAACCCTGACCGACACGAATGTCGACCATTAGATTTCTCCGGCTAGCAATCTGTTCGCATGAGCTACTGCCCACTCAAGATCTTCTGGCGAGGTGATCTTGCGATTCACTACTTCACCTTCAACAACAACGACTTCGCCTCCAACGCGCTCGATAAGAGCTGCATCGTCGGTTCCTTCGCCACCTTGTTCATGCGCGCGTCGCAATGATGCCGCGCGAAATGCTTGAGGAGTTTGCACAGCACGCAATGTTTCGCGGCGCGGCGTTGACACCACAACTTCTGATTCATTCACTTGCTTAATGGTGTCGACTACCGCAACGCCAGGTACTGCGGCATCAGCGCCGTCAACGACAGCAGAAATGACTCGTTGAAAAATAGCCGGACTTGCAAAAGGTCGAGCTGCATCATGCACGCACACAATGGTGGCATCGCTTGGCACTGCAGCCAGACCGCGTCGTACTGATTCAGAGCGGGTTGATCCGCCCTCCACCTGGCCAGGACCTGCGGCTTGGCCCGCTGGAAGTACAACGACAACTCCTACGGAGTGCTGAGCAGCCTCTTCGACTGCCCAGTCAACGATGCGCCGACCGCCGATGACCTCAAACTGCTTCGCGGCTCCGAATCGGAGACCCGATCCGGCTGCGACCACAATTGTCCATACGGTTTCATTTTCAGCCATGCACGAAGGGTAGTACGGTCAAATAGATATGGCACACGAACAAGTTCTTGCAGACACAGAATTCTTTGCAGATGCACCCGCATCCATGCTTTCTCTCATCGCCGCCTCTGGCCGGGTCAAGAATCTCGTCCGAGGCGACGTCTTATTTGAATCAGGCGATGAACCCGACTGCATCTATGTCGTCTTATCTGGCCGCATCGCAATAGCTATCGGCAATAAGCCATTCGACAATCGTGAAACCGTTATCGCGCTCATGGATGAGGGCGACCTATTTGGCGAGATGGGCATGCTCGATGCCAGCACCCGTTCAGCCGGAGCCCGCGCGCTCGAACCATCAACAGTTCTCGAACTTCCCTACTCTGCTGTTACTGAGCAACTCAACTCATCAAGTGCTTTGATGTGGAACGTCATCGGCATGCTGAGCCGTCGCCTTCGCGCAATGGACCAAGCACTGGCAGACAGTGTGTTTCTAGATGTCACCGGACGCACAGCAAAACGCCTTCTTGAATTGTCAGACGGAAAAGATGATTTCACATTGCCAGTTACTCAAGAAGAACTTGCCGGCATGGTTGGTGCTTCACGTGAACGCGTCAACAAAGCAATTGCAAGTTTCATCAAGTTGCATTGGCTTGAACAGCGTGATCGTTCGTATCGCATTCTTGAGCGCGAAAAACTTTCGCAACGCGCTCTCTAAGACCGTGACTAGCGCACTGCGCTAAGTAACCAAGCTTTCGCTCGTGCAAATGCATCTGCCGCATCATCTGGCCTATGCGCCGGACGTGACGCATCATGTGCAAATGCATGTTCCGCCTCTGGATACAGCACAACTTGAACACCTGTTGAACGCAATTGATCAATATCAACGATCGGTGTGTAGTGGTCTTTTTCACCAACGAGCGCAAGAACACCTTCTGCATACCCTGAAATCAACATTCCGAGTGGCTCACCTTGTGTCGGACTACGCCACGCTTCAGGCAAAGTAATCATTCCGTAAAAGCTGACAATGCGTGCAAACCGTTCATCACGTGCAGCCTTAAAGCAATACATACCACCCATACAAAAACCAATCAGACCGACTGTCTCAGTACCAAGTGCATCGGCTGCCTCTAATAAGTCACTCAAGTTCTTTGCATCATCAAGTGCTGGCACTGCTGCAAAACGCGGGTCAATATCTGGGCCGAGATCCACGCCAGGAAATGGTTCAACGGCAATGACAGACATGCCCCATTCGCGTGAGAAACGTTCAACCAAGTCGTCATACAACGGGCGAAGACCAAAAATATCTGGCGCGACAACAAGGCCCATCACAGGTGAATCGTGACGGACAATCTCAGCGGAGGTACCTGATGGAAGAGTGATGCGCATTCCTCCAGTATTGCCGAATGGGTGAGACCCTCGGTGAGACGTCTGCGCCTTCATCGGGTGAGAGGTCTTTCGCACAGTCCCTGCATGACTCATGCAATCCACCCCTATTACCAACAAGCACAGACAGAAGCACCTTCTGATCGGCCACTACCCACCGCTCTTGTGTGGTCCACAGTCACCTCTGGGCCAGCCAGACAGTTCATCGATGAATGGGCGCGCCTTACCCACCGTCCAAGTGTTCTGCGGCGCGTCAACACATGGGACTTTCTCCCTCGGCCAGTCACAGACCTCGATGACTTGTTAACGGTGTGCGGCTTTGGAACGCCGTTTGACGACGAAGCAGGTGATCGCGTGTTGTGGCACATCACGCGACTTGCTGCACACGATGATCTTGCTGCACGAGTGTGCCTGCATCGCATCATGCCGGCCATCATGTCGGTGGCCCGCAGACGGGGACGCATCACTCAGGGCGGAGTAGAAAACGCAATTGGTGATGCAATCTCAACAGCGTGGATTGTGATTCGTGAATTCCCCTGTGATCGTCGGCAAGTAAAAATTGCAGCCAACCTTGTGCGAGATGTTGAGTACTACGGATTTGTCCGTGACCAACGAATGCGCCGAGTCTCTGAGACACAGGTGGGGTTTGATGTGCTCCAACAAATTGAGGAAATAAACCTTGTGACAACAGTTGACCAGGAACTCGATGATGTTCTGTCCTACGCCTCTGAAATGGGTGTGAGTACACCCCAGATTGAACTACTGCGGAAACTAGGAGAAGGAAGACACGCAGACGATATTGCTGTAGATCAGGGCGTGTCGCCACGAACAGTTCGTAACCATAAACACACCGCCATCAAACGAGTGCAACATGTGCTGTCTAAAAATGAAACGAATCGTCGACGTTAACGGTGAAGTTTTACTCGGCGAAGTCGCAAACTATTTGTCACTACAAACACTGACGATGATGCCATGGCAAGACCTGCCCACATTGGGTTCAACCTGCCAGAAGCAGCCAACGGAATTGCAGCCACATTGTATGCAAAAGCCCAGAAAACATTGGTCCGAATGGTACGAAGTGTTGCTCGCGACAATCGAATTGCATCAGGGACTGACCGCAAGTCACCGTTCACAATCGTGAGGTCACTCGCCTGCATTGCAACATCAGTACCGCCACCCATTGCGATACCAACATCTGCTTGCGTTAGTGCCGCTGCGTCATTCACACCATCGCCAACCATCGCAACTGCGTAGCCGCGTTCTTGTAAATCACGAACTACTGCAACTTTGTCTTCTGGCATCACACCGGCATACAAATGATGCTCATCGGTTTCAATGCCAACAGATTCTGCGATTGCACGTGCAGTTGTCGCGTTGTCACCTGTCAACAAGATTGGCGCAAGACCCATAAGCCGCAACGAAGCAATCGCCTCAGCACTGGTCGGTTTGGGCTGGTCAGCCAATGAAATCACGGCCTTTGCTTGCCCTCCCCATGTCACGATGACCGCGGTATGGCCCAACTCGCGCGACGAAGCCAGCGCTTCACGGATAACTTTCGGCAAAATTACTAGACGTTCACGGAACATTTCTTCACGACCAACCGTGATGATTTGGCCACCAATACGACCCGATGCACCTACGCCAGGCAACGATTCAAACTCATCAAGCGATGGCAACACACCAACTTCTTCTTCAGCTGCACGCACAATGGCACGCGCAATAGGGTGCTCACTGCTCTTCTCCACGGCTCCGGCATTTAGCAGTGCTTCATCACGAGACACTCCATCAACACACATCACATCAACCAATGTCATCACGCCAGTTGTCACCGTGCCTGTCTTGTCAAGCACCACCGTGTCAATACGGCGCGTGCTTTGCAAAACATCGATGCCTTTTATAACAATTCCCATTTGAGCAGCGCGACCGCTACCCACCATCAGTGCGGTAGGTGTCGCAAGGCCTAACGCACATGGGCACGCAATAATCAGCACTGCAACAGCAGCGGTAAATGCTTTCGAAGCATCTCCATCGAAATACAGCCAACCAGCCAATGTGGCTGCGCTGATGATAAATACTGTCGGAACAAAAATGCTGCTGACTTTGTCTGCAAACCTCTGCACCGGTGCTTTCGTGGCCTGAGCCTCGCGCACTAACTTGGCCATTCGCGCAAATGTTGTCTCAGCACCCACTCGAGTAGCGCGCACCACAATGCGACCATTCATGTTCACAGTTGCCGATGTCACAGAATCGCCCACCACAACATCAACCGGCACACTCTCGCCTGTCACCATGCTCATGTCAATACTTGAAGCACCTTCGGCAACCACGCCATCTGCAGCAATCTTTTCCCCTGGACGAACAACGACCATGTCACCTTCACGCACGACAGATGCGGGTATCGACACCTCAACTCCATCACGCATAACCGTTGCGTACTTGGCACCTAACGCCAACAATGACCTCAATGCATCACCGGCAGAGTGTTTTGCCCGCATCTCCAAGAAGCGACCCACCAAAATGAACGATGTCACTGTGGCACCGACTTCGAAATACACATGTGACGAACTGGATTGTGCCATTGTCATTCCGGCATGGCTTGCTGATGCAATGGCCTCACCCCACACCACAGCCCAAATGCTCCAGGCAGTCGCTGCGATTACGCCAACACTGATGAGAGTGTCCATAGTGGACGAGCCATGCATTGCATTGCGAAAAGCTGCCTTATGGAATGGCCACGCGCCCCAGGTAACGACTGGCGCCGACAAACCCATCGCCCACCATTGCCAATTATGAAACTGCCACGCCATCACCATCGACAACAGAACTACGGGAACTGTGAATACGACAGATATTCCTAAACGAATAGATGCTGCGCGAAGACGTGCTTCAAGATCATCGTCGAACGGCTGATCATCCATCACACGCGCTGAATACCCGATGCGTTCCACAGCCGAAATTACGGAAGCTTGTGTAATCGCATCTGCATCAAATGCCACCATGGCTGTCTCTGTTGCATAGTTAACTGCAGCTTCAACGCCCGTAATTTCGTTCAGTTCTTTTTCAATCTTGGCAGCACACGCACCACAGGTCATTCCTTGAACAGCAAGTTCCACTTCAATAATGGAAGCGGGAGGCAACACGAGACTCATACCTATTACCTACCACCGAATTCAGGTGAGCGCTTTGCGAGGAATGCATTAATGCCCTCTTGCGCAACATCGGACACCACAGCATCGGCCATTACTGCTGAAGCAAACTCATAGGCCTGATCCTCTGGCAAAACAATTTGGTCGTAATAGGCACGCTTACCAATGGCCTTCGACTCACGAGAACCACGGGTTGCACGCGACATCAGGTCATTCACTGCAGTATCAAGTTCGTCATCAGCGACAACAGCATTCACAAAGCCCCACTCCAAAGCCGTAGCAGCAGAAATTGCATCGCCTGTCATCGCCATCTCTAATGCACGCTTTGGTGACAAGTTGCGTGCAACCGCAACTAACGGCGTGTGACAAAACAATCCGCCCTTGCCACCTGGAATTGCAAACCCTGCCGACTCTGCTGCAACTGCAAGATCACACGTAGCTACAAGTTGACACCCGGCGGCTGTTGCTAGTGCGTGTACTCGGGCAATCACAACTTGCGGAATGCGATGCATCAACTGCATCAAGTTGGAACACACTGTGAAAAGTTCGAACGCAGCATCACGTGATGTCCCAGCCATTTCGCCAAAATTGTGCCCAGCAGAAAAAACAGGACCCTCGGCCGCCAACACAACACCCACGGCATCAGAGACAGAAATCTCTTCAAAGGCAGCAGTGAGTTCCTTCAGAACATCTAGCGATAACGCATTGCGCTTGGCTGGGTTACACAACGTGACAGTGACAATGTCAGCCTCACGCGATACTCGAACTTTTTGGTCCATAACAAACCTCCATGGTCACCATATATATGGGAACCAATTAGTGCGCCCTCTGGGGCTCGAACCCAGGACCTGCGGATTAAAAGTCCGTTGCTCTACCGACTGAGCTAAAGGCGCAGAAGCACTGGAACCCAGAGCGAAACTCGCCCCGGACGCCCAATACATCCGTTTTCAATACTAGTTCGCCCGAACCGAATACCTTCAGACCGTTGCGAATTCCCCCATTTCCTCCTTGGGCAGGGCCCGCACACATCGCTGTACAACGACCCACGGAGGGATTTACTATGACAATCAGCGAAGCACAACGGTTCGACATGCAGGTTGGACTCCGATCACACCTAGGAGACGTCGTGGCCAACATATTGATGGAACACCTGCCACCCTCAGGCTGGTCAGACGTCGCCCGCAAACAAGACATCGTTGAAATTCGCAATGATCTCAGCCGCATCAACGGAACCTTGAAAGTCATCATCGGCGGCGTACTCACGGTGTCAGCCGCCATCATCGTCTTACTGATTCAACTGAACCAAAATATTTCTTCTTTGTAATTCCTAAATTTGGGCCGCTCAGCACACATCGCTGTACAAAGCCATACGAAAGGATTTACTATGACCATTAGCGAAGCACAACGATTCGACATGCAGCTCGGACTGCGATCACACCTAGGAGACGACGTGGCCAACATACTTATGGAACACCTGCCACCCTCAGGCTGGTCAGACGTCGCCCGCAAACAAGATTTTGAGCCAATTAATTACCGAATCGGCAACATCGAAAAAGAACTGACCCGCATCAACGGCACCTTGAAGGTCATCATTGGTGGCGTACTCACGGTGTCGGCCGCCATCATCGTCTTGCTGATTCAACTGAACCAGAACATCTCTTCGCTCTGATCAGTTACTAGATCGTTGCGCGGCGTTTACGGCGTCGGGCTTGGGTCGGAAGCAAGAATCCAAAACCGACAGCTAGCGAGATCGGAATCGCAATCAAAACTCGCGTTAAAGTTGAAGTCTTGTTGATGTTCCCAATCAAGACCCCAAGAGTGAACGTCGTAGCTTTACCGTTTGGAAGCTTGGCCGTTACAACCACACGATGTGATCCAGACTTCACTCCGAATGGCAATTTGTATGTGCCACTCATCGTGCCATCAGTTTCAACAACAGCAGAACCCAGTTGTGTTGGTGTTGAGAACAACCACACTTCAACAATTGATTTAGGTTCGAAACCACCAACGCTCACCTTGATTAAGTCACCAGCAGACAAATGAACTGTGCCATCGGTATCGAGTGGCAAAGTCTTTCCGGCGCTATCTGTACCAGACAATGTGGCACTGACTGAACCTGCGTTTATGACCATCTGATTGTTCTCACGAGATACTTTCGCATCAGCGTCTACTCCATCAACCTGCACTGCAGTTTGACCTGCTGCAACTTTGGAAGCAGCTGGTGGCCCGACAGTTGTTGTTGTCACAACTGGAGGAAGAGTAGTTGTTGTAACAACTGTTTTTGATTTCGCTGATGCGATAGTTGTTGAAGTTGTTGTCGGAACAGGCAATCCATTAGCGCCTAGCACTGCGACAGTGGTCGTTGTCGTAGTTGGTGCAACCGTAGCGACAGTCGCCTGGCCTTGCGCGACCGTAGTTACTGGGGCTTGGATGACAATCGACAATGCTGGTGCAGCTGTTGTCGTGGTAGTGGCAGCTGGTTTTGTTGTAGTAGTAGTGGTGGTAGTAGGAGTAGCCCCACCCGTGAAGGTCAATGTTTCAGTTACTGACTCGACTAAATAGGTTGAGTCGGCTGCCTTAGTGACGGTAAGTGAGCATGTTCCTGATGTTTTGGCGGTCACAACACCAGACGCAAGCGTGCAGGTTGCAGTGCCAGATGTAACAGAAGATGTGACTGCCCCAGTTCCCGAGCCGCCCGTTGTTGCAATAGTGATGCCAGTGATTGCATCACCAGAGGTTGTAGTTACTGCAAGAGCAGTTTGTGTTTTCTTGGCAAACGTTACTGTTGTCGCGGTTGATGAATCAGCGGAATATATGTCGCTCGCTGCTTTTGTTGCTGTCACAGTGCATGTACCGGGTGATGTTGCTCTCAACGTGGTGCCGCTAATGATTGAACAACCAGCAGTACCTGTAGTTGTGACTGCATACGTAACAGCACCACTGCCAGAACCACCAGAAGTTGCGAGAGTGAGATCTGTGTCATATGTACCGCTTGTTGAAGTTAGTACTACTGCCGTTTGTGAAGTTAGTGAATTGGTAGTGACAGAGTCCTGAGTGCTTTCAGAAGAGGTGAGATAGCTAGTTCCATCACCAATCGCTGTCACTGTGATCTTGTAGGCCGTGTTATCTGCAATTGATCCATATGTAGAGGAAGTAATGGTTGTTGACGAACCCGTCACGCCAGTCTTGGTACCGAGTAACGAAGATCCAGCAGAGTTATAGATCTTTACTGTGAAAGATGAAGCGTTGGCATTTGCCGCCCACGACACATTGATTGACTTCAGAGTTGATGCTGTTGCAGTAACTGCAACCGAAGTTGGTGTTGCAAGTGTGACAGGAGGTGCTGATACAGAAACTGCCGTCGAAGAGTTTGTGGTAGCGCCATTACCCAATTCACCGTATGTATTTCTTCCCCAACACTTCACAGTCGTATCCGACAGCACAGCACATGTGTGGTAATAGTTGGTTGAAATCTGGTTGACACCAGTTAACCCACTGACCAGAGTTGGGACCCAACGACTAACGGTTGTACCGTCACCAAGTGCTCCCATGCCGTTCCAACCCCAACACATTGCGCTTGTATCGACCAAAACAGCACACGAGACATACATACCAAGATCAACTGCCGATATTGCAGCAGGAAATGATCCACTAATTACGGGTGTCCACCTGCTGGTTGTTGATCCGTCGCCAAGTTGACCATTGTCATTAAGACCCCAACATTTCAGAACCCCTGTTGTTAGCAATGCACATGCATTATTCCATCCAGTTCCACTAGCAATCTGCGCTACGTCAGACAGTCCAGTCGGAATTGTTTTCGTGCTTGTTGAGTATGTGCCATTTCCATCCCCAAGGCCGCCATGGTTTCCTGCTCCCCAACACCGCACTGTGCCATCATTAAGACGGGCGCAGGTCTGAAAAACTCCAGCACTAATCTGCGCGACTCCAGTCAGGTTGCTTGGAGCAACAGGAGATAATCGACTTATTGTCGTGCCGTCTCCCAGTTGGTAAAGAACATTCCAGCCCCAACAACGCGCCGTTGAATCACTGAGACGAGCACATACGTGTTGAAAGTTGCCCGAGATTTGTGTGACATCAGTGAGATTGGGAATTACCACCGGCGCAGAGCGGCCTGTTGTAGTTCCATCACCTAATTGCCCCGAAGAGTTGTCTCCCCAACATGCAACTGTTCCGTCCGACTTCAATACGCATGCCCACCCTTGTCCAGCAATAACTTGCGTCGCACCTGTTAGCCCAGTTACTTGTACTGGTCGAGTTCTGTTTGTCGTTGTTCCATCACCTAATTGTTTGAGGTTATTGCGACCCCAGCACCACACAGTCCCATCAGTTTTGACTCCACACGTGAATGAGTCACCCGTAGCAACGCGCGAAAAACCCGTCATCGGTGCAGCATCTGCGCGTTGTGGCGCCTGAATTGCAACAGGTAACGCAACCACCATCAGGCCAACGATGAGGGCTGCCAGATTGCAGCGCAGAAAGGTCATGATTCGAGTCGGAGCACCAATAGTCATGTTGTGTATTCTATGCATAAATAGTGCATAGAATACATTTTAAGTGCACAATATGCACACCATAGGGCGATCAGACCAGGGGGCCAGCTCTTGAACCTTGGCCCCAACCGTTACGATTGTCATATGGCATCGGTACCGAAGAAGAAGATCCCGCCAATTCCTGCCCCCAAGAAGCCACGGCTTAGCCAGGCGGAAGCCACCGTGCGCATGCTGAATGCCACCTGCCAACTGCTCCTTGAGTTTGTACCCGGAGAAGTGACGGTCCTACGAATCTGTGAAAAGGCGGGGGTCCACACCGATTATGTGGTCCGCTACTTCGGCTCCCGCGAGGAACTCCTGAGCCAAGCCATAGAAGCGGCCTTTCTTGGTGTCTTCCTGAGAACCAATGGCGAAGATTCCTCCCGCCTCAATGTTGTTCTTGAAGGCAACGTCGACATAATGCAACTCTCACAAGCACGTGTGCGAACGATTGCGTACTTGTTGGGCTGCGGCGTTAGCCCCGAACGATTTCAGTCAAGTCAAAAACTTGTTCTTGAATCTGTCTTTGCGCAATCAAATAACCCCGCCGTTGGCGATCGAACCAGGATGAACCTCATACTCATGGGAACATTGTTAATTCAAGCGATGGGCGCGTTCGACGAAATAAATGACATGACTGAACTGCAGAAACAAGACTTGCTCGCGTACGTCGGTTACATGAGTCAGACGGGCGAAACAGTCCAGACTGCTTTGGGTTGGGATAAACCCGCACCCAAGAAAAAAGCTAAGAAATAGTTAGTCGAAACCGACAAAAGATGCCATTGCATCATTTGGTGCACGGCGCGAACGCACGTCGTTTGCTACGAATTCTTCATCAGGAAAGCCCATTGCAACGCAGGTCATGATGACTTGGTCTTCAGGAATATTCGCGTGTTCGCGCACAACCTGTGACTGCATGATTCCTTGACCATTGATTACAGAACCAAGGCCCTTTGACCAAGCAGCAAGAACAAGGCCATAAGTAGCTGCACCACAATCAAAGTGTGCGATGGTGTCATGTTCGAGTGCCTTATCAAGCGTGATCACAATTGATACTGGTGCATCAAACTGGCGGAAGCCACGCATCACCCAATCTTGACGGCGCACTTTATCATCGCGCTCGATTCCCATTGCTTCAAAAAGCTGAATTGCGATTTCGACTTGACGGTCACGATGTGGACCTTCATAACCGTGGTTCATTTTGATTTCACGATCAACTTTTGAACCAGACATCATGCGCTCGGTGTTTCCTTTGCGAATGTGCTCAAGAGGCTCACCAGTAACAACGTGGTAGTGCCACGGTTGAGTATTCATTGATGATGGTGCGCGCTTGGCGAGTTCAATGACTTCTTCAAGAAGTGCACGTGGTACTGGTTGCTTCTTGTAGCCACGGATACTGCGGCGCTCGTGCACCACTGTCTCGAAATCTGTTGGGTTCTGATTATCAGCCATGAGTATTCCTTTGTTCAACTGAAACGCTAGGGCGTGTGTGGAATCTCCCCGTCATCGAGTCATAATCCACTGCATTATTTAGGCTGAATCAGCCGTGGCCGGGAATGTTCTTCCATGGTCCACCGTCAGAGCGTGGCTCTTTCGGAAGACCGAGAACTTGTTCGCCCACAATGCCACGCTGCACCTGGCTGGTACCTGCGTAAATGGTTCCGGCACGTGCGTTCAAGAACACGCCAACCCAGTTTGCACTGTCGTTTGGTGAACCCACTGAGTCAGTAGTGAAAGCAGTGTGAGGTGTTTGCCCAACTGGCACCAATGCATCGGCGCCAAGAATGTCAACAGCAAGTTCTGTTGCTTCCTTGTGGTATTCGCTCCACCACAATTTGCCGATTGATGCTTCTGGTCCAGGCTGATTGCCATTAAGGAATGCAGTGAGTGCGCGGTATCCGAGGAAACGCATGATCTCAACTTTGATATGTGCCTGAGCGAGACGTTGGCGAATATGTGAGTTCTTTGTGAGTCCCTTGTCTGTTGCCAAACGAGTGAGCTTGTCGAGTTCGCCACGGAATGAAATACCAGAAACAACTGCACCAGCACCACGCTCGTTACCGAGAAGTGTCATTGCAACCATCCAGCCACCGTTGATTTCACCAACAACGTTTTCTTTCGGACAACGTGCATCTGTAAAGAACACTTCGTTGAATTCAGAATCGCCTGACATCATCTTGATGGGACGTACTTCCACACCTTTTTGACGCATGTCAACAAGAAGGAATGTAATACCGCGATGCTTCACATCATCTGGTGACGTACGAGCAAGAACGAAGATGTGGTTTGCAAGATGACCAGCTGATGTCCAAATCTTCTGACCATTGATGACCCACTCGTCGCCGTCAAGAACTGCACGACATCCCAAGTTTCCAAGGTCACTACCGGCCGATGGCTCGCTGTAACCCTGGCACCAGCGATCTTCACCAGAAAGAACGCGAGGAAGATAACTCCTCTTTTGTTCTTCAGTACCAACTGCGATGATGGTGTTACCCAACATGCCAATTCCGAAACCATCGTTTGGTCCGCCACCAGGAACACCAGAGAGTGCAAATTCTTCTGCGAGTACTAATGACTCAATCGCGGTCAGTCCGGCGCCGCCGTATTCCTTTGGCCATGTGACCGCAAGGAAATCATTCTTTGACAACTTCTCGCGCCACTCTTCGGTCCATACAGCTGCATCTTTATGATTCAGCGCACCGATGCCCTTCCAATCTTTCGGAAGGTTGGCGTCGAGGAAGGCGCGCACCTTTGTGCGGTACGTGTCGGCTTGGGGTGGGTAAACAAAATCCATGTTCCTACCCTAGTAATGGCTGCGGGCAGGCTCCGTATCCGAGCCGCCGAAACGATCTATTTGGACATCTCTAAGCCAGCAAAATCACCAGCAGCCCGCCACGCTTCAAGGAGTCGGACAAAGGCGACGGGACCTTTGCCGTAACTGCCATTCTGGGCGGCACGTTCGGCAGGTTTGCCTTCGTTGTTGTAGTAGCCGGGAGTGCAGGCTTCAAGAAACTTCAGGTTCATCGTTGAATTTGATTTGATGTCTTCCACCCAGTCGTGCTCTGCCTGAGCACTAGCTTCGATTCGCGTAATGCCATCTTCAGTGGCGTGCTTCACGATGTGAGCAATGTGAATGGCCTGTTCGTTCAACATGTGCGGGAAGTTCACAGAGAATCCTGATTGTGCGGTGGACACAAGGAAGCAGTTCGGGAACCCACGAGAGAAGAAACCGTGGAATGTTTCAACGCCTTCTGCCCACTTATTTGTGAGTGTGAGGTTGTCCGAGCCGGTGGTTTCGTAACCGGAACGTCGCGCGTAATCAGTGCCGACTTCAAACCCAGTTGCATATATAAGGCAATCGAGTTCGTATTCGACACCGTTAGCCACAACACCCTTTGGTGTGATTCGCTCAACACCAAGACCACCAGTATCAACCAATGTGACGGTCGGTCGGTTGAAGGTTGGCAAGTAGTCGTCATGGAAACATGGGCGCTTACAAAACTGGCGATACCACGGCTTCAGCGCTTCCGCCGTTGCAGGATCTTTCACGATCTCATCAACGCGTGTACGCACTTGATTCATTTTCTCGAAGTCAGCGTTTTCCACAATGGTTCCGATCTGTTCAAGACTTGTACCGAGACCGCCTTCTTTGCGCGCACGCAACATGAGGTTGCCAACAATTTCGGTCCAGCCATCGTTCACTAGATCTTCAGTATCGAATACTCCCGATGTGAGATTCGTAAAGTTCTCATTACGACGACGCTGCCAGCCAGGCTCTAATGAATTCACCCAGTCCGGATCAGTAGGCGTGTCGTTTCGCACGTCAATGGAAGATGGCGTGCGTTGGAATACAAACAGTTGCTTTGCACCAGCACCAAGGTGCGGCACAGCTTGCACAGCTGTTGCACCGGTACCAATGATGCCGACTACTTTGTCTTTCAACCCGGTGAGATTTCCCTTGCTGGTTCCACCGGTGTATGCGTAATCCCAACGACTGGTGTGAAAGGAGTGACCGGCGAATGTGCCTACACCTTCGATGCCCGGCAATTTAGGGCGGTGCAACGGACCATTAGCCATGCTGATGAATCGTGCGCGCACTTCGTCGCCACGGTTAGTGCGAATAACCCAGCGACGGGACGGTTCATCCCAGCGCACTTCAGTTACTTCTGTTTGCAACATTGCACGCGGATACAAATTGAAGTGTTCAGCGATGCGATGGCAGTGCGCCAAAATTTCTGGCGCTGGCGTGTACTTCGATGCAGGAATGAAACCTGTCTCTTCTAGCAACGGCAAGTAAATATACGACTCAACGTCGCATGCAGCGCCGGGATACCTATTCCAGTACCACGTGCCACCAAAGTCGCCGCCCTTTTCAATCACTGTGAAATCGTGAACGCCTGCTTCATGCAGTCGTGCTGCAACCAACATGCCGCCAAAACCACCACCAACAATGGCAACTTGAACTTCTTTGATAATCGGTGCGCGTTCTTCAAACTTGATGTACGGGTCTTCGAGATAGTGAGCGAACTCGCCCACTATTTCTGTGTACTGCTCGTTTGCTTCAGCCCGCACTCGTTTATCGCGTTCATCGCGATAGCGCTGGCGTAGTTCATCAGGGTCAAACCCCAGGTCGTCAGTAGATGTCTGGCTCATGGCGCAACACTATGTCTCAGTCCGCAACGATGCGGAGCCGAAGGCTATTTGTCTGCAGTAACTCGTGCGCGAGGGAATACGCGCAAGAAGTTGCCCGAGTTGAACTTGTCGACAGATGCCTGTGGCACCTCTTTCATGCACGACTCGAAGCGGGCAATGGGGTCACGGCCACCTTCTGTATGTGGGTAATCGCTAGAGAACAAATACAGGTCATCGTTTGACTGGTCAATCAGACGTGCGACATCCTCAAACACGAACGGTGTGAAACCGAACTGTTCACGAACCTGCTCGGATGGTGTGCGCTTGAAACCGCGAAGACGATCGTCAACACGTGAGTAGGCCTTATGTACATGGTCAAGACGAACAAGCATTTCTGGAACCCATCCAGCACCCAGTTCAACAGAAGCGAACTTCAAGTCAGGGAAATCTTCGAGAACACCATCGAGAACCATCATTGAAATGAACGTCTCAATGCCCTGGTGCAACACAGCAGCGTCACGAGCACGAACATTTTCTCCGCCGCCCATCCAGTCTTTGGTAACACCGCGACCAGTGTTGCTCCACTCTGGCTTCAGCTGCAATGGGTTTCCACCAACGTGGAACACAACAGGAACTTGTGCTTCTTGCAACAATGACCAAATTGGATTGAAATCAATGTGAGTTGGCGAACGCTCGCCTGCCAAACGATGTGGAACCCACATGGCCTCAAGACCATTGTCGATGCTCCATTGCACCTCTTCTAATGCAAGCTCCGGATTCTCAAGTGGAATTGCTGCAACACCCATGAGACGGTCATCGATTGAACAGAAGTCAGCCATGTGACGGTTGTGCGCACGTGCGCCGCCGTAACGAACCTTGTCAGGAATTTTGCTGCTTGGTGAGAACGGCATGTGCAAACTGTGCGTTGGGAACACCAACTGCTTCTTGAAGCCCAACATGTCGTTAGCAATAACGCGGTCGTGCTTGTCGAATGCACCAAGAGCTTGAATTTCCTTAACCTCTTGGATCATGCGATCACCAAGAGCAATAAGAGACTCTTTGTGCTCGTCTGAATGCTGCGAACCGTTGCCAACAATGATTGCAACTTCTTCGTCAGTCACAAGTGAACGGCCGTAATCAACTTCTGGAAGAAGGTCGCGCACGTCTGGGTCGGCAAACTTCTTAAGGAAGTCTGGAAGCTCCATGATGTGTGTATCTGCGTCGTAAAGAACGCGATCGCCTGCGTATGTCATATGGGTCCCCTATCCCTCGAACTGTGGGAAACGGTACCACCAGTACGGGCGGTAACAAAGAGGTGAACAGTTGGGTCAGGGCTATGCCCAATTGGGCCTTACTCAATACGATGAACCTGTGCACATCACCACCCCCCAGATCGATTCATATCGACGTAACGGCTGGCTTTTGTGCCGCCCGTTTGTGGGCGGAGAAATCCGTGACATCCAGCAGTGGGTGGATGAAATTCAGCAGTGGCCCGAAAATGGCGACTGGTTGCATTATCGCGAAATGACCGACAGTGGGCCGAAGTTATGCCGCACAGAAAACTTTGTGCCATTCCATACATCTCTGCGTGAGATTCTGACTACAGGCGCAATTGTGGAAATTGTCTCAGCGCTTATGGGTGAGCAAGCAGTTCTCTATAAAGAAAAGATCAACTACAAGTTGGTGGGCGGAGCAGGGTTTCTCCCTCATCAAGATGCACCGGCGTACCCGTTTATCGAAACATCAATTTCTTGCATGATCGCAGTTGACCAAAGCACTGTTGCTAACGGCTGTTTAGAAGTTGTCGACGGACAGCATCATGAATTACTTCCTATGAACGAACGTGGATGCATCGTGAACGACTGGGTGGAAACACATGAATGGCATCCAGTCGAGATGGAAGCTGGCGATGTTCTGTTCTTTCACTCGCACACTCCACATCGCAGTGGTACCAACAATTCACAACGTGACCGCCGTGCCATCTACCCCACCTTTAACGCCGCGAGCCAAGGCGACCTTCGGTCTGATTACTACGAAGAAAAACTCCGCATTTTCCGTGACACAGAACATCAAGCTGGCAATGTCCGCATTTCACTCATCAATGATTTTGAAGGAAGACCCGTATGAACAAATTTGCATCACTCATTGAAATTGAATCTCTGTTTGAAAAATGGGGACAACAGTTCTATAGCGAAAACATTTCTCAAACAGCTCATGCAGTGCAATGCGCACAGTTAGCTGAAGAAGCAGACGCATCAAGCGCACTTGTTCTTGCAGCGTTGCTTCACGATGTCGGCCACCTAGTTGATCTTGAAGACTCTGCGGGCAAAGAAGAACACGAAATAGACACGGCGCACGAGGCGACCGCCGCCCGCTTGCTTGCTTCGCTTTTTCCGCCCGCTGTTACTGCTCCGATTGCGCTTCATGTTGACGGCAAGCGTTGGCTCTGTGCTCGTGAAGATGGTTACTTTGAAACGTTGAGCCCAGCATCTGTTGCCAGCCTTGCATTGCAGGGTGGCCCTATGTCAGATGCCGAAGCAGATCGGTTCATGGCTATGCCACAATTTCAAGAAGCGATTTCACTGCGGCGCTGGGATGACATTGGCAAAGACATTTCCAAGGATCAATTACCTTTTGACGAGTTTCGCCGCATACTCCACTCACATTTCGAACAACTATAGAAACGAATCACCAT
>Ga0194060_10001126_pt1 | contig 19223 bp, 21 predicted proteins | sample SepL225m_MetaG_FD_163427 | JGI IMG/M metagenome (GOLD analysis project Ga0194060, IMG submission 163427) | Anoxic zone freshwater microbial communities from boreal shield lake in IISD Experimental Lakes Area, Ontario, Canada - Sep2016-L222-5m | ecosystem: Environmental > Aquatic > Freshwater >...
GTAATCGAGTCTCAGATTCAAGACCCATCCAAAGTGCTCGAGCACCAGTTGCAATTATTACCGCTTTAGTTTGAATTTCTCCACTGGATGTTTTAATCTTTAATACTTCTCCTGAAAAATCAACATCCAATACATTTTCATTTTTGATAATGCCACCAAAATTCCCGACTTGTTTACGAAGGGTCTCTACTAATTGAGATCCCATTATTTGCTCTTGTCCGGGAAAATTCTCTACTTCTGAAGTTAGCATCAACTGACCTCCGGGAGGTGAACCAGCGATCACTAATGGAGATAGATTTGCACGTGCATTGTATAAACCTGCTGACAATCCAGCCATTCCCCCACCTATTATTACCACGTTCTGTATTTCATTTTTCATATGAATCATTCTAGTTGTTAACTTCTTTCTTTGCAACCAGAGAGAACAAAAATCCGTAACTATGTAATGAGAATAAGATAAATTTTTTTGAACAAAAATCTCTTAAATATGTATTCGTTTTGATATATTTAATATATTTTATATACTTTTTGTTATAGTCTATTTAATGAAATAAATTCTAAATCATTGTTTTTCTTCTATCAGAAAGTATGATAAATACCTCAAGTCATGGGAGTCAATTTAAGAGAGTTTTTTGCATCGAGCACTACTATACCACTACAGATTTATCACACGCTCAACTATCTGTTTCATTTTTTCTGTATCACTTTTGAAAATATAAGAATCAAGATTTTCTATAACCAATTCCTTTGACAAACCATCAAGAGCTTTTTTTACTGCTGATATTTGTTGAAGTACGTCCGTAACATTTCTCTTTTCAACTATCATTTTTTGAATTCCTTTTAACTGACCTATCATTCTGTTAAATCTTTTTTCTGTTTCCATATATATACTGTATACCAGTATGGAGTATTTGTCAACATTTCCCGCATAATACCACATATCATTAGTTATCCACAAATAATGTTTTTTATCCACTCTTTATTTTCCTGTGTTTTGCACTTGCATTTATAGATAGATAGATAGATAGATAATGAAATTTATGTCAACACCTGAATTTTCTTCTCAACCACCCCAACAACCAGAAGATCTATCACAATCGACACAAGAATCTGAACAGGATCCCTACGTATTCAATAATATGGGTGAATTGATAAATTGGCTCACACCATCGGGTATGGGACGCGCGATCACTCAACGACAACAAGTTGGGACAAAAATGATTCCTCCTTCGCAAAATGAAAGACTACTAGCTAGAATGGAGGGTCCTTATGATGCACGTCCTACCTTACAGGCAGATTATGATGATGTGCCCGTTGCTTATGTTCTCCAAACAGGAGTTAGTGGCGAAATACTATATCTATCAAACACTGGAAGAGTTGTTCAAATGTCATATGATCCAAATCGATCTACCGTTTTTCACAGATCAATTGCTCCTAGTTTACAGCCTTATGATTCATTCATTACAATTGACTTTAGCACAACAGGGCAACAAGTTGATGAACTCATTCTTGATAGGATGGTGAACCATGCGGGTGCTACAATCACTGATGGAGCAGATCAACCTGAAATAATACGTAAATCACTTCCCAAAGCTATTGAGTTTGGGAGAAAAGAACTAAAAAGAAGAGCAACAAATAAAGCTATTGTAGAACAAGCTACTCTCCAACTTTTTAGTGATTTTAGAAGACAACTTAGTATTCCTCCCGATGAAAATAACACTCCTCCACCCCAAGAATAACTCTCAATTATAACCCCAAATACGCCTCTTATCTGCGTTTCTATGACATGTTTTAATATTGCCATAAGAGATTATATGCACAAAAAAACAGCCCTTGCGGGCTGTTTTTATAATAAGGATATCGACTCTTATTTCTTCAAACTATCAAGAAATTCTTTATTTGTCTTCACTTTTGTCAACTTATCACACATAGCGGTGATACGCTCTTCCTGTGAAGTAAACAAAGATAACATACGACGAAGTGTGGTAACACGAGCATATGTCTCTTTATCAAATAAAAGCTCTTCATGACGAGTTCCCGATTTCTCTATATCAATAGCTGGGAAAAATCGTTTTTCTGCTAATTTACGATCAAGATGAACCTCGAGATTACCCGTACCTTTGAACTCTTCATAGATAAGATCATCCATACGTGATTCTGTGCCTATGAGCGCTGTACCAATGATGGTAAGACTTCCACCCTCTTCACAGTTACGAGCTGCACCAAGGAATTTTTTTGCTGGAAATAATGCTGATGGATCAAATCCACCAGACATGGTACGTCCTGATCCTGTAACAGATAAGTTAAATGCTCGTGCCAATCGCGTAACAGAATCTAATAAAATTACTACATTATAGCCCATCTCAACTAGTCGTTTTGCGCGGTCCATAGCGAGATTAGCTACCTTAACTTGTTGACGAGGTGATTCATCAAAATGAGATGCGGCTACTTCACCCTTTATAAATCGTTTGATCTCTGTAACTTCTTCTGGTCGTTCACCTATCAAGATTGCCATAAGCATGGCATCTGGATAATTTGTCGAAATAGCAGTTGCCATTTCTTTGAGAAATGTTGTTTTTCCTGCTTTTGGTTGTGAAACGATCAAAGCCCGTTGACCAAAGCCCACTGGAGCAATCAAATCTACTATTCTTGTTGAAAGAATATCCGGTGTTGTCTCGAGCACGATTTGTTTGTTTGGATGCAACGATGTTAGCGCATCAAATTGCTTTCTTTGACGACTTTCTTCTTCGGTGATTTCTTTTCCGTTTATTTTTTTTATAAGTAATAAACTGTGAAATCTCTCACCCTCTTTTGGAGGTCGTGCCAATCCTTCTACTTCATCACCGCGTCGAAGCCAAAAGCGACGGATTTGAGATGTAGATACATAGATATCTTGATTGGGATTTATTGCATAATCCTGTCTAAGAAATCCATATCCTCCAAATGTAACATCAAGAATACCTTTTGCAGGATAACTGATTTTTAGATCTTCTTTTAATCGATCATCAATACTTTCTTGAGATTTTCCTTCAACATTTGATGGCTGTTGCTCAAAATTTGATTCATTCTGCTCATAAGATGGAGCTTTAGATTCATATCTTGACGCACTTCCTTCATATCGTGTTGGTCGTGATGATGGACGAGAGCCTGATCGTGATACCGGACGAGAAGAAGAACGTGATTGAGGACGAGACATTGGTCGTGATGATGGACGCGATTGAGGACGAGACATTGGTCGTTCCTCACGAGCTGGAGCCACTTCTCTATTCTCTGAATAAGAAGGTGCTGGTGCTACTGGTTTTGTACTAACATCATCCATAATCATAATTGGTTTTTCTTCGTAGATATCAAGCATGCTACTGACATCGAGTGTTTGATCATGCTCTTCTGGGGCTACGTTGGAAGTTGGTTTTTTTAATGACATAAAAGGAGAAAAAATTAATAATAAATTATAAAAACATACTGTTAATATTTGAAAACATATGAAGCTATAGATGCTCTAATGATATTCATAATACGTGTTACTTTTGAGGTTATTTTTTGAAAAATAGTACTTGAGAAGATCTCGAACAAAATATCTATTAAAAAGATCCTCCTGCTGGGATGTGCTGAAACTTTTTCCCTAAATTGGGAAGGGTTGAGTGCGATTATGATACCACGGTAACAAAATACGACACCTGATTTTCAACAAATCTTGTTGAATTACCCCTAAAGTTTATGAAAATGTAAAGAAAAAGATTTCAAAAATGTCCCTGTGGGAGGATCAATTTGTAGTATACTAGAGATCATATATGTTTGTCAAGCGCTATATACCTATCCTCTTTCTTTCATTTCTAGCCAGTGTGGCTATATTTCTCGTTGGCATCAACTATGGTTCACAAGTTGAAAAGGCAAATAAAATATTTAAAGTTATTCTTAATAGCACACCTCAACCAACTCGTGTTATACCAACGAGAGGCCCTATCACTTATTCTCATGGACTTATAAAAGAATGTAACATCTCTTTTTTATATCCTGACGAAATGAGCGTCAAAATAACCTCATCTTCTGCCGAACTTACTCAAGAAACTAAACCTATTATGAAACTATGGTGCTGGAATTCGGGTTCATCTGATCCCAACAAACTCCAACTCCCTGCTGGACAAGAAAAGGAGATTATTTTTCAGAACAATAAAATAAATGGTATGCAAATTGAAGATAAAATATCATCGCAAAGCTCTAATTTATATTTTAGTACCAGTTATTTAAACAATACAAAACGTATGAAAGTTATTGTTTCAACAGATTTTTTTCCCTTATTGGAAACCAGTTTTAAGGTAGAATAACACATATGAATATAGCTTTTTTTGGTGCTCCATCATTTGCATCTGAGGTGTTGCAAAAAATAGTACAAGATATGTCTAAAGAGCTTTCTATCGCTCTTATTATTACACAACCAGATGCTCCTGTAGGAAAAAAAAAGAAACTAACCCCTACTCCTGTCAAGGTGCTTGCAAATTCATTAAATATCGAAGTATTTGATACCGAACTTACAAAAAATACACATGCCCTTCTTATTCAGAAACTTCAAGAAAAAAAGATTGAACTCGCCCTACTATTTGCATTTGGCAAAATAATTCCTCAATCAATATTAGACACTCCAAAATATGGATTCTGGAACATTCACCCTTCTCTTCTTCCGCTATATCGTGGACCCGCTCCAATAACATTTCCTCTCGTACTTGGTGATTTTCAAACAGGGGTTACATTGATGCAAATGGATGCGGGGATGGATCATGGTCCTATCATTGAGCAGGCGTCCTATGAAATAGGTTCAAATGAACAACATGAAGATCTCGAAAATAAATTATCTCTCATTGGATTTGAACTGTTTTCTTCAGCTTACAAAGAGTTGCAAAATTCTGGTTCAACTATTTCACAACCTCAATTTCACGATGTTTCAACTTACACACGTATATGTACAAAACAAGACGGATATATCCCTATTGAAATTATCACAAAAGCTCTCAACGGAGAAGATGATGAATTATATCAACCTGAGATCGTTCAAGACTTTATAAAAAAAAATCAATCTATTTCCCCTCCCCAACTCTTATTACAAGATAAAATATTCAATCTTTACAGAGGTCTTCATGGATGGCCCGGAATTTGGACTAAAATTATAGTAAATGGCGAAAAGAAACGATTGAAAATATTATTGATGGCAAAAGATAATAACACATTATCGTTAAAGAAAGTACAACTCGAAGGAAAAAACCCTGTAGACTTTGACACCTTCAATACTGCGTATAAAATTTGGTAGTGCTATAAAAAAAACCCGCCCGTTTGACGGGGCGGTTAATGTATAAATTATGTTTCTAATAACTCATTTATAATGACTTTTGACCTGATACAAGATATACATACCAACTACAAATCCAAAAATTCCTCCAATGATATTCATTGTAACAATGAACGAAAGAGTGCTTATTAAACCCGCATACCAAACATATTTCCATCCTTGTTTTGTTTTGTTGAACAATCCCGGAATCGCCAAACCATCACATACAATAACAACCACAGAAAATCCTAATGCCACTAATGATAAAATAGTTGTAGAAGGAGCCACAGCTCCAGCTAGTGCAACTAAAGGGGCAAATACTGCTGTTACTCCTAGCGCGGTAACTATTCCAAGAGCACCAATTACCACACCTATCACGTTTAAATATGGAACAATTAACACAATAATCTCACGGACATTTTCAGGTAACTGAAACGGAGCTTTTTTGAGAAAATATTCCTCTAATGTTTGATCTAATTGATCAAGTTGTTTTATGAAATCACCTTTTGAATTTGCCATATGAGTTTATCATACGTTGAATAAGCTATTTTGTCAAATAAAGCTTACAAGTTGATTGTAGACTATTTTTCTTTTGATTTCTTTTGCCCTATTTTGAGATATTGAAGAGTTATGAACGAAGACATACAATAAGGGCATTAATAAGAAACTCATCTTCTATGAAACAGTATCATGATGCTTTGCAATATATTCTCGAAAATGGACATGAGCGTATCGATCGAACTGGTATAGGAACCCGGGCAGTTTTTGGTATGCAGATGCGATATAAAATGTCAGAAGGGTTTCCCGCAGTTACTACAAAAAAACTTGCTTTCAAAGCTGTTAAAGCTGAACTTCTTTGGTTTATCTCGGGGAGTTCTGATAATAAAATATTAAATGAAATGGGATGTCATATCTGGGATGCAAATGCAAACGCCGAATACTGGAAACCAAAAGCACAATTTGAAGGCGATCTTGGAAGAGTATATGGCGTACAATGGCGATCATGGCAATCACCAAAAGGAGAATTTGTTGATCAACTATCAGAAGTTATTGAGCGTATTAAAAAAAATCCATATGATCGTCGACTGATTGTATCTGCATGGAACCCCGGTGAACTTCATCTCATGGCGCTTCCACCCTGTCATATGTTCTTTCAATTTTTTATTGCAGATAATAAACTCTCCGTACAAATGTATCAACGAAGTTGTGATATGTTCTTAGGTGTTCCATTTAATATCGCGTCCTATTCCCTCTTTCTTCACATGGTTGCACAAGCAACAGGTCTTGAAGCATATGAATTTATTCATGTCCTTGGAGATGCTCACATATACAACAATCACATTGATCAAGTAAAAGAACAGTTAACAAAAAAAGAATATCCCTTACCAAAGCTGTGGCTCAATCCTGAAATTAAATCAATTTATGATTTTACGATGGATGATATTAAACTGGTAGACTATCAATCCCATTCATCAATAAAGGCTAAAATGGCGGTATAAAAATATGATTGCATTAATAGCGTGTATTTCTAAAAATAGAGGTTTAGGCTACAAAAATAAACTATTGTGGAAGATCTCTGAGGATCTAAAATTTTTTAGAGACACCACACTTCACCACCCTATCATCATGGGAAGAAAAACATATGAATCAATTGGAAAACCCTTACCAAACAGAACTAATATTGTAGTGTCTCGAAATAAAGCATTAGTAATTCAAGGTTGTATTGTTGTCGATTCTTTGGAAAAAGCTATTGTTGAGGCACAAAAAATAAACAAAACAATCTTTATCATCGGGGGGTCAGAAATATATAAACAAGGAATTGTACTTGCAGATACTCTCTACTTAACATGTATCAACGCTGACGCACCACAAGCAGATTCATTTTTCCCTGAATTTGCAGATGCTTTTTCTCATAAAGAGGTATTAATGAGAGGCAATCACGAACATATTACGTTTGAAATCAAAAAATATACTAGGGGCTCATTGGTAAACAACATAAACTCCATTTAACCAATAAATCAAGTTATTTGTGAATACAACTAAAGTAATAAAAAATCTTCAACGTAACTGTTTTTGCACATGACATTCATTAATAAAATTTTCATACAATATTCTTCCAGCTGAACGCCATGTATATTCTGGTATATGCCACGAACCATCAGATTGCTTTGTGTAATAATTATAGACGGGATAAAGAATGGGAGGATTCTGCTTTCTATCCCTTTGAACTTCATTGGCAATATATTCAGGCAAGTATTCTATATGGCCAAAATTGTAGAGAGATCTTCGATGCTTATCCGTAAAAATACAACATCCAATCTTTTCTCCATTTAGTGCTTCTGGTTGCTCTGAACTTGCATATAAAGCAACTATCTCTCCTTTTTGAATTAGTAAATTAATATCTTCTTCGTAGATGTAAATATTTCTACTATGACATAATGATATTTCATCATCCATATCATTTATTAATATATTGTCTTGAATTTTTGACACCTTCACAATTCCCGCAATCTTTTGAGGATATATGCAAGTTTGTACTCCATATCTTGTATACATTGATGCAGATACAGACCAACAATGATACATTGTGAGTGGAATTTGTTCCGCAACGTTAAGATAAATTGATCTTAACTCTTCCCAATAATCTATCTCCTCAAATTTCATTTTCTCAATTCGTTCAGAGGCTCCTGAGATAATAAGACCATCTACTGGATTTGATTTTTGAACTTCAAAATATCCAGAATAATATGTATCGACGTGCTCGAGATTGACGTTCCGTCCTGATCGTTTATGTGTTGTCATATGAATCCAAACCATCTCCACAGGTAAAGGTGAGTGGCAAAACATACGTGCATTTCTCAATTCTGCCAAAAGCATATTGGGTTCAAGGTTAATAAATCCGATTCGTAACGGATTTAATTTTTTTTCGTGAGCTTCTTGTCTGGTTAATATCATTCCTTCATCTGATAATTGCGTTCGTAGTGGGTGATCTTTTGCAAGAATTAACATAACTTATATTAAATGTAATATTTATAATAATTTTTATATGAAACTACGTATTTTCAATCCTATAACAACAATAATTGAATGGTACATATTATTTTAACTATATTAGGTTATTTTATTATATTAATAATTAATTTAAGACTGTATTTTGTAAATATTTTGGTAAATAAAAAAATATAGTTAAAATAATTATAAATAATTCTTATATGAGTATTTTAGGTAATAAATTCTATAACTTTATCAATTATTATATCCTTTGTAACTCCTTCTATTGGAATACCATGCATCAATACTGAAAATTGTTTATCAGTTTGAAATTGTCTTTTTTTCCACATTTTTACCACTTCACCTGTTGTGGGAATTATTTGTTTTTCAAATAGTTTATCGACAGAAACCCATTCTAAAATTCCTTCATTACATATTGGTACATCATCTTTTTGATATACACCAACAAAATATCCTAGAAACCGTTGATTATTGACAATTGCGTGAGCAAATTCTGTGAGATGTATTTTGTTTAATCCTGTCTCTTCTTTAAGTTCACGGTACGCTCCTTGAATAACTGTTTCACCATCCTCTACTTTTCCTCCGATACCTGTGTAATAATTGGGGGCAAATTTCTTCGTAGGAGCTCGTTTTAGAAGTATTATTTTTGTAGGAACTATGTTGTCCAATAAAAATATTACAGTCCACTTTGGAATATGATTATACATATACGTGATGACACTAAAAAACATCTTTTACCAATTTAATTTCTTGGTTAGAAACCATCTATCAAACGAAAATATAGCATGGGTTTTTAGTTGTTTTACAATTGTAAGCACTATGACATCAAAAAAGTATTGTTTTTCCCTTAAGTTGGATGAAATAACTCAGTTGCAGTGAGCATAACTTCAGAGGTTATAGGCTCGATTAGCAATTGGTGATAGTGTATTTCATTAACTTCTTCAAATAATTTGGTGAATTCACGCAATACTTCACATATAGTAACTGTTTGTGTTTGCATATAGTTGCAATATGCTTTTTGTCAAGCCAATATGTCCTTATCCTGTTGATCCAACGCCACCTCTATCTTTTTCATTCATTGATACAACGACATCAAACTTCTGGGGCCTTGAGATCTTCACAAAGATCCCTTGAGCTATGCGATCACCACGCTTTACAGTAATTTCATTGTCAGTAAAATTAAAAGCTAAAAGTAATGCTTCATCATTATCACCACAATAGTCCTGATCAAGCACACCTATACCATTGGCTGTTGTGAAGCCCTTTTTGAAGGCTGTCGAACTGCGTACGGTAATAAGAAAAAAATGATCTTTGGGACATTTTATCACTACATTCAAAGGGATCAATGTTGGTGTTCTTGGTTTCAGAACAGTATCAACCCGTGCATACAAGTCTATAGCAACAGAACCTTCTGTCTGATAAGTTGAGGCTGGTAATGTAGTGTCTATGTATTTGATTTTGATATTCATTCGTTATTATACTTATAATAGAAGAATAATATCATATCTCCATATGATAATAAAAGATGATATTAATCACATTATCCAAGAAGAAATTCTACCTCTCAAGAGAGATATAAAAGAAATAAAAACAGATATGCGCAGATGTTTTATGCAAATCCTAAATCATCCATGATATAACTTCCATCACTTTTGAAGTTAATGCGAAATATAGGAGTTGCCTTCGCAACGTTTTTAAGCGTTTCAAACAGAAGATCTTCCATCGTCTCAGAAAATGCTGTATATAAATATTCCACATCAACCGAATCAGAGAGCTGTACAGCATTTAACTCTATGAGTTTTTTTGCTATTTCTTTGGTTCGCTCTTTTGCAAGAGATTGATGATATATATAAGTTTGGGCTGTCATCACTCCAATATCTGTATGCATTGAGTATTGAGGATACACACCATAATCCCCTTCCAAAAGTAATATCGCGCCTTCACGATGCTCTCCCTGTAATATATGCTTTTTTGCACCTGCATCTTGAATTGTTTCAAGTAATGAAGTTATGTCATCAAAATCTTCCTTTAAGATATTATAAATTTCAGGGTGAGCTATGATCTGCTGAATACACATACAATCTGAACAAGTTTCTATATTATTCAGACCTCCGACAATTTCTTGTAACGCTATTATAGTTTTTTTTAGATCAACATCAAATCCATATGTTCGTGCAGTGCTTAAAATAATGGCGAGTTGTCCATAATCTCCTCCCGGTATTGCAAGTGCGGGTAAATTCTCATGTTGAACATATCGTCCATCAATACATCTCGATCGAAATTTATTTTTCTGATCTATTTCATATTTATTTTCTGTGATTAGCTCCGCTATTTGCTCTTTTCTCAATAATACGTTTTGCATACCCGATATTATGCAATATATTAATTATTTTTACAACCTGAGCAAATAAATATAGTACATAGTATTTTTATTAGTTTTTAATAAATAATATATTATTGTGTTACTATAATCTAATATTTATTTTTATTTTATTTGATATTTAACATTTTTTTTGTATATAATAATCAATTCTGACACAAACCTGACATATTTTAGAATACACACATGACACGACACGAACACATTCCTCATCATCCTGCTGAACGAGAACGTGCAGTACACAGCACTGAAGGATTTGATCCAGCCCGCTTCGTGCAATATGTAGTAAGGCTAGGAGAACGATATGGCATTAAAGTTGATCTTATTTCAATAGATACCAGACTAAACAATAGAACACCAATATTTCGACCACTTTCTGGTCAAATTGAATCTTTATGTATGGATGAAAGACAAATAACAGATGAGTATGACGGTGCACTCATTAAACAAGCAATGTCAGAAGGACGAGCCATGCATACCATGGGTGGAATTCTTTCACTAGCAAAAGAAGAGGCTCGTCAACAAGGTAGACAGAGAACTAATGTTATAGACCATATCAGAGCTGCAAAGCGATTCAGGAAGTTCAAAATTCATCCAAACCTACATGGGCATGCTAAAGAAAATCCACCAACAAAAACTAACAATGAGCCCACAAGTTGCGGACTTTGGAAACTATCTCATCAACGTCAACTAACAGAACATAGCTCAATTGATAATCAACCATACCATATAATGCATATTTACAGAGAATTATGTATGCTGGATTTTATAATGTCAAAAATGAACAACACACTGCAACAGGTTTTGAATGGAATGCATCCACAAATTTTTATCTTCCTCCTTCAGCTGAGAATTTACTCATAGATGCATCATTTACAACAACTACTGGAGGGTATACCTTACACACATTAGTAGATCTCCCCTTATTAGCATCAAGAGAATTATTTCATAATGGCAAACCCCAACAATTAAGGATACTCGTGGATCAATCACTATTATAAGCTATTTAATAATTTATATAGTATTTTTATTCAAATAAAATAAATATCATTTACTATATGCCGATGGTCAACGTCTCTATAGTTTTTATGGAGTATGTGAAATCACAAATGACAACACGTTTGCATTTTGGACTTTATAACTCCTTCCCTTTTTACCTGTCATTCCCCGAATAGGAAAGATTGAAGCTCTTATTTATTAAAGGAAAATCGGGAACTATATTACCCATGACTGCATATGGTACTGCTGGCCAATTTAGGAATGACGGATCACGTACCGCAACGCGACTTACATTCCCTTTGGAATCAGTCATGACAAAATACAATATATCCCCTCTCCATCCCTCTACCATGCTAATTGCTTTAGAAGACTTTTTTAGACGAACATCTGAAGAAATAGATTTTGCAATAATACTTCCACTTGGCATTTTATGTAGTGTTTCTTGAATGATATGTAATGAAGAAAGCACTTCTTGCACTCTAATTTGATATCGAGCATACACATCACAATCAGTATGAGAAGCTTTTTCAAACGTAATATCACGATATCCAGCATAAGGATGATCAAAACGAATATCTATTGGCAACCCACTTGCACGTGCTGGAACACCAACAACTCCGTGATCAGAAGCAATCTCTTTTTCAAGAACACCAGTACCTTTGAGACGATTAGTTACTGATTCATTATTATCGCAGATATATATAATCTCTTTAAAGTCCTTTTTAAATTCTTGGATTATTGCAACAATATTTTTAACCTTTTCAGGTACTATATCTTTTGTAACTCCACCTATAGTATTGACACCTCGTAAAAATCGACTTCCTGTAAGTTCCTCATTGAGGGACATGATGATTTCTCGAAGTCGTGTACCATTGCTTCCTCCAAAACTATACCCCGTATCATTCATAATAAAACCAATATCATTTACGTGATTTGCAATTCGTTCAAGCTCTGCATACACAACACGTAAGAATTTTGCTCGCTCAGGAATCTGCACATTTTGTTCAGTTAATGATTCAACAGCCTGACAAAAAGCCAATGAATGACTAAACGAACTATCACCAGAAATTCGTTCCGACAATTTAATTTTTTTATCTAGTGGAAGAATCTCAAATAATTTTTCAGATCCTTTATGTACATATCCCAACATCGGTTCAAGATTAACTATCTCTTCACCTGCTACACTAAAACGGAAATGCCCCGGTTCGATAATACCTGCATGAACAGGCCCAACAGGAATTTCATAAATACCGTCTCCTTGAACTTCTTGAAAAATATATTCCATTCCAGCCCCTTCCTTCGATGTTTCAGGTCTATGATTCCATTTATAATCCTTAAGAAGTGGATGGATTTTTTTTGGCCAATTTGCATGAAGAATAATTGGTTGTAATGCGGTATGACCAAGAGGAGTAAGTCCAAAAAACGTATATATTTCACGCTCATAATATGTAGATTCGTGTATCAGATTTGATAATGACGGAAATTCTTTTGTATCTATTAGGTTGATATATGGTACTAAATAACAATCCTCTTTTGGAAAACTAAAAATATAATATATCGAAAATGCATTTTTGTTTTCCTGTTCATCAGTTGCTGTAATATGTCGCAAATATACTCCTTTTTCATGATATAGTTTCTGACATACTTCAACTATCTGATCCGATGGAACTTCATAATATATGACATTTCCATCCTGCACTGGTCTATATATATCTGAAATAAAATATTGTGTGATATCTTTAATTGACATATTTATTATTGAAGAATAATTTGTGATTGATTAATAAGCGTGATAATCATTGTTGGCAAATATATACTAAAAACAATAAGAATTCCAACAAGTATTACTAAAGGAAAAATTGTCCATAAGTTTGCTTCTCCAGCTCTAATATCCTCAGAAGAATGTCCAAATACCATTGAAAATGTAATACGGAAAAATCCAATAAATACCAGTATTAATGCACACATACTTATAACTACCACCACTGGATAATCACGAAACCCACTCATCAAAATAGATAACTCTGAAAAAAATATGCCAAATGGCGGAACACCAGTAAGAGATAGAAATCCCACTATGAAAAGTAATGATGTAACCGGTAATTTATGCACCATATCACGCACATCTTTCACAAAAGACGAGCTATATTTTAATCCAATATTTCCTGCTACAAGAAACATCATTGATTTACTTAAAGAATGATAAATAATGTGCAATAATCCAGCAATTACTCCCATTTGACCAAATCCAAATGCAAGAAGTAATAACCCTGCATTTTCTATACTAGAATATGCAAAAAATCTCTTAAAATTATTTTGAGTAAATAAAACTGCTGACGCAAACACTAGAGATACAACTCCAAAAAAGATAAATAATGTAGAGGTAAAATGACTTCCTTGATTGAAATCAACAATTACTTTAAACCGTAGTATTGCATACAAAGCAACATTAAGTAATACTGTTGAAAGTAATGCGACAAATGGAATTGGTCCCTTATTATATGCATCTGGCTTCCATGTATGTAAAGGAAATAATCCCATCTTTGTACCATATCCAATCAATATAAAAACAAATGCATATTTTATAAAAGTCTGATCTATGTTTGGACTCATTTTAATTAATGAACTCCAAGTGATTACATCATCTCCTTTGGTTACTGCAGAAAAAAGGAATGTACCAAGTAATGCCATTAATAGACCAAGCGTATTTATGATGAGAAATTTCCATGATGCTTCTACATCATTTGGTCTTTGAAAAAAATTTATAAGAAATACAGTGGCTAAAGTAGTACCTTCTATTGCAATCCACATTACAATAGGTAAAGTAGTTGTAAGAGCAAGACAAATCAAAAGCAAAAATATCTGAAGAAGAATATAACATTGCCATGCTCTTTGATAGGAAATAATTTTTTTCACTATTTCTGCTCTTAAATAACCGATGGCATATAGAGTAACGATGCAACCTAATAACAATGTAATCCCCAATAGTAAAGCAGAGAAACTATCAACTAAAAAATATCCATACAAATATTTTCTATTTTGAATCACTTCATTTATAATTGTTGCACCAAAAAATATCTGGATCACAGTTGCAATACTAGCAATTACCTCAACAGTTCGCTGTTTTTTCAACAATACAATAAGTAGAACAGCAACAAAATAAGTAAAAAATAACAATAAAATATTCATATTACTTCTTTAATTTATTTAGATCAGTAACATTAACAGATCCAAGATGTTTGTAGATTATTTCAATAAAAAAGATCGCTAACACAATCCATACAAGCACATCAAAAAGGATTCCAACTTCAATTGCTAAGGTTTGATTGAGCCCCATAAAGAAACCTAAAGCAACGATTGAATTTTCCACTGATAAAATACCTATAATTTGAGAAAGTGCCCCTTTTCTATTTATCAAAATAAAAATTGACAAAAAGATCGAACTAAAAAGCATCGTAGAAATCTTAGGTCCATATATCGAAAATACCTGTAAAGGTTCAAATATAGTAGAATTGCAGAAAAATATTATCAATACAATTGCGCTTAATGTCATTGGAATGTTTAAATAGGTTGTTGTCATTAAATTTAATCTACTATTCTTTGCAGAACGATAGAAAAAATATGGCGCAAACACAACTTTTAATGCACATACCAGTACAGCTACAGCTTTTAGCTCTAATGAATTACGTTCTATTCCTTCAGAAAATAATAATCCAACCAAAGCCATCGATTGTATAAAATATAATACAACCTGATATCTATTTTTACGAACCAAATTCATAAAAATAATAGTTGTAAATAACAACCCCTCAAGTGTGATAAATATCTGTTCCATATATTCAATATCCAACCATTATAATGCAACCATTATCAATGCAATAACTCCCAATATATATGCAGTTAGCAATATATCCGGTAATCTAAAAAAACGAAATTTAGCAATAGATGATTCTATCAATCCAACAAACATAGCAACAACTAATATTTTAATCAATAGCATCAAAAAACTATAGAACAACAGGATCGGATCTGTATTTGAAGATAAACTCCATGGAAAATATAGATTCATTCCTAAGACAATAAAAAAAAGCGTTTTGTTCGCAGAAGCCCATTCTACCAAAGCAAGTCTCTTACCCGAATACTCAAGAATCATAGCTTCATGAATCATAGTTAATTCAAGATGAGTAGCTGGATTATCAAAAGGAAATCGTTTTGATTCTGCTAAAAGCACTGTCAAAAAAGTTACAAAAGCTAATGATAGTGGCAATAGTCCATTGATAGAGTTTGATTGAAACAAAACAATTATTGAAGATATATTTGAAGAGCTGGTAAAAATTACAACAGGAAGAATGGAAAAAACAAATGCTCCTTCTGTGATTGCGGTAATAGTCATCTCACGACTTGATCCAAAGCCTCCAAAGGCGCTTCCTACATCAATTCCAGCAAGCGCAAGAATAAAAGTCATCAGTGCTACTAAATAAATAATGACCAAAAAATCTCCCATAAAAGAAAATAGTGATATAGTTGAAATAACTGGAATGCCCAAAGGAAGAATGATACTGATTGCAAATATCACATATGGCGCAAATCTAAATATCCATGAAGCATCCTTTGAAATAACCTCATCCTTTTGAAATAATTTCCAAAGATCATAATAAGGTTGAATTATCGAAGCACCTTGACGGTTCTGCATGCGAGCTTTTATTCTCCGTATAACACCAATAAGTAATGGTGAAAAAAGAGGAATAAATAAAATCTGAAATAACAAAACAACAATAATCATATTATGAATACCTGACCCATATAAGAACACAGATCAAGGTAATAAAAATATATAACAGATAAGCATTGATATTACCTGTTTGTAAAGACTTAAACCTCTTCGAGATCATACGCAAACCTCGATCAACAGGCCTATAAAAATATGCTTCGTATACATTCATTGTATTGAGAACTACAGTTTTTGATTTTGCAAGATACTTATTATGAGAATTTGCATCAACATATTCGATTGAACTTTGTTTAGTCGGTCTAAAAATACCCTTAAAAATAAGGATGATTGATCGCGCAAATCCCGTTGCAGTTATCTCGCCTCGTGGCGTCATATACTCAAAACCACAGTTCCATGTAATATCTTTTATTTCTCTATTTTTTCCACTAATAAGATGGACTAATCCATAGGTGATCGCAATAGCTATCAGTATGGCAAAAAAAACAAAAAGAGGATTATAAAATGTAGCGTTTGATTGTGTCAAATATACTCCCATATCTGTCGTCCACAATTCTGAACCACTATTTATAGGTGAGATCTTATCTACCACATCAGCCAAAAATCCTGTTATATAGGTTGCTCCAATACCAAAAATAAGACAAAAAAATGCAAGAATTCCCATAGGTATAATCATTTGCCAACCCGACTCATGTGCTTCTTTACTTTCCTTTGATCGAGGTCTCGCAAGGAATGTAATACCAAATACTTTTACAAAACATGCCGAAGCCAAACCACCAGTAAAAGCAAGACTTGTAATAGCAATTATAAAAACTACTTTTATTCCCAACGTTTGATTCAAAATTCCCTGAAATAACCCTTGATATGTGATCCATTCACTTGCAAATCCATTAAAGGGAGGTAGTCCCGAAATAGCAATACTTGCTATCAGAAAAAATAATGCAGTATATGGCATTCGTTTTATTAGACCGCCATATTCCTCAATATTCCTTGTATGAGTCTCCGATATCACAGAACCTGCACTCAAGAATAATAATGATTTAAATACTGCATGATTTAAAGTATGAAAAAGACTAGCAACCAAACATAGATGCATCAGAACAAATTGTCCCAGTGATGCAAATATCAAACTACTTCCCATTCCAAGAAGAATGATACCAATATTTTCAATACTATGAAACGCCAACAATCGCTTAATATCATGCTCAGCCAGTGCATATAACACTCCAAGAATTGATGACGCAGATCCAAGTAATAAAATAACAATTCCCCACCATAATAGAGGTGTTGGCATAACATCAAAAAACATCCGTATCATCATAAAAATACCAAGTTTGATCATCACTCCAGACATAAGAGAAGACACATGTGAAGGCGCTACGCTATGAGCACGAGGCAACCAAATATGTATAGGAATAATTCCTGCTTTCGTACCAAACCCTATCAAAAAACACACAAACACAATATTTTTTAGCATTGATGGAATTGACACCATCGAAGATTGAATATCAATAAAGTAAATACTTCCTGATGAGGTATACAAAATAAAAAATCCCGCTGTAATAAAAGCTGTGGCAACATGTGTCAAAATAAAATAAACAATTCCTGCACGAACGGTGTCATAATTTTTGTATTCAAAAACCACAAGAAACAATGAAAAAAGCGACATAAGCTCCCACACAAATAGAAAGTAAATTATATTTGAAGCAGTAACTACCAATATCATTGAAAGAAGAAAAAGATTGTAAAAAAAAGAAAAAACACCAAGATTATAATCTCTCATATAATGCTTCATATATCTATATCCATATAGAGAAGCAAGTAATCCAATAAGAGAAATGACCAAAATATAAAAGAATGCGAGTGAATCTATCTTCATCGTTACGGGCAAAATTACTTCGCCTCCAATAAATGAAAATCTGATATCGGTCTTTGATATCATTCCAATAAGTGAGGCGATTAGTGCAAACGCTGATGCAATAATTGCAAATCCACTTCCTAATATATGGGCAATTTTTTGCTTTTTATACAACACAATCCCTGATAGTGCACCACAGATAAAAAGAAAAATAGCGCCAAAAATAAGTGATTGAATAAGTAACATCATTTGATTATTTCAAGAATATGTAAAAGACTTACCAGTATCTGTGTTGGAGTTGGTGGATCACCCGGAATTTGGAAATGAACAGGTATCACATTGTGAATCCCATCATATACTGCATACGAGCCTTTAAATATACCACCATCTATCGCGTCATCACCAACTGCAACAACTATCTTTGGGGATGGTGTCGCTTCATATGTCGCTTTTAATGCGTATGCCATATTGCGACTTGCGGGTCCGGTAACCATAAGCATATCTGCATGTCGTGGCGATGCTACAAAGTGAATGCCAAATCGTTCTGAATCGTAAAAACAGTTACTCAATGAAGTTAATTCGTGTTCTTCCGCGTTTGTTCCTCCTGCATCAACTTCACGAATTGCTAAAGATCCATTAAACACATCTAATATATTGCGGGAGAGTTTTTCTTTTATGGTTGTTACATCTTCAACTGATGCCAAAATGCTCTCTGGAATAACCGTTGGTTTGGTAAAAGCAACTTTTGTGAATTGAAACATAGTTTTCAACGCAATTTATTTTGCGTCGATTCACTCACTTTTAAAAAGAAGGGATCGAGAACTGCGAAAATTTGATTATACAAAATTCGTATCATAAATCAAGCGGAATGTCAGAATTTTGTCAGGATCATAATAATGATCCTTCATTCCAAATGAATCTATCC
>Ga0194060_10001127_pt1 | contig 19218 bp, 13 predicted proteins | sample SepL225m_MetaG_FD_163427 | JGI IMG/M metagenome (GOLD analysis project Ga0194060, IMG submission 163427) | Anoxic zone freshwater microbial communities from boreal shield lake in IISD Experimental Lakes Area, Ontario, Canada - Sep2016-L222-5m | ecosystem: Environmental > Aquatic > Freshwater >...
CCCAACCACGGGCTCGTGGTCGTGGTGTCGAACAGCAACCCGAGCGGATCACATGGCGAGGTGATTGAGAACATCAGCGTCGGCCAGACAGCGGCAGTCAACTTCACCGCCGACCAGGCGCGAACCGTGACGCCGAGCAGCGGCACGATCCGGGTGAACGATCTGGTGCTGAAGAACAACGGCAACGGCAACGACGCCTTCGACTTTACGATCATCGGAGCCGACAATGGCTGGCTGGTCACGATGCTCGCATTTGACCCGCTTGGCCCACGCGAAACCGACTACAACGTCGCGGTGCAGGTGACGGTGCCCGCCAACGTGGAATCCGGCCCCACGAAGACGATCATCATCCAGGCCCGCTCGCGCTCCGACCCAACGGTGCTTGGCGAGGTGCGCCTACGGTTCGTCTACATCGCCCCAGCGGTGAAGAGTACATACAGGTCATACCTGCCGGTCATTATTCAGTAAGGCATGGTTCAGAACAGCTTTACAGTGTGGCGAGGACGCGAGGACGCGAGGGCGCGGTGGCATTGCCTCATCGCCTCATCGCCTCATCGCCTCATCGCCTCATCGCCTCATCGCTACACTGTAAAGCTAGAATTACCAGATCTGAACCCTGTCTAAGAGGAGTGGGCGTGGCGCGTAACATAGTGGTCATTCACGGGCCAAATCTCAACATGCTGGGTCGGCGCGAGCCGGAGATCTACGGGGCAGTGAACTTGGCATCGATTGACGCCGCCCTGACCGAGCGGGCGGCGGCGGCGGGCGCGACCCTCAGCAGCTTCCAGTCGAACCACGAGGGTGCCCTAGTCGATGTCATCCACGGCCCAGGCTGGGCTGCTGACGGGCTGATCATCAACCCCGGTGCCCTGACCCACTACGGACTCTCGCTGCGCGACGCCCTGGCCATGCTCAAGGCTCCGATTATCGAGGTACACATCTCGAACGTCTACAAGCGCGAGCCATTCCGGCACACATCGGTGGTGGCACCAGTGGTAACGGGTCAGATCGCTGGATTGGGCTGGCGCGGCTACCTGCTGGCCCTAGAGTGGCTGCTCGGCGAGGGCTCGTAGCCCCCGAGACACAGTACAGCGACGGACGATGACCAACGAGGTTGGTCATCGTCCGTCGCTGTACTGTGTCTCGCAAAGCTGGAGTTACGCATCCGGCGGAAGCGATGTCACAATATCGTAGACAAGTACCTGCACATCGAGCCCCTCGCCGGTGAGCAGTTGGAACGTCAGTTCGTGAGTTGCCTCTTTAATCGCACCCTCATCGGATGTAGGCGCATAGGCGCGGATCGTTGCCTCTTCGCCGGACAAGCGCGTGACGCGCACGACGCTACCGGAACTGGCGGCGCTGATCTTCCGGGAAAGCTCGGCGATAGCTTCATTAAGGGTCATAAGACTGCTACTTTCTACGTACCCGAACGCACGCAAGAAACCCCCGCTTCATCCCAGCGTGCCACCCGAGGAATGGTCTCACCGCCAATCCACCCCTACTATACCCTCTCGTCTTCGAATCGGCAAGACAAGAACTGCACGGAATCTCGTGAGCATGCCCGTGCAACAAAATACGACCTGTAGACGTTATCTCTATGTGTAGCGTTGGTGGTCATCCCGCATCCTAGTACTGGTGCTGCCAGATGGGTCACTAGGACGGGGGAGAAAGGGACTATTGAAGTCTCTGCCACCAATGACGTATGCTACTACTAACAGAAAGGCGCGGCCCCAAAGGAAACGGCTTGCGAATAAGCCCCGGATAACCACTCCGCACTTATTCCCCTTTTTTCCTCTAAACTCTCCAATCCTCCCCCGCGCCGCTTGCCGAAAGGCCAGCGGGGCAGCGCCACTCCTGGACAAGCGACGACCACGACGGTAGGAAACCTACCGTCGTTTCGTTGTGTTCACGGGTCGGGCAGAGTCATTAGGAGAGAGGCACTATTTTGCGTCTCTATGCGCTCAATCAAAAACCTAAAATCTAAAATCTGAAACCGTATCTCGTGCAAACATGGCCTCCACTTGACCCCCCCTGAATTTGATCAATACTATAGCTATCAGAACTAGTCGTGAAGAGGCTCGTACAGTCTCCCCCGCGCCCATTTTTTGAGGAGGCCGCTATGATCAATGCCCGTGAGCACACCTTGTCTGCGATCGACCCGCTGGATGGCGAGGCGCTGCTGCAACACGTCTCTGCCCTCGCCTATAACATTGGTCCACGTCCGGCCGGCCACGATACCGAGGCCCGCGCCCGCACCTACATCCGCAACGCCCTGCATGAGATCGGGTTCACCGAGGTGAAGGCGCAATCATTCCAGACCTCCGACAGTTGGGGCTATGCGCTGGGCACGCCCTTCGCACTCTCGATCACCGGGATGCTGCTGGGTCGCTTGGGGCGGCTCGGCAGGGTTGCTGGTGCGATCCTTGGTGCTGCAGGGGCTTACCTGACCTGGCGTGCGGCCAGCGGGCTGCGCCAGCCCCTCGACCGTGTCGGTACGCAGCGTACCTCGGCAAATCTGATCGTCCGCATCCCTCCCACCGGCCGCTACTACAACACGATGGTTCTGCTTGCCCACACCGACACGAACCGCCACCGGGAATCCTTTAGCTCCACCCGCAAGGCGTCCCTGGCCACCGCAGCCACAGCCATGATCGGCCTCCAGGCCGCTGGGGCCGTCGCTCAGGTGACCGGCGGGAACTGGCTTAGCAACGTGATCACCGCCGGGCAGATCGCTGGGCTCGGGGCCATTGTGGCCGACGAGGGTGGGAATTTTGTCGATGGAGCCAATGATAACGCGAGCGCCGTCGCCTGTCTGCTGGGGATCGGCGCTGCCCTGCAAGCCCAACCCCTCCAGCACACCGAGGTCTGGCTGGTCTTCACCGGTGCCGAGGAGGTCGGCTTGGTGGGCACCCACGCGCTGCTCGACGAGTATGGCGAACAGCAACTGCGCCGCGCCGGGTTCCTCAACTTCGAGATGGTTGGCCGGGGCAACCTCGCCTACGTCACACATCACAGCGGATTCTCCCATCTGAGTGACTACGCGCCAGACGATGATTCGGTGGCCTTGGTGGAGCGCACGGCGCACGCGAACCGGCGCTTCGGCGTATTTGGGACGAAGCTCATGATGCTCGACGAGGTTGCGGCCCTACGTCGGCGTGGCTACCGTGGGATCTGCCTGGTGGGCCTTGATGTGGACGGCTGGCCCGCCAACTGGCACCGCGATACCGACGCCATCGGCAACATCCAGCCCGAGGCTCTGGAGCGCGCCGCCCGCTTCGGCCTGGCCGTACTCCAGACTCTCGACGCCGAGGCGCACTAGCGTTCATTGCGGATTTTAGATTGCAGCTTGACAGTCTCGCACAGCCCTCACCCCCCAGCCCCCTCTCCCTGAACGGGAGAGGGGGAGTCGGACGCTTCCTGGTGCGGAATCTCCCCTCTCCCCGTGAGGGAGAGGGGCAGGGGGTGAGGGTCGTGCGAAACTGTTATGTAAAATTGAGCATTCTGAAACCATGTCGTCGCTCAGAATGACAGGACGTCTCACAGCGTTACTTTTGCGGTATTGCCATTTCGCATTCTGCACTTCGCACTTCGTATTTCGCATTTTGCATTTCGCATTTTGCATTTTGCATTTTGCATTCCTATGATCTACCTCTTCCACGGCCCCGACGAGTATCAGCGCAGCCAGGCTCTGGCCCGCATGCGCGCCGACTTTCCTCCCGACCTGGCCGACCTGAATGTGGCCACGCTGGAGGGGCGTAAGCTGAAGATCGACGCCCTGGCGATGGCCTGCGAGGCGATGCCCTTTTTGTCCGATAAACGCCTGGTGATCGTCTCCGACGCGCTGAAGCACACCAAGGCCGGGAAGGATCGCGAGGATCTGCGGGCCTACCTGGGCCAGGTGCCACCCGCCTGCGACTTGGTCTTTGTTGAGAGCGATGAGGTTGACCGGCGCAGCATCCTGTTCACCTACCTGAAGAAGTCGGCCACGGTCGAGGAGTTCATCCCGCTCCAAGGCTCTGAGTTGACGCGCTGGGTGGCCGAGCGGGCCAAGGCGCTGGGGGTACGCCTGGAGTCGGCCGCGTCACAGCGGCTGATCGAGTTTGTGGGCGGTGACAGCCGGGCGCTGGTGAACGAACTGGCGAAGCTGGCGAGCTACGTGGGCCGGGGCGGTCGGATCACCCCAACCGAGGTAGATCTGCTAGTGCAGGACGGGCAGGAGCAAAACCTGTTCAGCTTTATCGACGACCTGAGTACGCGGCGGCTGGGCGATGCCCTGCGCGGCGCCCGCCGACTGCTCGATGATGGCCAGGCCCCGACCTACATTATGTTTATGCTCGCCCGACAGGTGCGCGTCTTGCTCGGCGTGCGCGAACTGAGCGCGCAGCGCCGCCGTCCCGACGACATCGCCACTGAGCTAGGTCAGCGCCCGTTTGTCGTGCGCAAGGCGCTGGAGCAGGTGCGCAGCTTTGGGGCGGGCGACCTGGAGCGGCTGCACGACCGGTTGCTGGATCTGGATCTCGCCACCAAGACCGGGCGCATCCAGCCCGATGTGGCCCTGGAGCTGTTTGTGGCTGAGGCGTGCCGGTAACAAAAAGAGAGATGGCAGAGAGCGTACTCTCTGCCATCTCTCTTTTTGTTACCGGTGGCAGCCTACACCGCGACGGTGGCGTTGCCGCCCAGCTTCTTGACGAGGCGCGACTTGCGGCGGGCCGCGTTATTCTTGTGGATGATACCCTTCACCGCAGCCTTGTCGAGGGTGCTGATGGCAGCGCGGATGGCGGCCTCGTCGGGCTTACCGCTGAAGATCGACTGCTCAGCCTTCTTCACGGCCGTCTTCACCTGAGAGCGGTACATCTGGTTGCGGGCGTGCTTGCGGGCGTTGGTGCCAATGCGCTTCTTCGCCGACTTCGTGTTTGCCAAGGCTCGGTTCCTCCGATATGATCAGATGCCAATAGGTTCATAAGGTTGGGAGGGGTGTCGGGCGGCGGATGCCACCTTCGCCCCTCCCGTTTGCTCGCTGATGCAAGCCACTAGCGGGAAAGTATAGCATAAGGACGCCCTACGTGCAACTTGCATCACTGATGCGCCGCGCTCGATCCGGCACTCTGGGGAATAGCCTGATCGTGATGGGCGGCTTTGTGCTGAGCCGGGCCACGGGTGTGCTGCGCGATATGATCGCCGCTTACTACTTTGGCACATCGCCGCAGATGACGGCCTACCGCACGGCATTTCAGATCGTCGATCTGCTCTATTTGGTGATCATCGGCGGGGCGCTGGGCAGCAGCTTTATCCCGGTCTTCATCCAGGTCTGGGAGCGTGACGGTGAGGAACGGGCCTGGCACCTGGCCGGTGCGGTGCTGACCTGGGCGTTGCTGGCGCTGTCGTTGGCCAGCGCGGCGATCTTTGCGGCGGCACCCTGGCTGGTACACGCCGTCTACGGTGGCAAGGGCTTCGAGCCAGCCACCCTTGACCTGATCGTGCAATTGGCCCGGCTCTTTCTGCTCTCGCCGCTGCTGCTCGGCGTGGGTGGGCTGGCTATGGCCGCGCTGAACGCCCGTGACCGCTTCACCATGCCAGCTCTGGCACCCTCGATCTACAACCTGGGGATCATCGCCGGGGCACTCGGCGCGCCCTGGTTGGGGATCTGGGGCATGGCCTGGGGCGTGGTGCTTGGGGCTATGCTGTACGTGCTGGTGCAACTGCCCGCGCTGCTGTCGATGGGCGCCCGCCTGCGGCTCGGCCTGGGTCGGCATATGGCCGAACTGGGCCAAGTGGCCCGCCAGATGGGGCCGCGTGTGCTTGGTCAAGCCGCCGCGCATATCAGTGTGGTGGCGACCTCGGCCCTGGCCGCACGCCTGACTGATGGCGACGCGAAGGTGGCCGGGCTGATCTATGCTTACCAACTCATGCTCCTGCCCTACGGCATTTTCTCGCTGAGCCTGAGCCAGGTGGCCTTCCCGCGCCTGGCCCGCCTGGTCGCTGAGGGTCGCCGTGACGAACTGGCCGCCGATGTGCGCCGCACCCTCGGCACTATCCTCTGGCTGACCCTGCCGGCGATGGCGGGGCTGCTGGCCCTGGGTTTCCCGGTGGCACGGGCGCTCTTTGAGCGCGGTGAGTTTAACGCGCTCTCGCTGAGCTACACCACCCTGGCTCTGACCGGCTACGCGGCGGCTCTGCCCGCCTTCGCCGCCTCCGAGATCCTTATTCGCACCTTCTACGCCCTCCAGCGCACCTGGACGCCGGTGATCGTGGGGATGCTCCAGGTGATCCTGAACCTGAGCCTGGGAGCCTGGCTGCTGGGCGTGGGCGGCGACATCAACACCCTGGCGCTCGCGTTCAGCGTGGCGAACAACCTGGAGGCGCTGCTGCTGCTGCTGCTACTCGGCGCGGCTCTGCCCGGCATCTGGCACGACGCTGATCTTTGGCGGAGGGTGACGATCTCCGCCCTCGCCTCGGCGGCCCTGTGGGGCCTGCTAGAGTTCGCCCGCACTCTGAGCACACCGCAACTACCGGCCCTGGCGGTGGGCCACGCCTACGTCTGGCGGGCCGAACTGCTGCCCCTGCTGCTCTGGCTGGCGGTGGCGGCATCGCTGGGGGCGGGACTCTACTTCGTCATCACGAAGAGGCTGAGGCGTTGACGATCTGAACGTCTGATACTATGACTTGACCCAATAGATAAGGTTTCAGAGTAGCCAATTTTACGTGATAGTCTCGCACGACCCTCACCCCCAGCCCCTCTCCCTGAGCAGGAGAGGGGGGCATTCCGCACGAGGAAGAGATCTACTCCCCTCTCCCCGTGAGGGAGAGGGGCTGGGGGTGAGGGCTGCCTGACGACGAACCTTATCATAAGAGGAACGTATGCAGAGCATCACTCACCGTGGTCATACGCTTACCTGGGATGAGCACAGCCAGGGCGAACACACGCTGATCTTCATCAACGGCTACTCGGCCAACCGCACGATCTGGGCGCGTGAGGTGGCGCGGATGGCGCACCTGGGCCGCTGCGTCAGCCTTGACCTGCCCGGTCACTACCCAGCCGTCGCTCCGCCCGGTTACCGTTCTCTGAGCCAGGATGAGTTGCTCGATCTGGAGCTGCGGGCGATTACAGAGATCGCCGACGGCGGGCGCGTGACCATCGTTGGTCATTCTACCGGCGGCATGGTGGCGCTGGCGGCGGCGGCGCTGCTCCCGGCGACAGTGGCCCGCGTCGTGGCGCTCGCCCCGGTGGTCTGGGGGCCGCTGAGCGGCATCCTCGGCCAGTACCAGCGCCTGTTCGTGATCCCCGGCTCCTATGGCTTCTACTGGCTGAACTACCGGATCACCCAGTTGCTGCCGGGCTATATGCAGTGGGGCATCGGCCAGTTCTACAGCGGCGACGCGGCGGCCTACCGGCGCAACCCCGTTGCCGCCGACATCGTTGCCGTCTGGTGCCCGACTTACCGCCGCTCACGTCTCCGCAGCTTCGCTGTGCTGCTGCGCGCCCTGGAGCGCTACGATATCCGCCCGCTTGCCCGGCGCATTACGTGTCCTGCCCTCGTCGTCGCTGGCACACGTGACCCGGTGGTGCCGATCACCCAGGCCCGCTGGTTGGCGGATAATCTGCCCTGCGTCACCTTGCTGGAGATCCCTGCGACCGGCCACATGCCGCACTGGGAGGCGTCCGCGCAGGTTGACCGCGCAATCGACGGCTGGTTGAGTTTGCCAGGGGTCTAGCCGCTCAGCCCTCACCCCCTGCCCCTCTCCCTCACGGGGAGAGGGGGCTGGGGGGTGAGGGCTGAGCGGCGACAGACTCCTTATTCGTAAAGTATTGGGTCTAGCCTAACGGCAAAATTGTCACGCTACACCATATGTGCTTGCTGTCGTCGCCATTCAAACAGCGCTATGCCGAGGGCGTGCGTGACATTCATCGAGCCATTTGTCCCATACATGGGGATGTGAACCGCCTGATCGCACGCGGAAAGGAGTACCTCAGGAATACCGTGACGCTCATTACCAATCACAAATGTGCAGGTGGCAGGCAGCGTTGTTGAGAAAAGAGAACGCGATGTCGATGTTATTTCAAGTGCAATCAATGGCCGAAAATACACCTGTTCGTCAAGAAACTGTTCAAGGCGATACACATCCCACGGCACGAAGGAATCGCAATTGCGGGCGGTCTTCTTCATGCGCGTATAATCAACACCGGTAGCGCCGATAAAGACGACCCGGCTGCTCCCGGCGGCGTCGGCAATACGAAGCACGCTCCCGACAGTATCCGGGGAGCGCAGGTGCGCTGTGACGATCTGCGGCGCGGGCGGGAACCGCTGTTGGTCGCGTAACGCCTTCTGGCGCTCGTAGAGGAATTGCCCTTCAAGCTGTACCCCCGGTGGAGGCATATGTCGCTCCTGATCCAATCGTTTGTCGCCTTTTTTCGCTCGCCGCTCACGACGCTCTTTCTTGGGGTTCAGATTCTGGCATTGGGTCTTCTCCTCTGGCTCATACGTGCAGGACGCCTGCGCGTTCCCCATATCCTCGCGATCAGTGTGGTCTGGTGGGCAGCACTGAGCTTCTGGTTTATACCCCAAGGCTTTAACTATAGCATTTATCGCTATAATGCCACATTAACTCTCGCCGGAAAGCCCGCATTTGCGCGCCCTGTCGCTTCGGATAGTGATGTTCAGCCCGAGCCATACACACAACCGCTATATCTCGATTATACCGGGGCGCAACATCTGTTGTATGTGCTGATGACGGCACTATCGTATGGCAGTACGCATCTGCGGCTTATGGGCATTGGATTCCAAGTCTGGTCGTTCGTAACAGGTGGTGTGTTACTCTGGTTACTTGTGCTGTATGGCCGCAGCGAAACGGGACAAAACGATGTTCTTGTCGCCGTGCCACTCGTCGTTCTGGTCTTTCATCCGATTTTCTCGTTACACTGGCTCATCTATAGTTGGGAAGACAAAGTCATTTTCGCGCTTATTCCGCTTGCGATGGTCGTCTGTATTCGCCAACGTTGGCTTACGGCAGCAGCATTGAGTGTCGGATGTATCCTAAGCCTGAACGGGTTCGTGGTGTTTTGGCTGCCCGCATGTGTGAGGTACCTATATCTACACTATGGATTCAAACGCCAATTCTTCCAGCTTATTCTGTGGATCGGGCTAGGCGCAGCCCTTTGTCTTGTCCCCTTCTTCCCCGATAGCCTCAGTGGGTGGGTCTACCGAGCCGCACGGATGAGTGCCCCAACGCCATTTTGGTTTTCCATCTATCTGCTCTTGCCACCAGGATTCTATCATCCGCTCCTCGACAAGGCGATTGTGGGCACCCTGGCCCTTGGAAGTACGTGGCTCTACTGGCGGCGACGGGTGTCGCTTACGGATATGCTGGTTGTGGCGATTTCATTGACCGTCATGTTCGGCCCCTATAACGGAGTTTCTCGCGTCTTGCCAGTGCTTTTTGCGATCATGGTACTCACACCACAGGTCTCCTTCCACGATTGGATATGGTTTTGCGGGGTCATATCGCTCTATTTCTTCGTCAGTTTAGGCTTTACCCCCGCGAATATACAGACCATCCATGTCGCTGTATTTTACGCCCCGGTGGTGTGGGTTATGGGCATGTATTTCTTCAAAAGACGCCAGGGCAATAGAGCAGAAGTAACGCTGTCATTCTGAGCGAAGCGAAGAATCCCGGCCGGGATTCTTCGCTTCACTCAGAATGACAGGATTCCTCACAGCGTTACTTCTGTGGTATTGCGTATTGGGCTTAGGCATGTTTCAATCTAGCTTGACAGTTCAGCGATGAAACGATGACGCGGTGAGGCGTTCCGTATCGCCTCATCGCCTCATCGCCTCATCGCTGAACTGTCAAGCTGAATGTACCCATTTTGAAACATGCCTTAGACAAGGTTTCAGGTGTCAGGTTTCAGCTTTACAGTGTGGCGATGAGGCGAGGATGCGACGAGGCGATGCTATCGCATCCTCGCCTCATCGCGTCTCCGCCACACGGTAAAGCTGTTCTGAACCTTGTCTTATGCATGAACGAGTTGCGCAATCAGCGCGACGAGCTTTTTCAAGTCAACAGGCTTGGTCAGGTACTCGTTTGCGCCGGCTGCCAGACTGTGCTCCCGGTCATTGGGCATTGCCAGGGCGGTCAGCGCAATAATTGGCGTCGCCGCCCATTCGGGCATGGCCCGCAGGCGGCGGATAGCCTCCAGCCCGTTGAGCTTCGGCATCTGGATGTCCATCAGGATCACATCCGGTCGTATTGCGGCGATCTGGTCAAGCGCTTCTTGGCCGTTGCGGACGATCAGCACCTGATACCCCTTGGCGTGCAGGTACTCCTGCGTCGCCTGGAGATTGGCCTCGTTATCGTCAGCCAGCAGAATCCGCGTCCCTGTCGGGGCAGGCTCCCGTATGTAGCGGGCGAATTGCTTCGCCGCGTCCCCTGAATTTTCCACGACCAGCGTTTGCACGTTCACCGGCGGGTAATACGGCAGCGTGATGGTAAAGCAACTCCCCATGCCGAGCGTACTCTCCACAGTGATGCTACCGCCATGCAGATCCGCCAGACGGCGCACCAGCGCCAGCCCCAGCCCGGTCCCTTCGTGCTGACGGGTCAGACCCGAATCGAGTTGCCTGAAGGGCTGGAACAGCCGTCCCAGATCTTCGGGTGCAATTCCGATCCCGGTGTCCCGTACCGCAAAACGAACCACGCATGCGGCGACATCGACGGTCACCTCCAGACTCACCTGACCCTTGGCCGGGGTAAACTTGACCGCGTTGGAGAGCAGGTTCACGAGCATCTGCTTCAGGCGCTTCGGGTCAGCCTGTACCATTGCGAGCTGATCATGCAGGTGGAAGTCGAGCAGCAGTGATTTCTTGATGGCCACTTCAGTGACAAACAACATGCTGGCCTGGCATAGTTCGCCGATCTCGATGGGTCCGACCTGGAGATCCAGTCGCCCGGCTTCAATTTTTGAGAGGTCGAGTACATCGTTGATCAGCGAGAGCAGATGCTCGCCGCTGGTCTGGATGACGTGGAGCGATTCGTGTTGGCTCTCGTTGATCGGGCCACGGATCTCTTCCATCAGGATCTCGCTGAGGGCCAGGATGGTGTTGAGCGGCGTGCGCAGTTCATGGCTCATGGTGGCCAGAAACTCATCTTTGGCTCGCGCCGCTCGCGCCAGTTCGGCATTCGCCATGCGCAAGGTTTCTTCAACCTGTTTCTCAGCCGTAATGTCGCGCATGGTGGTGAGGTAGTACTGTTCACTCTGAATCTGAAGCCCAAACACCCGCGCTCCCACGTCTCGTGACGCCCCATTGGCCTGGGTAAGCTTAAACTCAGCGGTGGCGAAACGCTCACCCTGCTGAAAGGCTTGGGTGACGGCTGCGCCCAATTGTGAACTGGACACCTCAGAAAGTAACCCGAGGTCACTGAGGGTATGACCGATGAGTTGCTCAATACAAGAGCCCGACAAGATCTCAAACGCATGGTTCATCCGAACCACCTGGCCCAGTGCGTCAAACAAAATCACGGCGTCTGGGGCGGCATCGAAGAGGAGGCGGTTCTGTGCCTCACTTTCGCGCAGGGCTGTCTCGGCCTGCTTGCGCAGGGTAATATCAAACACTGTCGAGCGACTCATTACATATGCGCCGGTATCATCGTAGATTGCAATTGCATCGACTAGGGATGGAAAGGTCGTGCCATCGCGGCGGATAAATTCAAGCTCAAAATTACGTAACCATCCGCGTTGTTTAAAGACCGGGAATTCAGACCTAAATGACACCCGACTTGGTGGAGTAAGGAAATCGGTCACTGGGCGACCGAGGATCTCGTCGTAGGTGTAGCCCAACCAGTTGAGCTCGGTCTGGTTGATCAGGATGAAGGCACCGCTCGCATTGAGCGAATGATAGCCGGTGGGGACATTGTTATACAAATCCTGCACCTCGGCGGTACGCTGGGCAACCCGCTCCTCCAGCGTGCGGTTCAGTTCCAGCAGATCTTGCTGTGCTGTTTTGAGATCGTGGATGTCGGTTGAATTGACCAGTGCATAGATGACGTGGCCTGTCTGATCGTGAATTGGCTGGAGAGAGGTGCGATACCAGCGGATCTGCCCCTGGATCGGGGTCTGCTGCTCAGAAATAAGCCCCCGGTCTTCCTGGATCACGCGGCGAATATTGGCCAGTTGCCGAGATGCGGCTGGCTCTGGAAAAAACTCGCCGATCTTCGTGCCAAGAAAGTCTTTTGGCAGACCCCCGAGTTGCTTTGCGGCCACATCATTCATGTACAGGAAGGAGCCATCAATATCCACGGCGGCGATCACCCCGTCCAGGCTTTCCATGAGCCCGCGATACTGCTCTTTGCTGGTAAGGAGGCTGATCTCGGCCTGTTTGCGCTGAGTGATATCCGATGCCACGCCGACATAGCTCGTTACGCACCCGTGGTCGTCGCAGATGGGGTACCCGCGATCCCAAATGTAGCGAACGGTGCCGTCCGGCTGGATGATCCGATACTCCAGTTCGAATAGCTGACCGTCCCTCTTCTTTACAAGCGTTGCCAGCGCTTCCTCACGGTCGTCTGGATGGATGGCATCGAGAAATGCGTGTGGGTTTGCATAGAGGCTCTGCTGAGTCTGCCCCCAGATATGTGCATAGGCAGGGCTGACATAGTGCATGGATGTCATCTGAGTGTTCATCATCCAGAAGACCTCGTCAATCGTCTCGGTGATCAAGCGAAACTTCTCTTCGCTCGTGCGCAATGATTCTTCGGCGCGCAGATAGACAATAAGATTGCTCATTTCGATGGCGAGTGTTTCAACAATGTGCTGGGAGAACTCGGGCACATGAGTCATGGTGTGCGAGCCGACATTCAGACTACCAATAACCCGGCCCTGAAAAAGCATCGGGATAGCAGCCATTGATTGTATCCCTTCCCGATGATGCAGTTCTTGTTCTCTCAGGGAGTCGCTGGTGAGATAGAACGTATGACCGGAGAGCAGCAAAACGACATTCGGCGCATCAAGACTGTAGCGTGAAGCCGCTGAGATAAAATCCGCGCCCACCCCCTGATGACATACTAGCTCAAGTGTATCATTGTTTGCGTTGAGCAAATAGATTCCGCCGCAATCCAGATGAGAGGCACGGAGCGCAATCGCAAGGCAGTGTTGGAAGGTGACCTGACGTGAGCTCGTCGTACCGATGACACGCGCCAGATCGCGCTGGGCATACACCAGTGCATCCGCCCGCTTACGCTCGGTGATATCTATGATCTGGATCAGCATGTTCGGCTCGTTTTTCAGATCTATCTGCTCTGCGGACAACAGCACGTTGCGTGATTCGCCCGATTTTTTTCGGAACGTGGTCTCAAAATCGACAACATGGCGCTGAGTATGCATGGCGCTCAGCAGGCGCTGCCGGTCTTGCAGGTTGTTCCAAATGCCCATATCCAGCGCATTATGCGCGATCATCTCCTCACGCGCATAGCCAAGCAGGCGGAGCAAGGTGGCGTTGACCTCCTCTATCCGATTATCGCTCAGGCGCGTAATGACAATCCCAACCGGGCTGGTGTGAAAAATCGTCGCGAAGCGATTTTCGCTGGTGCGCAGGATCGCGTCAACCTGCTCCGTGCGTTTGCGCTCAGTGATGCTGCGCAGCATACACCACCGCCAAAACAGCACCAGTCCGACGCCGACCACGAGGATCAGTGCGCCAAAGAGCAACATGTGTAGCCACCAATTATCCTCTGGCAGTGTGAGGGCTGCGAGAACATCCACGTTATTCATCGGATCAGGCTCCCTTTTTCGCTCTGGTATAGTTGTGTATCCAGATCGCTTGAGCCATTATACATGTCAAAGGGGCTGCTTTTCTAGAGCTATGGTGGATCCCATGTCAAGCACAATCTCTGGGTCATTTTTCCGTATGGGTGACTCCTCGCACCCGCTCGAAATGCGTGACACTGGGGCCAGGGCGCTATAGCAATCCTAAACTGGTTATGAAAAGGAGTCGAGCCTTTAGGCGGCCTTATCCGGCTAAAGCCTTGACTCCACACAACAACCCCAAGAGGATTGCGATAGGTGGGGCTGAGCGACCCCGCCCACCGCCAAAAAATCGCGGAGTGATGTGGCACCGATGCGGTTAGGCCGCGCAACAGATACGGGTAGATGCGATGCGGGCTGGCGCTCAGGGCCGACCCGTCCAGGAGTGGAACCGTGAGGGGTACAATTTTGTGGTCTATGGCCTAACGATGAAGTTTAAGCATGCGGCTGGCCTTGGAGAAATGGGCACATTCAGCGTGACAGTCTTGCGATGATGCGCCGAGGCGATGAGGCGCTCGTATCGAGTCATCGCCTCATCGCTGAACTGTCACGCTAGATTGAACCATGCCTAAGGCATGTTTCAAAATGGGCACATTCAGCTTTACAGTCTTGCGATGAGGCGATGAGGCGATGAGGCGATGAGGCGATACGGAGCGCCTCACCGCGTCATCGTTTCGTCGCTGAATTGTCACGCTGGTTTGAACCATGCCTAAGAAGCTGTCTGAAAAGGGATTGTGATGGCGGTTACGAGGAAGATTCGGGTACACGTGGGGTATGAAGAACCAAACGACGCGGAATTTTTTAAATATCCCGGCGCACATGTCATGCTGAGCGAAGCGAAGCATCTCTTCGCTTCGCTCAGGGTGGCACCGACGATTCTGTGTTGCCTGAGCGATGATATTGACACCACATCAGCGCCAGGACGCGGCCATAATCGCACTCCCCTTCGATGGAACTCCCATGCCTCCCGCAACCCCGCTGCCGTCAGGATAGTGAACCGTGATCGTCACTTCCTGGCCGTCCCCGAGCCCACACGCCCGTGCGTTACCGCCGGTGTCAAAGCTCCCGGACACGTGCAGTCCATCAACCGTAAAGTACCAACCACCCGTGTTGACTCCGCTGATGCCGACAGAGATGCAGTTCGGGGCATCGTTGTAGTTCAGCACGCCAAAGCGTAGGCGTGAGGGTTGCGCGGGCTTTGCTGTCGGCCTCGGTGCGGGTGTGGGCATCAGCGCTTTTACCGTCGTGATCCCGGTGTCAGCGGCGCTGTGATCTGGCACGGCGAGTTCCGCCGCCTCGTTGTAGAGAGTCAGGGCGTGCTGTAGGTTTTGCGCACCCCCCTCCGCTTGGATCGCCGAGGCGCGTGTGATCAAGGCGTCGTAGAGCCGCGCTGATCCGTCGGCATAATCTGACTGGAGCTTGAGCAGCGCCCGAAACTTCTCGATAGTTCCCACCACATCACTGGCAGCATTGGCTGCCTGCGCATCCAGGTAGGTCTGTGCTTTCTCTAGTTCAGCCGACGCAAGCTGGTGATTGGGCATAATCCGCAGTGCTGCGGCAAAATGCTCCTTGGCCCCGGCGATGTCGCCTTTGTCGCGCACCGCCATCCCCCAGTTGTAGTATGCGGAAGAAAGCACGTCGGTGATGTTCAGGTAGCTCGGGTTGTGGTCGTATACCTGCTGAAGCAGACCGCTCGCCGTCTCCCAATCATGCTTGTCGTAGGCGATCAGCCCGCTCTGGTAGTTTTCAGATGCCTGGGTTGCAGGGTCAGATGTCGGCAGGGCCATGTTAGTCGGCATCACCGCCACCAGAGTCGCCGTTGGTCGGGTTGTTGACTGGCTGATAGGTGGAAGTCCCTGATCGGTTGGTGCTGTCGCTGTAACTGCACTGTCACGCGGCCAGAGGAGCCAGACCAGTGCGCCCAGCGTGACAACCGCGATCCCGCCGAGGGCAATCATACGGATCGGCAGCGGACGGGACGTGGTGACGCTGGTCGGGGGTCGCCCAACCCAGCCAGGTGCTGCGGGCACACTGCCATCGGGCAACGCCTGAAGCCACCAGGGAGCGTAGTTCTGGGCCAGGTACAGATCACCGCCCTGCGCGTTGGGGGTGCGTGCCAGGGAAAGCTGGCGAATTAATGGCCGTCGATCCGTCCCGAAGAAGGTGTAGGTGTCATATGGCCCTGGGAGCCCGTGCTGCTGGGCTAGGGCACCGGCAACCTGAGAGATCGGTTGGTTTGTGTCGATGTCAACCTCAATGGTCGATTGCTCACTGAGGTAGATACGGTAGCGGGCTTGCGTGGGGCTAGAGGGTGTGCTCATAAATGTAGAGGCAATATAAATAAGCTGGTACAGCACCAACCTGGTTCCCTCACCCCCAGCCCCTCTCCCTCACGGGAAATTCTGCATTAGGATGCGCTTGGCTCCCCTCTCCCGCTTAGGGAGAGGGGGCTGGGGGGTGAGGGCTGCAAGGAAGTGACTCGATTAGGGAATCCGGCGTACCCAGACAGCGCCAGCGCGGCTACCGACGGCGATGATGTTGCATGAACTGTTGTCGCGACCGCTGACGGTGTAGAGTCGCTCGGAGGTGGGTGGCGCACCAGCGGCGCTGCTCAAGCTCTCGCCCACGCCGCCCGCCGCGCCGAAGCGCATCAGGCCACCCGGCTCACGCATGGCGGCGTAGATGCGGCTCTGTCCATCGCGCCAAATACCGTAGACGGTGAGGTTAAGCCCGCTGGAAAACGGGGTCAGGCCACCGGCCCCCAGGCTATACAGCCCGCCGTCCACCGTGCCGACCAGCAACTCAGGGCCGCCCGCGCTGCTTGTGTCGATGGTCTGCATAAAGCTCGTGGTGCCGAGGATCTGCCCTGCAGAGATCCACGTTCCAGCGGCACCACCAGCCGTGCTGCGCCAGAGGGTGTCTTTGTTGGTGCCGTACTGGATAGCATAGGCGTTCGATCCGGCCACGGCCACGCCAGTGATCGATCCCTTGAGCTTGGGATCAGCCCGCCATACCCCACCCTCGCGGATGAACAGCCCGTCCGTGCCTGCGGCAAGGATGCGGGTTCCGCTGTCAGCCAGCCAGTAAACACCCCGGTTACCTGCCAGCGCCTCATCGTGCCACGTCGCTCCAGCATCATCGCTGCGCAGCACCGCGCTCTGGTTGAATGCGCTGGCGAAGAGCGAACCCTGGCTGGTTATGATATGTGTGGCTGAGATGGTCGAGCTACCGCGTAGTTTCCAGGTTGGGCTGATACCCTGGGTGCTGGCTGTTACAAGCTGGAAGATGCCGCTATCGGTTGCCGCGAAAATCGAATCGGGCAGATTCTCCTCAATCACCGGCCCAGCGCAGGTAGTTCCACGAGACACAAACAGGTAGTTGATTGCCGAGCCTGCCGCCGGAGGGGTCAGCTTCTGCCACTGCGCGTAAGGGTCGGGGAAGGGTTTACGTACCAGCGGGAGATAGACGATTGGTTGCGCAACGGTGAGCGTGTTCGTGATGATTCTCGGCGCACTCAACTCGGTGGCGCTCACGGTGATCGTATAGCTGATCAGGCTCGTGGGCGCGAGATTACCTATTTCGTAGGTGCTGGTGATCTGCGCGGATGTACCGATGTTGATCTTCCCCAGACTACAAGGCAGAGTCGGGCAACTCTGGCTGCCGCCCACGACCCCGCTATGTTGCAAGGTCAGCGCCGGTGAGAGTACCTGAGTCACTCGCACGGCGTTCAGGGCTGAACTGGCCGGGCTGGTAATCGTGACGTTGAGGGTCAGCACGTCGCCGGGATAGATGATCTGCGGGCTGCTGGTGACCTTAATGGTTGGAGTAACGGTCGTACCGGCGCGGGCCGGGACGACCAGCCCTGCGCTGCCCAGCGTCGTAAGGAGCAAAAAGATCGTTCCGATGGCGGCAAGGGATCGCTGGATGGGAGTTTGATATTGCATCGTGTGTTAGCCTCAATACACCTTTCAAATAAGCAACTTCGTGCCGACCTTGCCCCCTCACCCCCGGCCCCTCTCCCTCACGGGGAGAGGGGAGATTCCGTAACAGGACGCCTCCGACTCCCCCTCTCCCGCTCAGGGAGAGGGGGCTGGGGGGTGAGGGCTGCGCGGCGGATGACTCGTTATGTGAAAAGTGTTGGCTTTAAACCACGATTCTGCCCGTTGAGCGGATATGGCTTCCAGATGCGGTAAAGCATTTCAACTGCGTAAGTCCTAATCACATCAGCGCCAAGCTGCGGCCATAATCGCGCTCCCCTTTGACGGAACTCCCATGCCACCAGGTACCCCTCTGCCGTCAGGATAATGAACCGTGATCGTCACGTCTTGGCCATTGCCCACACCACACGCACGTGCGTTGCCGCCGGTGTCAAAACTACCCCCAACATGCAGCCCATCAACCGTAAACGTCCACCCGCTGGTGCTGATTCCAGAGATGCTGATCGAGATACAGTTCGGGGTGTCGTTGTAATTTAGTACGCGAAATCGCAATTTTTTCTCAACAGGTGGTGGTGGTGTTGCTACGACGACGCTGAGCCGCTTGGTAATTCGTGAAACGCACGCGGCGGCCGTGGCACTGGGCACAAGCTTTTGGGCCTGTTCGCAGTAGCCGAGCGCCTGCTCAAGCGGAGCCTTAGCGCTCGCGCCATCTTTATTTGTCGCCTCGTAGGCAGCGGCAGCCGTCAGCAGCGCATCGCTTTCGAGCGGATTCAGCCCAGGGAAGTCAGGATGATCCGTGCGAAATGCTTCTAGCTGCGTGATCAGTGTGCCCGCGTTATCCTGGCGCGTCGCCAGATCGCCCTTGGCCTCCGCCTGCTGCTTGAGCGCGACGAGGTGATCGTACTGCGCGATAAAAGTGGCTGCGGCCTGACTCTGTGCCATCGCTGCCGTATATGCGGCGGTGCCGGGAGGCATCAGCGCGAGGCCATTGTTGATTCGGTCGATCGCTAATGAAAACGGTTCGACCAGCTTATCCGATGAACCGCTCACACTGGCGATTGTTTTTTGTCCCCATGCGATGTAGGCGTCGGCAAGTAGGCTGCTGGCCGCTGTGTTGCCGAGGTTGCCTGCATAGACCTTGCTGAAGAGCGTGATTGCGTATGCAAATTTACCATCGGCCAGGGCCTGCTTGCCAAGCACAACATCGGGCTGCTCGGGGATAGGCAGAGGCGTCGGCGCAGGCGTGCCAGTGGGGGCCGCTGTCGGGTTGAGCGTTGGGATAACCAGCGGTGTTACTGTTTCTGTTGTTGCTGTCGATGTTCCACCACACGCAGTTAGCAGACTTGTTAGCAGAGCAATGAGCAAGATGATCCGGTTGCGCATCGTATCCTCAGTTTGTTGGTGTTGATGGAGTTTATGGTAATGTCGTAGGATCAACGGGCGGCGTAGGCGGCTCCGGGCTGACGGGGGGCGCGGTCGTAGGCG
>Ga0194060_10001128_pt1 | contig 19214 bp, 18 predicted proteins | sample SepL225m_MetaG_FD_163427 | JGI IMG/M metagenome (GOLD analysis project Ga0194060, IMG submission 163427) | Anoxic zone freshwater microbial communities from boreal shield lake in IISD Experimental Lakes Area, Ontario, Canada - Sep2016-L222-5m | ecosystem: Environmental > Aquatic > Freshwater >...
TGACCGGCTGCAGCAGGAGGGCCGGTTGTTGTACGACAAGTGGTGGCTCTCCGGCGATTATCATTTCGGGGATGTGGCCTTCAAGGTGAAAGGCATGACGGAACATCAGTTGGCGGAGCTGTGCTACCGGTTCCGGCAGCGATTCTATGGAACACGATCCATTCTCCGTCGCCTGATGAACTGGCGGGCCAATGGGCGCTCGCCCCGGCGGCTTTTCCTTTTTGTTTCCCTGAACCTGCTCAGCCGGCGTGACGTTACGGGGCGTCAGCAATTGCCGTTGGGCAAGGCGGGAGAGCCCCTATGATCTTTCGGCTCGCCAATCACGCCGATGATCCGAAGCTCAGAAGCCTCATGCGCGAAACGGTCGTTCCCGGCCACATCAAGCTCGTGTATGCCCGTGAACCGGACTTCTTCGTGGCCTACCGGGATAATGATGAGCAAACCCAGGTAATCGTGGCAGAAGACCAAGGCCGGATCAATGGTGTGGCGTGCCGGTCTGTCCGCAATTTGCTCGTGAACGGCAAGCCTTCGCCCGTCGGATATCTCTCAGGCTTGCGCTTAAGGGCTTCGGTTCGCAACAGCACCGCGCTGGCACGTGGATATGCTTATCTCAAGACGCTCCATGCGGATCAGCAGGTGCCTTTCTATCTGACCACCATTATTCAGGGTAACCGCACAGCGCAGGAGATCCTTACCAGCGGGCGGGCGGGCCTTCCATCTTACCTGCCCATCGGGTCTTATCTGACCCATGTTTGTCCTATACGGAAAAGTTTGGTTCCCCCGGGCGTCCAGGGCGAAGTCCAGATAGACGCCGCAAGCCAGATCCCAATGGATGAACTTAAAGATTATCTCCTTCGAGAAGGCGCGCGCCGTCAGTTCTTTCCTGTACCAGCATCGACTGGCCAGTCCAGTGGTATACTGCGTTCAATTGGCCACGACCACGTGTTGGTGGCCCGGAAACAGGGGAAAATTGTAGGGACGCTGGCCGTTTGGAACCAGGAAAAGTCCAAACAGCATATCGTGGCCGGATATTCTCCCTTCTTCAGGATATGCCGGCCCGTGATCAATCTTGGTCTTCTGGCGGGAAATTTCCATGTGTTGCCCCGGGCAGGCGGGGTGTTGCGTTGCGGAGTGGCCGCCTTGATTTGCATTCGGGACAACGATCAGGCCGTCTTTAAGAAAATGTTGCGGTATGCCTTTGCGATGGCTTCCGCCAGCGGACTTCAACAACTCGCCATCGGCCTACATGAACGCGACCCCTTGGCGCCTGCGCTAAAAGATTTTCTGCATGTCGTATATCGGAGCGGCGTCTATCTGGTCAGCTGGGAGGGGCGCCCCAGCGACGATTTGCTTGGGGGAACGTTGGTTCCATATCTCGAGATTGGAATGCTTTAAGTACACTTGAGCCATGAGTATGAAGGTACACATCATCAAGCGTGAGACGTTGAAACCCTCTGAACGGGATGAAATGTATGCCGTTTTCTCGCGTTATTACGCGAACGTCGATCATTCCCGGTTCAGGAAAGATCTGGAGAGTAAAGACTGGATAATCCTGCTCAGCCATCAGGATTCGGGTATCGTAGGCTTTTCAACCCAGCAGATTTACAGGCATTCGGGCCCATCAGGTTCCGTCGTCGTTGTATACAGCGGCGATACAATCATTGACCGTGCCTATCGGCACCATACGGGGCTGGCCGGTGCCTTCGGTCATTTTCTCAGGTGGGCCATCAGGGAGTGCTCCGGGCTGCCGGTTTACTGGCTGTTGACCTCGAAAGGCGCGAGAACCTATCGCTTTCTTCCGGTATTCTTCAACACCTTCTTTCCTGCCTTTGACCGGGCGATTCCAGTGAAATTCAAGGTGTTAATCGATGCCTTGGCCGTGGAAAAGTTTGGAGCGTGTTACTTGGCGCAGACACAGGTCGTTTGTCATGGTGGCCAACGGGACTGGCTGTGTGAGGCAGAACATGATCCTGCGCTCCTGGGACGTGATGATCCGCATATACGTTTTTTTCTTGAGAGGAATCCAGGATATGCGCAAGGCGACGAGTTGGTCTGTCTGGCCGAAGTCTCCGAGAACAACCTCAACGGCCGGGCGCGTCGGGTTATTAGCCGCACGGAGGTCGTGTGGCGTGAATAGATTGTGGACCATCTGTGCGAATGGACTATGGTTCTTGGCCTGTATGCCGGGTTATCTCCGCTTCCGGTTTTCAGTTCGTCATGTACGGCGTTGTCAAACAAAGAAGATGCTTGGCCTATTGCGCGCGAATCGAGAGACCGAATATGGTTCCCGTCATCATTTTGGCGAGATCGGACGTTGGGCCGATTTTCAGGCCTTGCCGGTCACGGACTTCGCAGATTACCGTGGGGCGGTTGAGCGCATCATGGGCGGAGCGAAAGGAGTCCTGACCGCGGATGAGGTGCGCATCCTGCAACCCACCAGCGGCAGTACCTCGGCGCCCAAATTGATTCCCCATACGGTCTATTCGGCCCAGGAATTCCAGTCGGCCCTTGATGCCTGGATAGCTGATTTGTTCCTGCAACGGCCACAGTTGTTCCTTGGGTCACAGTATTGGTCGATCAGTCCCGCCACGGAGCCGAAGGCTTCGGGTGAAAGCCGGGTTCCTGTCGGATTTCTTGATGATGCCGAGTATTTTGGGAAGCGGCGGCGGTGGATCATGGATGGCATTATGGCGGTCCCGGCGGGTGTCAGGCATATTGCCGACATTCGGGTAAATCAATATGTAACCCTGCTTTTTCTGCTACGGGCGCGGGATTTGCGGTTGATCTCCGTGTGGCATCCGTCCTTCTTGACCCTCCTGATGGGGATTCTGCGTGCCGAATGGCCCCGATTGTTAGATGATCTTGAGCAAGGCGGGATTGATGCGAGTATGGCCGTTCCCGCGCAGGTTCGGAGAGAGTTGGAGCGACAGCTGAATCCAGTGCCGAAACGGGCGGCAGAGTTGTGTGGGATCGATCTAGAATCAAAAGTTCTAGGGTGCAAAATATGGCCGGACTTGGAAGTCATAAGCTGTTGGCGTGAAGGGAATATGGAGCTTGAGATTGCCGAACTGACCACACTTTTTCCGGATGTGCTTATTCAGGGCAAGGGGCTATTGGCGACTGAGGGGGTCGTTAGCATCCCGATGGGGCCTGCGCAGCAGCAAATATGCGCTGTCACTTCCCATGTGGTTGAGTTTATGGACGATAGCGGGGTCGTGTTTCCTGTCTGGAGTGTCAAGTCAGGCGAGAGCTATCGTGTGATACTGACGACGGCTGGTGGGCTTTACCGGTATCAGCTCAACGACCGTGTCAAGGTGACGGGTTTTGATCACCAGGCACCATGTCTCCGCTTTCTTGGCCGAGCCGGAGTGGTCTCCGACAGTGTGGGCGAAAAGCTTCATTTGGAGCACGTTGAGGAGCTTCTCGGCGAGATCATCCGGGAATATCTACAGGAACCACGGTTTGTTATGCTGGTGCCCTCCGGCACGGGGCAGACGCGCGGCTATAATCTACTATTAGAACCTTCTGACGGTGTGCTTCCCGACGTTCTTTCCATGGTGAAAGCGCTTGATTTCGGATTGTGTCGCAACTACCACTATGCGCATGCGCGCGAGCTGGGCCAGTTGAAACCGGCCAACGTCACGATGGTGCGTCCCGATGCGCGTAACCGGTATCTTAATTTCATGACGACACAAGGGGCTCTTGCTGGTACTGTCAAGTTTCCGGCACTTTGTACGGCCGCAGGAATTGAATCGCAGTTGATTGGAAACAGTTAAATACAAGGAGAACATATGAAAACAGGGTTCATGATCAGTTGTGTAGTTGGGATGATGTGCATGGTTCAGCCGGTGAGGGCGGGTGATATGGAGCGAGCCGAAGATCACCAGGCGTTGCGGGCACTCAAAGACAAGGTCGAGATGTCGCTCAATGGCGGAAATATGGATAATCTGCGTACCTGCCTGGCCAAGGATTTCACCTTTGTCACTTCCGATCAGACGGCGCTGACCAATTGGCCGGACGTGGTGGCGTATTGGGATGGGATGTTCAAGAGTGAAAAGTCGCCGGTAAAAGCCATGACCACGAAATTTACGGCCGACATTCTGACGCAGTTTCATGCTCCCAACATTGGCTATTGCCGCGGAACGAGCAGGGATGTCTATACGCTCAAAAATGGCCGAAAAATTGCCATGACCAATGTTTGGTCGTCCATGCTGGTCAAGGAACCAGATGGCTGGAAAATCGGTACGGCACACGTGGCCGTGAATTTCCTCGATAATCCCGTGCTGGCCGCCCGGGAGTTGTCGTGGTTCGGCAGAATGTTGATCGGTTTGCACCTCAGCAAACTTCCCGGCGAGGTGAAGGAATAACGTGGCCACGAAGGAGGATCACACCCTGCGGCGATCCCTTGGGAAATTCAATTTCTCGAGGGGTCAGCAAGTAGCACTCCTGTTCGGTAATTACCTACCGATCCTCCATGTGCTGCTCATGATGGGTACGCTCTGGGTGCCGTGGGCCAATCTCGGGTGGCGGGTCTGTGTGGCGGTGGCCGAGTTGTACCTGTTGCCACCCTTGCTGGCGCGCGGGATCCTGGCGCTGTGGCCGATCAGGGAAGGGTGCATTGCCATTCCATCCCGCGATTACTTCGTCTGGTGGGTTGTTCTTAATCTGCAGATAGTTTTCTGCCGACTCACGTTTCTGGAAGAGTTGTTGAGGATCATTCCTGGTGCCTACAGTGCCTGGCTACGGCTTTGGGGAGCGCGCATCGGTTCTTTCACCTATTGGGCTGCCGGATTGAGAATTCTGGATAGAAGTTTTCTGGATATCGGCAGTGGTGTAGCTTTCGGAGCCGGCGTGCGGCTCAACCCCCACGTGATTGCGGAAAATCAGGATGGCAAGATGGAGCTTCTGCTGGCAACGGTGCACATTGGTGATCGGGCTGTTATTGGGGGCTATGCCCTGCTTACGGCTGGAACCCAGGTTGCCGACAATGAAATCACGCGGGCGTGTCTGCTCTCCTCACCCTTTTGTCACTGGAAAGGTGGCAAGCGGGTAGAGCGTGAGGCACTCTCGAAATCGTGAGCATGAAGATCGATTTACATGTGCATGTGGCTGATGTAGAGAGCCTGCTGGCCACCAGACAGTCGGATCCCCATCGTCCCCGTGGAGCGATGGCCCGAGTCCTGCGCTGGGCAGAGGCAGACCGCTTGGAGGCCGGAACGGCGGATGGCCTCAATCTCCGATGGATCGACCGCTTGGCCGGTTGGGTTAAGGAAAGCCCATTGGATAAAGTCCTGCTGTTGGCTTTGGATGGAGCCTATGACGAAACGGGCGAATTTTGTCCCGACCATACGGCGCTGCAGGTCGATAACGATTTTGTCGGTGACGCGGTCGCCCACCACCCCGAGTTCATTTTCGGGGCCAGTATTCATCCCTACAGGAATGATGCGGTTGCAGAGCTCGAGCGACTTGTCAGGAAGGGGGCGGCTCTGGTCAAATGGATTCCCTCGGGCCAGTATATTGACCCGAGTCATCCCAAATGCATGGCGTTTTATGAGGTGTTGGCCCATTACGGTGTGCCCCTGCTGTCCCACACCGGGGTCGAACACACACTGGGAAGCAAGCGGGCCCGGTATAATCATCCGCAACGGCTTATTCCTGCCCTTGAGCGCGGCGTTAAAGTTATTGCCGCGCATTGTGGAGTGCATCTTTTCCTGCATGAGCCATCCTTTTTCAACTCCTGGGCCGATATGGCAAGAAAGTACGAGCACTTCTATGGGGATTCAGGGGCATTTTCCATCGTCACCCGAATTCCTGCCCTCAAGCGGATATTGAAGGATCCCGTGTTGCAGGGGAAGCTGCTTTACGGATCGGATTATCCCGGTATTCCCTCTCCGTACTGGTGTTGGCAGTTGGGGGTTCCGAAAATGCGCAGATTGGCGCAAATGGCAAATCCGTTGGCGCGAACCATGGGCGTGATGCAAGCTCTGGGCATGCCGGAGGAAGTTTTTGAACGGGCCCACAAGCAATTTGGTATAGGCAAGGAGCGTGGATAATGAATAAGGCTTGGCGATTACCCTGGCAGGGCGAAATGGTGCCCCATGCCGTACTTGATGTGCTTCGCGAATGCAATATCTCGTGCCGCGCCTGTTATAATATTGGGCGACCCGAGGCGCCCAAGACGTTGGATCAGGTCAGGGCTGAACTGGAGGCGCTCCTGAAGTTGCGTCGGCTGAGTTCCGTCAGCATTCTCGGCGGCGAAGTCATGCTGCATCCCCAGCTTCTTGAGATTGTGCGCATGGTGCGGGGAAAAGGTCTTTATGTGGAACTCATTACCAATGGTCTTGCGGTTCAACCTGCCACATGCCGGCAACTTAAGGACGCCGGATTGAATGTAATCTATTTCCATATCGAAAGGGGCCAGAAAAGAGCGGATCTGCCTGATGCCCAGGCCATAGCGGATCTGACGCGGCTTCGTCTGGAGAAAGCGGTGATGGCGGGTGGGGAGGGTTTGGATGTCGGGCTGACGGTTACCGCCTATCCGGGTGAATTGGATGATGTCCAGGAGGTCATCGCGTTGGCGCTCAAGACGCCGGAGATAAACTACGCTTTGGTTACCCTGTATAGGGATAACTCGGGCATTACCTCCCTGCGGGGCAACATACTCGATGGTTTCTCGGGAAGTGGCGCCCCTCAAGAGAAAACCACATCGCAGGATAACCGATTTTTCGCCGAATGGATGAAACAGCAGTTCGGTGTTGAGCCTTTTGCTTTCATGGGTTCAAGTCTGGATGCGGACGATCCTCGCTGGCTCTCTTATCTTATTGGTGCCATCCATGAGGCGGATGGAACGTTCTTTTATGAACATGTCGCTCCCAGTCTGCTCGAAAAGGTTTCCATGATGCTGTACCGTCTGGGCGGGCGCTATCCGATGTACATTCCGCAAAATCCGGATCGTTTCCGCAAACAATTGTCACTGAATGGACTTCTGGGTGGACGTCGTCGTTCGAACCTGGAGTTGGTTAGACGGGCCAAAGTGCCCGGTGCACGATTTACGACCAAACGGTTGCTTTTCCAGAACCCGGCAGAGCTGACGGTCGATGGGCGGCTTATTCATTGCGAATGGTGCCCTGATGCCGTGCTAAAAGGGGGTACTTTGGTTCCTGTCTGCATTGCGGATCGAGTTTCATGAGAATTGTTTTCATCAAACCCAATATGATAGTCGGAACCCCGGGGGACTCGATGGAGCCGCTGGTTTTTGCCATTCTATCGGCATTGACCCCTTCCCGGATCGAGCGCTGCTTGTATGATGAGCGGATCGAGCCCATAGATTTCGAGGCGCCGGCCGATCTGGTGGCCATCACCGTTGATGTGTTCACAGCGAAGCGGGCCTATCAAATTGCCGATCGTTATCTAAAAGTCGGCATTCCGGTTGTGATGGGCGGGTTTCATCCAACCTTATGTCCTGATGAAGCGGCGCAATATGCCGACAGCATCGTGATCGGCGATGCCGAGGACACGTGGCCTCTAGTTCTGCAGGATGCGGAAAACAAGGCATTGAAGCCGAAATACGTTTCTTCATTTCTGCCGATTGGCGAGGTTGAGCCGGATCGTGCGATTTTTCAGGGCAAATCTTATGCGCCCGTAAGTCTTGTTGAATTCAAGCGGGGTTGCCGGTTTTCATGTGACTTTTGTTCCATACATGCGATGTATCGGGGGCAGATACGCCACAAGTCGTTGAAAAGCGTTTTTCGTGATATTGACCGCAACAGCCGGAAATACCTTTTCTTTACCGATGATAATTTTTATGCCGATATTCCATCGCTTACCGCCATCCTCCATGAACTTGCGACCAGACGGCTAAAATGGGCCTGTCAGATCAGTGCGGACATCATCAAGCATCCCGAACTGGTACCTCTGATGGCGAAAGCGGGTTGTGTGGTTGCGTTGATCGGATTCGAGTCGCTTGACCGCGATAATCTCCTTCAGATGCGCAAAGGATGGGCATTGGATGATTACCGGCGGATCATTCGCCTGTTCAATGATCATGGCATCATGGTGTACGGGACTTTTATCATCGGGTATGATCACGATACGATTGACACCTTTGAGCGTACTTTGGATTTTGCGCTGGAGAATAAGCTGTTTCTGGCGAATTTCAATCCGCTTTTTCCAACCCCGGGAACGCCGCTTTATGTGCGTATTCAGGAAGAGGGGCGCCTGCTTTTTGAGCGCTGGTGGTTGGATGATCGTTATCGTTGGGGAGACAGTGTGTTTCGGCCCATGCGAATGACCCCGGAAGAAATGGCCGCAGGTTGTTACCGTGTGCGCGAAAAGTTTAACAGTACCCGGAGTATACTGGCCAGGTTCCCGGGTTTAAGCTACAGACAGACGGATCTGACGAAGGCAGGATTGTTTTTGAATGCCAATTTCTCGTCACGCCGGGAACTTTATAGGAAGTATGGACAACCTCTGGGTGATGGGTCGTCTGGATGATGAATGTTAAGATCTCTGATTCTTGATTAAGGATATTCTCAGGTGCGAGTTTCTTTTATAAAACCCAATATTGGCGTCCAGAGTGACGGTGGGCGGTACATTGATACCGGCCGGATGGAGCCGTTGCAGCTCGGTGTGTTGGCGGGAATGACCCCGTCCTCCGTGGATGTCCGTCTCTACGATGACCGGTGCGAGGATATTCCTTACAATGTTCCCACTGATCTTGCGGCCATTACCGTGGAGACCTTTACGGCGCGACGAGCCTATGAAATCGCAAAAGAATATACCAAGCGGAATGTTCCTGTGATCCTGGGAGGCTTCCACCCGACCCTGCACCCCACTGAATCCTTGGAGCATGCGGATAGCATTGTGGTGGGTGACGCGGAATCGGTTTGGGGTGAGGTTCTTGAGGATGTTGCCGCAAGGCAGTTGAAACGATGTTACCAGTCGCGGGAGGTTTTACCCCAGGCGGGCGGGCTCCTGCCCCGCAGGGATTTGTTTAACGGCAAAGAATATTTGCCCATCACGTTGGTTCAATTCGGGAGAGGGTGCCGGAATCAATGCGATTATTGTGCGGTCGGTACCTATTCAAAACGCCAGTATGTCTCGCGGCCTGTTGGTGATGTTGTGCAGGAGATTAAATCGCAGAGCCGCAAATTCATATTTTTTGTGGATGATAATATCGTTGCGGACAAAGAGGCAGCCAAGGAACTGTTCAGGGGGCTCATTCCGCTCAAGATCAAATGGGTAAGTCAAGGAACCGTAGATATGGTTGAGGATTCCGAGCTCATGGATCTGATGAAGCGAAGTGGCTGTCTTGGTCATGTCATCGGGTTCGAGACGCTTGATCCCGCGAACCTGAAGGCCTCTGGAAAGCCCAATAAAATCGACTCGATATCGGGATATGATGAGCCGGTCAAGATATTGAAATCTTACGGGATGCAAACGTGGGCGGCCTTTACGCTCGGTTACGACTGCGATACTCCGGCATCGTTGAATGCCATGCTGGATTTTGCGCTTCGGCATAAGTTTGCCTTTGCCGCGTATAATGTCCTGATGCCGTATCCTGGCACCCCGTTCTACGAGCGCCTCAAGGCGGAAAATCGATTGTTGTACGATGGAGCATGGTGGTTGCATCCTGACTATCGGTTCAATCATGCTTCCTTTATTCCGGCCATGATGACTCCCGAGGAATTAACGGAGACATCCTTTGCCATCCGCAAGCAATGGAGCAGCCCGTGGTCGCTCTTTACGCGCTTCCTCGATGTCAGGACCAATCTCCGCAGTTTGGGTTCCGCGGCGATATTTTGGTCGTACAACCAGGTATTCCGCGCAGAGACCTTTAAGAAACAAGACATGAAATTCGGATATTCGGGATGAATATGGATCAACGTGATGTTTTCCCTCTCTTCCGGGACTACCCGCTACTGGCGGAACGGCTACCCCGTGTGGTGCTGGCTTCCTTGCCAACCCCAGTGGAGAGGTTGGATCAAATCGGAAGCGACATCGGCGTGAAAGGCCTCTATATCAAGAGGGACGACTTGAGCGGTGCCGTTTATGGTGGCAACAAAGTCCGGAAGCTGGAGTTTATCTTTGGCGATATTTTGCGGAGCAACGCCAAGGAGGTCATTACGCTTGGTTTTGCCGGTTCGAATCATGCCTTGGCCACCGCGATATATGCGCAACAACTCGGGTTGAGAAGCACTGCCCTGCTGATGCCGCAGGTCAACGCCCATTACGTCAGGCGTAATCTCCTGGCCGGTCTGCACCATAAAGCCCGGTTTTGCCACTATTCAAACCTGCCGCTTCTGTGTCTGGGATTGGTGTCGCAACTCATTCGCGGCGCGTTCAAACAAGGTGTTTTCCCGAGGGTCATTCCCGGTGGTGGCTCATGTCCCCTGGGACTCGTTGGATATGTCAATGCCGCGTTGGAACTGAAGGACCAGATTATTGCGGGTGCGTTGCCCGAGCCTGACCGCATCTATGTTCCCATGGGTTCGATGGGTACATCTGCAGGACTAATTTTGGGCCTCAAGGCGGCTGGCCTTAAATCGCGGGTGATTCCGGTACGGGTTATCGAGGAGCGAATGGCGAGCTCAAAACGGATGATGCATCTTATCCGGGAGACCGATTCCCTGCTTCGCCAGATTTCCCCGGACTTTCCCCAGATTGAAATTTCAGAGGATGATCTGGGCATCAGGAATGATTGTTTGGGAGAAGGTTACGCGCGTTTTACGGAAAAGGGAGTCAGAGCTGCAGAGCTAATGAAAGCCCACGCCGGAATCGTGATGAATGGGGCCTATTCGGCAAAAGCTTTCTCCGCCATTCTCGATGATGCCGGTAAAGGGATATTGAAGGGGAAAACGGTATTGTTCTGGAATACGTATAACTCCAGGGATCTCTCGAAATTCATTGCCGGCGTTGATTACCATGAGTTGCCTCGCCCCTTCCACAGTTACTTCGCGAATGATGTCCAACCACTAAACAGGCAAGGGGACTGACCCGCAATGAGCTCTGACGAGATTATTTCGAGGCTTAAGGCACATTGGATGCTCAAAGTCGTGTTCGGACTGGGCCTGATGGTCATGTTTGCCCTGATTTACCATTTGCCGCAACGGTTCCCGGTCTTTCCTGTAACCGCTATGCCGACGCTGTGGATCGATCGAATGATCCCGTTTAGACCGAACTCGATCTATCTATATGAGTCATTAAGCCTTTTCATGCCCATCGCACCCTGGCTCATGAAAACCAGGATCGAGATCAACCAGTATAGCAAGGGGCTTATATTGATGAATCTGGTCGGCTTCTTGTTTTTCTTTCTATATCCGACTTCCAGTCCCAGACCTGCGGATCTTCATGGAGCCAATGCACTATATTTACAGTTGATCAGGATTGATAATGAGCTGAACGCCTTTCCTTCCCTCCATGCGGCCTACGCGGTATTCCATGGTGCGTGTTGCCATGTCATTTTCCGAGCAGGAGTCAGAAGCATCCTCCTGCGTTTGGGTTGCTGGAGCTGGGCGCTGGGAATATTGGTTTCAACACTACTGACCAAGCAACATGTATTTGTTGATGTGATTGCAGGAAGTCTTCTGGGGCTTGGAAGTTTTGCATTATTCTGTTGGCCCACTAGAATCTCATGGCTACAAAGGAAATCGATATGAAAGAAATCGTCGCTGAAGCGGAAAAGTCCACTCCAACCCTGTCAAGTGTTGGACTGAAAGAGGATGGTAGTCGGGTGGTTGTTGCCGATTGTCCCTCCTACGCTCCCTCCGCCATCGAGTCTGCATTAGCGGAAGTGATGGAGGCCATGGGGGGGCTCTCCTCGGTTGTTAAGCCCGGTCAAACGGTCCTTTTGAAGCCCAACCTGTTTAGTGCCCATCCCCCTGAGCATGCGGTTACGACCCATCCGGAACTCGTTAGGCAGGTAATCCGGTTATGTGCCAAGGCTGGTGCCGGGCGGATCTGGGTAGGGGACAGTCCGGTTGGTACTCAAGACGAGAAGAAATTGTGGTCTTTGACAGGAATGGATGCGGCGGTTGATGGCACTACGGCCGAATTGAAGTCTTGGCAAGGTCAGCAAATGCCTATGGCTTGTGGTGATGATATCCTGGCAGTACCCGCATGGTACAAGGATGTGGATGTGGTGATTTCCTTGCCTAAACTCAAGGCGCATTGCCTGACAACCGTGACGTGTGGGTTGAAGAACGTGTACGGGATCGTCAGTGGTCAGGCCAAGTTGCAATTCCATATCAAATATCCCTCGCCGCTGACCATGAGCGCTTTTCTAGTAAGGGTTTTTGACGTATTGAAACCGCATTTTGTGATCGCCGATGCCGTTACGGCCATGGAAGGTAACGGACCTGCCCACGGGCACCCGATGCCGGTCGGTGTTCTTCTCGCTAGCCGCGACTCGGTCGCACTGGATTCCGTCGGGTGCATGGCGCTCAGGATACGGCCGGATACCGTGCCAATGATTAGGATTGCTGTCGAAAGCCATCTCGGTGTTATGGATGAAGCCGGAATTGAGTGCATGGGGAGTGGGCTTCCACGTTTGCGTGCAGCCCGCTTGAAGCCGTCATTGTCGCGTTTTCTCAGGTTTATCCCAGAGCCGTTCTTCCGGGCGTCGACCATGCTCTGGCAATTGCGGCCCGGGATCATGGAAAAGGAATGCATCAAATGCGGACGTTGCGTGACCAATTGTCCGAAGAAAACGATCCATGAGCATGAGCGCGCCGGTTTTCCGCGTGTTGACCAGAAAAACTGCATCGCGTGCTTCTGTTGCATGGAGTCCTGCCCCAAGGGAGCGATTGCCCTGAAGCTGTATTTCGGTTCATGGTTTTGCGTTGCCCGGAAGCGGCGCAGGAAGGTTGACCAGTGATACGGAACCTGTTTTGTCCCAATTTGATTGAGACTGGACCGGTGAGCGATGGCCTCATGGTGGTTCGGGATGGATGGGTGAATTTCTTTATTTTGAAATCGCCGGCGGGTTTGGTCTGTATTGATGCCGGCGGGAGTGCCTCCGGTGTATCCCGGGGATTTGAACTGCTGGGACTGGAGCGTGAACAGGTCGTGGCGGTTCTGGTGACGCACCTGCATTGGGATCATGCGCAGGGGTTATCGTTGTTTCCTCAGGCGGAAGTTTATGTTGGCGAAAAAGAAGTTACTCCATTCTATATGAGGTCCAGGAAGGTGAAGAACCTTAAGCGGGTTAATGGGGATAGAACGATTCATGTGGGTGGACTCGATGTCCGTGTCCTGGATACGCCTGGTCACACGGTCGGGTCGGTATCGTATGTCATTGGGGGCGGTTTGCTTTTTACCGGTGATACGTTGCGTCTCCGCGGCGGTATCGTCTACCCCTTCCGTTCCTGCTTTAACCGGGAGAACCGGGTTTTGCCACAGTCGATTCGGAAACTTGCCCGATTAAATGGGGTAGAATGCCTGCTGACCGCGCATCACGGCATCAGCCGTGATATGCAAGTGGCTTTTGGGCCATGGATGCCCCAGTCTGGCGACGCGGGGGTGGGAGGTGTCGGGTCATGAAGATACTCCTGATTCATCCTCAAAACTATCTGCAGCGGCATGAAACCGGCATTTACGGGAGAAGCCTGCGGTACGCACCTTTGACCATGCCGACGCTGAAGGCGTTGATTCCGGCGGAATTGAAGGCCGAAGTCCGAATCGTCGACGAGATGGTCGAAGACCTTGATTTCGGGATTTCCGCCGATCTGGTAGGCATCACCGCCATCACCGGTACGGCCAACAGAGCCTATGAGATTGCCGGTCGATTCAGGGCGAAGGGGGCATCGGTGGTGCTGGGCGGAGTGCATCCCACGCTCAGGACCGAGGAAAGTTTACAGCATGCCGATGCGGTGGTCAGGGGCTATGCCGAACGGAGCTGGCCTGCGCTGCTGCGCGATTTTGCGGCGTGCCGTTTGCAACGCGTGTACGAGGATACGGAGCCTTTTGATCCGGCGCTGATCCAAGCGCCTGATCGTTCGCTTATCCATTCACGCGATTACATCGGGTGGTGCACGGTTGAAATGAGCCGTGGGTGTCCCAATGAATGCGAATTCTGCATCAGCCACAGGTTCCATTCGCGCTACATCTGCCGTCGAATAGAAGATGTGATTGCCGAGGTAAAGACGCTCAAAAGCAAGACCGTGTTCTTTTTGGATCCCAATCTCATTGGCGACAAGGAACATGCCAAGGCGTTCTTTACGGAGTTTGCCAAACTGAACAAATGGTGGGTAGGGTGCGCCACTCTGGACATCGTTGATGACCTCGAACTGCTCTCATTGATTGCCAAGAGCGGCTGCCGGGGATTGCTGATGGGATTTGAGTCGGTACGCCCGGAGGCCCTCGCATCGACGCATAAGACGAAGAATATCGGGAAGCGATATGCAGAGGTTATCGATATTCTCCATGATCACGGCATTTTGGTGCAGGCCTGTTTTGTATTTGGATTCGATACGGACGATACTTCGGTGTTCGAGGAGGCGGCCGAGTACATTGTCAACGCCAAATTCGATTTACCGCAGATCAGTATTTATACCCCGTTCCCGGGAACTCCGGTATACGATAGATTGGAGCGGGAAGGGCGGATACTTTCCCGGAACTGGGCCCTTTATAACGGCCAGAATGTAGTGTTTCAGCCACTTAAAATGACCGCCGAGCAATTGGCACAAGGTACTGATCTGGTGCGCAAAAGGGCCTACTCCTGGAGAGCCCTCTCTAAACGAATGCTGGTCAAGCCGTTATGGGTCAAGCCTTTGGTGTTCATGTCCTATTGTGGGTTCCGGTTTTATCAATACCGGATAGCGAAGGTCGGTGGTGAATTTGCTGTTGCGGAGAATAAGACATGAATAATCCTGCGGTGATCAATGTTAATAGGTGTGTCCGGTACAGATGCTTTATGGATGTGTTCCCATATCGCTGTTTGTTCGGAAGGAAGCCCCATGAATAGACGTTGGATGCAGATTCAGGTTTATGTACTCCCCATCCCCATCACTTTTTGTATGGCCTATCTCTGGCAACGATGGTCGGGAAGCTCGACCTTCGCGTGGTATGTGACCCTTCTTGCGGTAATGTACGGCTACATCGTACCCGGCATAGGCACCAACATCATGAAAAAATGGCGGTTCTACGGTCCCGGACTAGTAGGGAACTATTACATTCACCACGGCTTTATCTGGGCGGCAAATTTGAGTCCGACCCTCTTCTTGTGTTTTTTGGGAACGCCTGAGGGATCTCTAAGTTATGGCACAATCCTGCGTGTGCTCCTTGTCACTGGTGCCGTTCACGCCTACAAGGGTTGGGTCTATGATATCGCTCTTCTTAGATATGGCTTCGCTGAAGTTACCAGCGTTCCCCGATTGAGGGGAAAGAGTCCGGAGGAAATCGCCGGTCATTATGCGCCGGTCTGTTTCTTTCTCATCGGCCTCACTTATGCCTTGAGCGCCTTGGTTGCCTATCACTTTTTTGTGGTTCTGCACCGTGCCGATGTCTGGAGTCACGTCTGGGTTTGGACCATCGGCGGTGTGGCTATGGTTGCTATTCCCTCTCTTGCCTATGGGGTCATCGAACAACAGGAACGTGCGAGTCGGAATGGATAGGATAAACTTCAGTCGCTCCCAAAACGGCAATTGCCGTGTGACCCGAAATAAAAAGTCGTTTGCCTTACCGTACGTAACAAGTAACGACGGAAGACTTGGATTGCGCCAGATTGTCGACGCGGTGACTTCTTATAAAGCCTCCCCACCTGTCCTTTGGAGCAGATCCGACGAGTGAGCGAGGATTTTATGCCTTTTCGGGCATGTGGTGAATGCCGCGTATAACCGTACGTTCCCGCCTACCGCTTGAACGTTATACTTGCCCCTCCGGGCATTAATAATGATCAACCACTGTCCGATCAAGCGAGCAGTTTTGCCGTTTGATCTCTGATCATTGCTTCGAGCTTACCCTTGAAGAGCATAGCTGCAAGCGGGAGACTGCCAGTGATCGTCACCTGCGAGGGTTCTATTGCCAGAATGCCGGAGACCCTGAACCCCATTACGGAGCAATCGAATTTACCTGTATGGCCGACCCACTGCTCCTTGAGATCATTGATCTTGTCGCCGTGTTCCGCTTTCAGATCGTTGAGCAGGCTACGGATACGCGAAGCGGCTTCATCAGGTGTGAGCGTGTGGGGGATAGAGATGTTGAGGTTGGGCATATAGGTTTTCAACGACTGTTAACGCATAAGCCTCTTAATCGTAATCTCGCATGCTTGTGTCCCGCTTGGGCTGCACTTAGGATTTGGCCGCACGCCGTCGCGCCCAATAGTTTCTCGATAGAGTCGAGTATCTCTTGCGATATGATTCCAGCCTTTACTTTGCGGTTACAGGGAAACTGCAAGGCGTCGTCACAGATCGACAGGGCCGCATCCGGAGGTTCCCGCATAACGAGCGGCCAGAGCGTACAGACGGAGGGTTTGAGCAAGTGGGGCGACATTCCTGTCTGAAGGGCAGCACTGTGGAGCGAGCAACGGGTCCCTGCATGAGCATGGTAGGCAAAGACGCAGAGCCCATTTTCGTGGGTATCAATGGCGAACAAGCCGCGCTCTACCTCATCGAAGACGTTGTCATAACCATTATTATCCTTCAAATCGGGGCAGTACCTGGCGGCCAGCGGCAGGGCGCCACTAATGGTTTTCATTTCGTGCGCATTTACACAGACTTCGTGCACTGCGCAGCAGCAGGCGTCGATGCTGGCGCATCCCGTACACTGATGAGACAGTGTGGAAATGGCATGGACGTCTATATTGATATACTGGGGACGTTTCATCACATGTCCTGCCTTGAACCGATTATTACCCTTGTGGGAGCGTTGCTCAACACTTCTCAACCGCTTTCAGCCGTTCCAGCAACCCTGAAAACCGTTGCTCTGTCTTATTGTTCCGGACCGCTATCGACAGCGCTTTCGGCTGCCCGATGATCACCACCATTTTTTTGCCACGTGTGATGCCGGTGTAAACGAGGTTCCGCTGGAGCAGCAGGTAGTGCTGGGTCGCCAGGGGGATGACAACAACCGGAAACTCGCTGCCTTGCGACTTATGGATGGTGATGGCGTACGCCAGGGCTATTTCGTCCAGTTCCCCGAAATCATAAACTATTTCGCGCTGGTCGAACTTGATCAGAACCTCACGTTCCACTGGATCAATTTTCATGATCTGACCGATGTCCCCGTTGAATGCATCCTTGTCGTAGTTGTTCTCAGTCTGAATGACCTTGTCGCGGATCCTGAACAGCCAGCCAAACTTCTCCACTATTGGCTCCTCCGGCCTGGGCGGATTCAACTCGGCCTGCAGTCGCAGGTTCAGTTCGCGAATACCCAGAGAACCCCGGTTCATGGGGCAGAGTACCTGTATGTCGCGGATGGGATTCAACTTGGACCTGGCAGGGATGCGGGTCTTGACCATCTCAACAAGCGTGTTCGCGATGGCCTCCGGTTCATTACGGTCGATAAAGTAGAAGTCAGACTCGGTGTTCTTGGCGCTAAGTTCTGGCATGGAACCTTGGTTAATTCGGTGCGCGGTGGTGATGATTTGGCTGTTGGCAGCCTGCCGGAAGACTTCGGTCAACCTCACCACCGGTACTACGCCGCTATCGATGAGGTTTTTTAGGACCATGCCTGGCCCCACTGAGGGTAATTGATCCACGTCGCCCACCAGGAGTAGACTGGCACTCATAGGCAGTGCGCGGAGCAAGTTGTTCATCAACGGTACATCAACCATCGAGGTTTCGTCTACCACCAGAAGGTCGCATGACAGCGGGCTAGCTTCATTACGTAAAAATGAGCCCGTGCCGGGTTTCACTTCGAGTAACCGGTGGATGGTCTTGGACTCCAGGCCGGTCGTCTCTGAGAGGCGCTTGGCGGCCCGGCCCGTTGGGGCGCAAAGGGCGCATCTTACCTTCTTGGCCTTCAAAATTAGCAGGATGGCGTTGACCAGGGTGGTTTTGCCGACACCGGGACCACCCGTAATGATGAGCGCTCGAGTTGTTAGTGCCTGCTTCAACGCTTCCCGCTGGCTGGGAGCAAGTTCCTTACCGGTCTTCTGTTGGCACCACTCTACGGCTTTCTCAAAGTCTATCGCGGGGTACTGGGGCGGTGATTTGCATAGATATCGGATCCGGTTGGCAATGCCTTCCTCGGCCCGCTTCAAAGCTGGCAGGAAGATGAGGTCCTGACTGTCGATAGTTTCCTGAACCAGATCCTTATCGGCCAGCGTACGTTCCAAGGCAGTATCCACGATCTTGGCGTCGACCATAAGGAGTTTGCCGGCTTCCTCCTTCATGAATTCTACCGGTAAGGCGCAGTGACCGTCTCCGGTCGCCTCCAGCAGGATATGGTTCAGGCCCGCACAGGCCCGAATGAGGGAATCGGCTGGAATGCCGACCTTTTGGGCGATCTGATCGGCGGTTTTGAACCCAATCCCGTGGATATCCCGAGCGAGAGAGTAGGGGTTGGCACGGACCGTCTCGACAGCCTTGTCGCCATAGGTCTTGTAGATGCGTACCGCCCGGCTTGTGCTGACGCCGTGGCTATGGAGAAACACCATGATGCTCCGGATGACCTTCTGTTCCGCCCACGCCTCCTTGATGAGCTTGCGGCGCTTTGGTCCGATCCCGTCCACGTCTTCCAGCAAGGCTGAAGTCGTTTCGATGACGTCGAAAATGGTTTCACCGAATTTGCCCACAAGTTTTTTGGCATATACGGGTCCGATGCCCTTGACCATGCCGCTGCCCAGGTATTTTTCGATGCCCTCCCGAGTTGTGGGAGCGGTGCTGGTCAGCATCTCAGCTTTGAACTGCTGGCCGAATTCCTTGTCCTGAATCCAGCGCCCTTCAGCTGTTACCCATTCACCGGGGCTGACGGAAGCGAGGGAGCCAACGACCGAAACCAGATCACGGTGCCCCTTGGCCTTGACTTTGAGCACGGCGAAGCCCGTGTCCTCGTTGTGGAACGTGACACGCTCAATCAAGCCGGACAGACTTTCGGCAAATGATGTTGGAGGCTGCGGTTGCAAGGAGTGGAATGTACGAATCGCAAGAAGGTCGGGCAAGCGTAGATTATGAAGGTGTTGAAGGTGTCACGATCCTTCGATCAAGCGGGCAACATGATAGTCACATTGGGCGCATCGGCCTGTGAGCATCATGTCTTTCTTGTCGATTCTGGCC
>Ga0194060_10001129_pt1 | contig 19211 bp, 11 predicted proteins | sample SepL225m_MetaG_FD_163427 | JGI IMG/M metagenome (GOLD analysis project Ga0194060, IMG submission 163427) | Anoxic zone freshwater microbial communities from boreal shield lake in IISD Experimental Lakes Area, Ontario, Canada - Sep2016-L222-5m | ecosystem: Environmental > Aquatic > Freshwater >...
GCAAAACCGTTTTAACCGCACCTAAAGCTGCCACAAAAACCAAGTCCAAGAACGTTTAGGGGAGGAAATGATGCATACGTATCTAAATAAATTCAAGGAATCTATGGACGAATTCAATTCGTTCGCAGAAAATTTAAAAAAAGGGGTTGAAAACCTTGCCTCTCTAGATGAAAACGACTGCGGTCTTGCAAATAAGCAAGGCAGCTGCGGCACCTGCAAAAGTTGCCGAAGATCCTGCACTCCTAAAGAGGTCGTGTTTCAGGATGGTAAGCGCACGCTTTACCGCTACAAACAACGGGTAAAAAGGGGTAACGCTGCGCCGATTCTAATGGTGTATGCAATGGTTAACCGCTATACCATGCTTGACCTTCAGCCAAATCGCTCCTTGATTCGCAACCTGCTTGATGAGGGGCAGGACGTGTACATAATTGACTGGGGCTATGCGGATAGAATGGATCGCTTCATGACGATGGAGGATTACATAGACGGGTTTATAAACGACTGTGTAGACTTTATTCGTGAGAAACATAAACTTGACGCCATTAATCTGATCGGAATTTGCCAGGGCGGTACCTTCTCGGCAATTTATGCTGCACTTTACCCGGAAAAAATCAAAAATTTCATTCCGATTGTTACTCCGGTCGACTTCGACACAAAAGACGGCCTGCTGAATGTATGGGCAACAGAGTTCAATGCCGATCTGATGATTGATGCATACGGTAACGTTCCAGGTGACATGATGAATCAGGCGTATACGCTGTTGCAGCCTTTCTCTTTAAACATTAACAAGTATATCAATATGGTTAACATTATGGGGGACTCTGATAAGCTGGGTGATTTCCTGCGAATGGAACAGTGGATTTTTGACAGTCCGGATCAACCGGGAGAAACTCTGCGCAAATTCCTCAAAGATTTATTCCAGGGAAACAAACTGGTAAAAGGGGAGTTCATGATGGGCGAGAGGACTGTGAATCTGAAAAACATAACCATGCCGGTTCTTAATGTCTTCGCAGAATTCGACACCCTGGTGCCGCCTGTTTCGTCAAAGGCGCTGTTTGAACACATTGGCAGCAAGGATGTGCAGGAGTTGTCCTTCCCGGTTGGTCACGTAGGTATGTTTGTATCGGGAAAAACACAGAAATCTCTGGCTCCCGGAATTTCCGCGTGGCTGAACTCGCGAGCTTAAGGACTTATAAAGTTTATCAGGCAGCAAACTATCACATATTTTAGGAGATAAAATGTTAATCAAGGGAAATGTATTCGTTATTACAGGCGCTGCACGAGGATTGGGGCTCGCCTTTGCCAAAGATCTGTCAGATTTTGGCGGCAGACTGGCACTGATTGATATGAACGCCGAGGGGCTGGAGCAGGCTGCAACTGCGTTGCGCGAACAGGGTACTGAGGTGCGATGCTATGCCGCGAATGTAGCTTCAGAAGAAGAGGTAGTCGCCACATTTAATAATATTCAGAAGGATTTTGGCCAGATCGACGGCCTCATCAATAATGCAGGTATAACCCGTGATGCCATGCTGGTAAAGCGCACAAAAGATGATGAAATCGTTACGATGTCATTAAAAGATTGGCAGCAGGTAGTCGATGTCAACCTTACCGGTACCTTTCTCTGTGGTCGTGAAGCCGCAGCACACATGGTAAGAGGAAATCGCAAGGGCGTAATCGTTAACATAAGCAGCATCTGCAGAAACGGCAATATCGGTCAGAGCAACTACTCCGCCACCAAGAACGGTGTTGCCGCGCTGACCTCCACATGGGGGAAAGAGTTGTGCCGTTATGGCATACGGGTTGGCGCCATCGCCCCCGGTTACGTCAACACCGAAATGGTGTCGCAGATCCGTCCGGATCTATTAGGAAAAATTACGGCTCTGGTACCGTTGGGTCGTTTGGCTGAAACATCCGAGATCGCTCACACCGCTCGCTACATCATTGAAAACGACTACTTCTCCAGCCGAACCATAAGTGTGGATGGTGGTTTCCGCCTCTAAACCCCCAGAAAAATAGTAATCCTTAAGTTGAAACGCCCCTTTCTCCACGCGAGAACAGGGCGTTTTTGCGTGTAACGGTCAGTTTCAATTTTTACGCAATAATAAAAAAAGTATCAGAATTGAATTTTCTTCTTGAAAGTAACCTTGTTTTAGAATATCACTAAAACACAGTTAGAACTGCTACGAAAAACGGTTAAACAGGTACTCCAGTACCACTTTAAGTGGTTTTCAAATAACTCTTTATTATTCCGTGACTCGTGTCATGCTTCACCATTTTACTGAGAAGGAGCTTATTTATGCCAACCGTACCATCAACCGACCGCTTCTTCGAACTTGCCGAACAACTTGCCTCTGATTTTTCACTGCTCAAGGGAGTCAGCCGTTCGAACCGTGCCCGCCAGAAACAGGAAGTGGAAGTAGCCCTGGAGGGAATTCTGGATCACCGTACCGTGGAAAAGGCAACCAGACGTCTTAAGAGTCTGGACGTTGACGACTACATCAGAGAGACGGTCGAGCCTTCAGAACAGAAGAATCGCATCGGCTTCAAGGCTGTGCTGAAACAGCTGAAACTGAAAATTGTCGATGAAATATCTTTTGGTTCGCTCCACTGCGTTGAAGCAGAATTTGATTTTAACGGCAATCAGCGGCGTCTCTGCCTGCTGGGACAGGATCGGAATACCAACAACGGCGTATGGGGACCGGAGCATCACCTCAAGGCGATAGAAATTGTCCGGAAATATGAGCGCTATTCGGTGCCGGTTATAACCTTTATCGACACTCCTGGTGCCGACGCCGGCGAAGTAGCCAACGCCAACAATCAGGCCCATTCGATTTCGCACTTCATCGCCGAGATGGCGAATCTGAACGTTCCCTCTGTCGGCATCATCCTGGGCAACGGCTATTCCGGCGGAGCCATCCCGCTGGCCACAACCAACATCCTGCTATCAGTGCGTGACGGTGTTCTAAATACCATCCAACCCAAGGGACTTGCCGCCATCGCCCGCAGCCTCGACCTCAGCTGGCAGGAGTGCGCCAAATACGTCGGCGTCAGCGCCTACGAACTCTATCAGCAGGACTTTGTTGACGGTATCATCGACTACGTTCCGGGAGAAAAAGGGCCGCAGCTTGAAAATCTGCGAAATGCGATCGTCTCTGCCGTTACTGCAATCGAGAAGCGCGCAGTCACATTTGTAAAGGAAACCGACGGTGTTCTGGAGCATTACCGGGAGAACCTGCAACGCTACATAAATCCGTCGGAAAAACTGAGAGCGCTCAATAGACTCTCGGCACTTTCCTTGACACACTTCCCTACGGAGTACTTCAGTGTCTTCGGTATCACGTATCGCTATATGCGGTATCTGGGTATGCGCGGGCGTATCAAATCTACCTCTGCAGCCAGTTACAGCCGTTCTACAAACTTGGTTACGCCCAGAGGAGATCTCTCGAAGCGGGTTCAGGAAGAGCAGGACAACGCTTTCGCCAGTTGGCTTGAAAAACCGTTGCTCATTCGCTATGACGACCTGCTGAGCAAGAGCTACAAGACCTATCTCGATCGCAAAGAGAGCCTGGGCGGCGACCGCGGGCGCCTGTCCAAGCTCATTCTTGGCGATGCAAACGCTAATTTTGAAAAAGCGCAACACACCACCTATCTTGCCTATGGGTTCCACCTCTACAATATCTGGAAATCGTGGAGTCAGAATAACTTCATCGCCTTGATCAAATATCTTGGCTCGGTAAAAACCAAAATTGCTGCCATAGATGCTGGCGACATGACCGTTCTTGATGTTATCACCCTGTCAGATTTCCGTGAGGGGATGATTCAGGAATGCCAGAACTGTATCATCTTCGATCTGGTCTATGACCAGATAATCTCCGATTTGCGACCGATTGCCGCTGAAGCCAAAGATACCAACACCTTCTCAAAAAAATCGTTCCGTACGCTGCTCGAATCATCGATCCATGCCGCTACTACCAAACTGAAAAAAATGTTTGGCGAAGGGGCCGTCGATGAAGCCAGTCTCGAAGACAACTTTTACAGCTGGCTAAATACGCTCTTGCAGCACCCGCAGATGAAAGACTTTATCCGTCCCGTCCAGGAGTGGAAAAAAATCCAGTTTCCGCGCATTTCCGAGCCGCTGTTTGCAATCGTTACGTTCCTGTTTGAAAAACTGTTACTTGAGTACGTCGAATCTGAGCGTGAGGGGCGTAGCTATGATGGCCGCATCAATCTGCGCGATATCGGCATGAAGGATTTCTGGAACAGGCTTACCACCGCCTATAACGACCTCTTGATCCAGGACGTCCTGATACAGGACAAGCGAGCCAAAAATTGTCGATTTGAAACAATTATCTCAGAGTTTTTTACCGATTTCAGCGAGCTGGACGCTGATCTGATGACCGCTGATCCGGCCAATTTCCCCGGTTTCCGCCTCTCAATCGAGAAAGCACTCGATGCGGGAATCAAACCTTGCGGTGTCCGAACAGGTCTTGCAAAACTCAAAAAAGATGGAGATCGTCCCGCCACAAGAGTAGGTGTTCTGATCTCTAACCTTGATTTCCAGGCTGGTGCCTTTGATATGCCGTCGGCTGAAAAGTTCTGCAACCTGTTACTGCAGTGCGCCCGCCGCAAACTCCCCCTGGTCGCCTTTGTCTCATCAGGAGGTATGAATACCAAAGAGGGAGCCGGGTCGCTCTTTTCAATGTCGATTGTCAACGACCGCATCACCCGTTTCATTCGGGACAACGAACTCCCTATAATCTGCTTCGGTTTTGGAGACTGCACTGGTGGTGCCCAGGCGTCATTTGTCACCCACCCGCTGGTACAGACCTATTATTTCTCAGGATGCGGCATGCCCTTTGCCGGGCAGATCGTGGTACCGTCCTACCTCCCCTCAACTGTAACGCTGTCAAACTATTTAAGCTGTACACCAGGAGCTATGCAGGGACTGGTTAAACACCCCTTCAATCTTGATCTTGATAAGCAGTTGCGCGCCATTGATCCCGCCATACCGACTCCGGTAGAAAGCGTGAGGGATGTCTGCCACCGCATTTTCAAGGGGCTCTATCACCCAGATGCTGATGCTACCGCGAGCGAGAACAATACTCTGGTTGACGAACGCTCACTGCTGAAACCGGTCAAACGAACGCTGATTCACGCCCGAGGCTGCACCGCTGCCAAACTTGTACTGGTCGCCCAGCGCGAAGGTATTGAAGTCGTACTGGTACAATCTGACGCTGACATGGATTCGGCCGTCGCCGCCCAACTTACCGACAAGGACACCCTCGTCTGCATCGGCGGCAACACCCCAGACGAGTCGTATCTCAACGCTAAATCGGTTCTCCGAATAGCGGAACAGCAGAAAGTCGATTCACTCCACCCAGGCATTGGCTTCCTCTCGGAAAATGCCGACTTTGCACTTATGTGCCGTAACCGCGGCATTAACTTTGTCGGTCCATGGTTCTCCAGTATGGAGCTGATGGGCAATAAAACCAACGCCATAGACACCGCTACCAAGGCCGGCGTTCCGGTTGTACCGGGCAGTCACGGCATCATCGGCAGTGTCGAAACCGGCATGGAGGTCGCAGACACCATCGGTTATCCTGTTCTGCTCAAGGCGGTTCACGGCGGCGGCGGCAAGGGCATCAAGGTTGTTGAAAAACCGGAGGATTTTAGAGAAACATTCTTTACCATATCCTCTGAGGCGCGCGCCGCCTTTGGTTCAGGCGATATCTACCTGGAAAAATACGTAACCAACCTGCGTCACATCGAAGTCCAGATCCTCCGTGACGCCCACGGCAACTGCCGCATACTTGGCCTGCGCGACTGCTCCGTACAGCGCAACAACCAGAAAATCTTCGAAGAGTCCGGATCGACCATGTTGCCGAAAAATCTGGAACAGGACGTCTACGGCTTCGCCGAACGTATTGCACACCAGGTAGACTACGTCGGTGCCGGAACCGTCGAATTCATCTTCAATCTGGACGAAATGGCCATCTACTTCATGGAGATGAATACGCGACTGCAGGTTGAACATCCGGTCACCGAACAGGTAACCGGCGTAGACATCGTTGCCAACCAGTTCAGGATTGCCGGAGGCGGCTCGATTGCCGACATTACCTATAAACCGCACGGCTACGCCATTGAAGCCCGCATCACCGCTGAACGGACAGCCATTGAGGGGGGTGAAATCTCCTTTATTCCAACTCCTGGTAACGTTACCGTGTTCAGCATACCCGCAGCTGACCATATCAAAGTCATCAAGATGATTGAAGCAGGCAAGCCGATCACCCCGTACTACGACTCACTGATGGCGCAGGTAATTGTCACCGGTAAAAACCGGGACGACGCCGCCAACAAACTGCTTGCCACCCTTGAAGGCACCGTAATTGAGGGGGTACACACCAATATTCCGCTACTCAAGCGGGTCTTGAAAGACGACATCTTCCGCAAGGGTATCTATAATACCCAATATCTCCCAGGATTCCTTGGTCGCATCAACATTCAGGAAATGATCGCTGAAGGAGAAGCCGCATCCGGTTCCGCACAGGTAACACTTGACCGTTCGGCAATCGCAATAGAAGGGAGCCGGGAGCTTAAAGTCCTCGCCCCCTCCACCGGAGTTTTCTACGACTCCTCCTCACCCACCGAACCGCCATTTGCTCCGGTCGGAAAAACAGTAAAACTAAAAGATACTATCGGGCTGTTGGAAGCCATGAAGCTCTTTGCACCGATCTCTCTGAATACCTGTAATCCTGGCGGTGTCTTCTATGATGCCGACAAGCAGTACGAAATTGTAAGGGTTATCCCCTCGCCTGGACAGGCGGTCAACAAAGGTGACCTGCTCTTTGTTATCAAGGAGGAGAGATAAATCATGAATGATTTGTTGTTATGCGATATCGGTTACGTCCAGACTCGAATCAGATCACATAGAGATTGTGAACATCTAATCAGCATAAAGGAGAAATTATGAAACCGTTCAGACTGAATAAACATGGAAAATTAGTGCTCCCCTGCAGCATCTTCATAGATCTTGACTTCACGATCATTTCCAGCCTCGATCACTTGCAGGCCATTGTTCGCAGAGACTTTGAAGGCAAGGCACCGACCGGTACCGAAATTGCCAAGCGAGCCGCCGCCGGTTCCTATACGTCACGCTATGACCTGCTGCGGGACATCAGCCTAAACCTCTTCTGGGCAAATCGTTTCGCTTTGACAATGTATGACAAACGGCCGACCAGATGGCGTGATGTGCCGCGAAATCGCGAAGATGTCTTCGTCGCTCTCCTGCAGCCCTGGCCGGATGGCAAAGCAAAGGCTGCAAGCGTTCGAAATGCCTACGAGCAGTTGGATGCCAAATGGAACCTAACGGCAGAGGACGAACTGTTCGATATGCTCTTCGACGTCTTCTCAAACAAGCTGTATCGCGCACAGGAATTGCCGCCTATTAAGGCTACAATTGCCGAGGCGCTCGCAACTCCTGATGCCATGACGACTATTCTCCGGAAATACAATCCTGATTTTCCGCGTTTCAGTGATGTTGAAATTCTTGACGCTTCAGAAGAGCAGCCAGAGCTTGAGGCACTCAGGCGCTGGGCCATGGTGCTTCACAATCAGCACCCCTGGGATCGAAGCCGGGCCAAGCTGAAAACTTTTGCCGACATGGAGGATGACGACGTAGTCGTGCTGTTTTATCCAAAAAATCGCGATGTTCTTGATTTCATCAATCGCGCGAAAAGCGGAACCATCAGCACACCGCTGGCGCCGAAGGCAGATCCTGTGTGTAAGCCTGTGACACCGCTCCTGCCGCTGGTGCTGGCCACGGACACTCCGATCAGGCCGAAGATCGAGGCGCTTGCGATCCGCAAGGGAGAAGTCATTTGCGATAATAACGACGTCGTCAGAAACTCGCCTCCATCCTGGTCTCCGATGAGTGCCGAGGAAATCACGGAGAAAACCGGCATTGAGCGCCGACGTTACACGGCCGAGCCGCTGGAGAACATCGCCCTGGAGGCGGCGCGGGCAGCGATGAAGCATGCCGGCCGCACACCTGGGGAGATCGGTGCTTTGCTGCTTTGCACCTGCACCTCAAGCAGGCTGATCCCTTCTACCGCTACCTGGCTCTCCGGACAGTTGGGCATAATGCAGACTCACTACTCGGCTGACATTGTTGCCGCATGTGCCGGTTTTCCATACGGTATAGGCGCGGCTGTCCGCCTGATGCGTGAGGTAAACCGTCCGATTCTGCTGGTATGTGCTGAGAAGTTCTCTGACAAAATCGGGAATGCGCGTCCGTCCCGAATGATCTTTGGCGACGGTGCTGCCGCTATGGTGATCGCGCCGACAGACGGTGAGCGTGATATCGAGGTTGTTCAGTCATATGCAAGCGGGCCTTTCAGTCAGGTTAATTCCATCATTTGGCCGAACCATGACTACGACAACGACATCACCGTGTACGGCCCAGAAGTCAAGGATCTGGTCAAGCGCTATCTTAACCAGATGATGAGTGAACTCTCCGGACTTAAGAGTGTGAAAGGCGGCAAGGCGCTCATCGATGATATCGACGTGATTGTGCCACACCAGGCAAACAAGACTATGATCATCGGAATCGCAGTGCCTCAGGGAGTGAAGGCCGAAGATATATATTTCAACATCGCTGATGTCGGCAACGCATCCGCAGCAAGCATTCCGATTGCAATGGCAGACGCCGTTTACGAAGGGGTGATCAAAAAACGATCTTTGATCTTTGCTCCAGGATTCGGCGCCGGAGCCGTCGGTGGTTATGTCGTCTTATGGCTTGACCCTTCTGTGGTCGTACCGGAAGTTTCAACAAGCATCGCCATGGAACCGGCACCGAAGGCGGCACCCTCGTCGCTTAAAGACATATAGGCGTCTAATTCTCACATAATACATTTAAAGCCCCGCTTTTCAACGAGCGGGGCTTTTTGTTGGGTATTTGTTTAAAAAATGTATATATTTTGTTTTCGTCTCGTAAAAAGTATGCTACAAATGGATCATGAAGTGGTTTCATATTATGCGGGCTGGAATTACACCAACAGCCAGTTTCTACGGTAAAGGAGATTTATGAGCGACGTTTTCGTAGTTGAAGCATTGCGCACCCCGTTTGGTTCCTTTGGCGGCATGTTGTCCGATATTGACGCTACAAAGCTGGCGGCCACTGTGATGAAAAGCCTCATTGAAAAGAGTGGGCTGCCTGTCGAAGCGGTTTGTGAGGTCATCGTCGGTCAGGTCCTTTCAAGCGGCTGCGGGCAGGCGCCGGCCCGCCAGGCTATGCGTGCCGCCGGTATACCGGACAGCACTCACGCTATGACAATCAACAAAGTCTGCGGCAGCGGTTTGAAGGCGTATATGCTTGCCAGTGACAGTATCCGGCTTGGTGAATCTGAAGTGGTCATTGCCGGAGGGATGGAGAGTATGAGTCTCGCTCCATATATGCTTACAAAAGGGCGAACCGGCTATCGCATGGGACATGGTTCACTGCTTGATCTGCTGATTTATGACGCCTTGCAGGATCCGGATACCGGTCGACACGTTGGTGAAATTGGTGAAGACAGCGTAGAACGTGCTGGTCTTACTCGTGCTGAGCTTGATGCTTTTGCGATACGTTCATATCAACTTGCTCAGGCAGCTGTCAAAGGCGGCATTTTTGCTGATGAGATTGTTCCTGTAATTAAAAAAGGGAAGAAAGGTGACGAAATTCTTGATACCGATGAAGAGCCTTTCAAAGGCGACGTCAGCAAGCTTGAGCAGTTGAGACCGGTGTTCAGGAAAGATGGAGCAATAACTGCCGGTAACGCATCAACTATTAATGACGGGGCTGCTCTCGGGTTATTAACCAACGAAGCCGGACTGAAAAAATACGGACTAAAACCTAAAGCCCGCCTTATCGCTTCGGCAACCTCCAGCCTTCACCCTGGCTTTTTTCCGGAAGCGCCGGTGAGTGCTATCGAGAAGGTTTGCGCCAAAGCCGGACTTTCACTTGCCGATATCGATCTATTTGAAATCAACGAGGCTTTTGCCTCTGTGCCGATACTGGCCATTAAAGGGTTGAACCTCCCCCTGGACAAGGTAAATGTCAATGGCGGCGCCTGCGCTATCGGTCACCCAGTCGGCGCCAGCGGGGCTCGTTTGGCTGCAACCATTATCCGTGAATTACACAGGCGACAACTCCGCTATGGCCTGGTGACGCTCTGTATTGGCGGTGGCGAGGCGGTCGCGACTATTTTTGAGCGCGTGTGAAGTGCTCCTGAAAAATAGTCACCATTACCGGAATAGGCCAACATCTGCTTGGACAGATCAGCGGCCGTAGTTTCAGCGCTTACGATCAAGCATCTCCCGAACCTTTTTCATAAGCTCCACAGGTTGCACCGGTTTTGATAAAAACTCGGCATTTTCGCCAAGCTCACCCTGCTTCTGTACGATTTTTGCGCTGTAACCACTGCTGAAAAGCGCCATGACATCAGGCTTCATATGTTTGATCTCGTCGTAAGCAGCTTTGCCGCTCTTGTTGGGCATTATCATATCCATGATGATCAATTGAATGCGCTCTGCATTATCCTTAAATTTATCCACAGCGTCCTGACCATCAACGGCACAGATAACCTGATAGCCGAGTTTTACCAATAAGTTACTCATAAATTCCAATAAATCGGCGTTGTCCTCCGCAATCAGAATGGTCTCGGTTCCGGTAGATGTTGACAGGTTGTCTGTTGTCTTCACCTCACTGGCTACAGTTTTCGTTTTGACAATCGGCAGATATATAGTGAAACTGGCCCCCAGACCCGGTTCGCTGGAGACATCTACATATCCATTATGCTGCTTTACAATGCCGTACACCATTGCCAGGCCGAGTCCGGTGCCCTTATCAACCGCTTTGGTGGTGAAGAATGGTTCAAATATCTTCTTCCTGGTCGCTTCATCCATCCCTGTTCCTGAGTCAGAAACGGTGATGACGGCATACCTCCCCGGTTTTCCAAAGCCATGTGCGGAAAAGAACGAATCATCAATATTCATGCAATCTGTAGTAATGGTCAGTTCACCTCCATCTGGCATGGCATCCCTGGCATTGTTTGACAGGTTGATCAGAATCTGTTCGATCTGTCCTCCGTCGACATACACAGTGAGAGTTGCTTGTTTTATTAAAACCTTGAATTTGATGTTCTCACCGATAATTTGTTCAACAAAAGTCCCTGTTTTTGAAACAATTTCGTTCAGATTCTGGTTCTCAGGTTTCATTACTTGAGTACGGCTGAAGGCAAGCATACTGTGGGTCAACTCACTGGCCCGGCCAGATGCTGCCAGAATTTTGTCCATATACCCTTTCAGTTTTGCATCATGCTCTATACCTATCTGCAAAAAATAACTGTAACCGTTGATAATGCTGAGGACATTATTGAAATCATGGGCCAGCCCCCCAGCAAGCTGCCCGACAGCCTCCATTTTCTGGGACTGTAGCAACTGCTCTTTGAGTTTTTTATTCTCAGTGACGTCGGTATCGCTGCCACGGTAGCCCAGCAGGGATCCATCATCGCCCAGCATCGGAATGCCGTTGGTGGATATCCAAATGGTTCGGTTATCCTTGGTTTGAATGCGGTTTTCAATATTATTAAGCTGTTCCATCCGCTCAAAGACCGCTAAGGCCGCCTGCTTGAACGCTTCACGTTTGGGTTCGGGATGCAGGTCGTAGAAGTGCATCTTCCCGACCATTTCTTCAGGACGATATCCGAATAACAGATCAGACACATGGTTGACATATGTGTATAGTCCCTGAGGGTCTATTTCCCAGAACACGGTGTGGCTCTTCTCTGACAACTCGTTGATGCGGGAGTGGCTCGCCTGCAATTCCTGAGTTCGTTCATATATCCTCTGTTCCAGCAATTCGTTGAAACGCTTAAGCTCCAGGGACTGTTCCGTCACCCTGCTGGTTATCTCACTTAGCCTTTTCTCGCTGTTTTTTAGCTCAGTTATATTTTTGGATGAGCAGATGACGGAATAATTTTTCCCCTTCGTGTCTTTGATCGGATTAATTGTTTTGAGATGGTAACTGGCACCGCCTGCATGGGGGATGCAGACTTCCATACTCATTACTTTCCCGGTGCGAAATGCTGGACTGAGCGCAGTGAAACGCTTCGCAGCCTCCTCTTTTGAAAATAAATCCCAAAGTGTTTTGCCGATAATTTCTTCAGTAGATTTACCGAAACGTTCGGAGAATGCCCGGTTGGCGAAAGTATAGCGTCCGTCCGCAGTAAGGGCATATATGGCATCGCTGGACTCTTCAAGAAGGATACGGTGCTTCTCTTCACTCTCTTTCAGGCTGTTCTCAATTTGCTTGCGCTGTGTGATGTCGTGGGCTGTGCCGCTCGCGCCGGCAAACTTGTCATCTTCATCCATCATATACATGGCGTTGAATACCAGATGTATTGCGATACCAGACTTTCCGGTAAAAATGGTTTCAAATTGTTCTACTGGATCGCGGTACAGCAGACGATTAAACTCTTTCCGATATCGTTCCGCCTCTTTATCTGTCTGAAAATCGGAGTGTTTTTTACCCAGCATCTCATCCAGTTTATAGCCGAAGATATGCTCCCAGGCCATATTGAGAAAAATATATCTTCCTTCAGCATCACAACGCCAGATCAGATCTTGCGATGTTTCGACCAGAGATTGATAAATATTTTCGCTATGCTGCAGACGTTTCAGCAGATCAATCAGTTCAAAGCTTTTTTGTTGTTCTGTAATTAAATGCTCCTCGAGTATCACATTCGTATCTTCAAGTAACATCTGTTTTTGGAACAGATCATTTTCCATCCGTTTGTGCTCAGTGATGTCGCTCACCGTTGCAATGATCCCTATAATGTCTCCCTGCGCATTGAGTAATGGAGCGCTTACATCTGATGCCCACCTTGAACATCCCGTATTCGGAAGGGAAAACTGAAATTCCCTGGCGACTGGGATTCCATCAACCAGCATTTTTTCGAGGCGCTCGATCATGCCGGTTTCCTGCATGAAGGGGAAAAATTTCAACGGATGGCTACCCAGTACTTCTGCTGCGGTCAAATCGGTGAGGCGTTCCATATATGGATTCCAGACTTGATAATGTAAGTCCCGATCATATACCACCACACCTTCCTGGGCGCTGGCGATAATCTGTTCGCTAAACAGCTTTGCTTCGCGCAGTTCGAGCGATTGCTTATCAAGAATATGCTTGCTTTTTATTAATTCTCGCTGCGAGTTCACAAGTTTGTCGTTTATATTACTTATTTGTTCCAAGGCATGGCTTTCCATTTGTAACTTTTTTTCGCAGAACAGCAGATAGCCACTCTCTTTTTGAATAAAGTGGCAACTAACAGCTCCTGCTGCCCCTGATTTAATGGTGCATAACAATTCGATTTCTTCACCGCAATTAACATCGTCGGTATTGAGTTCAAGATAATCCGTTAGTGGTTCTCCGATTGGAGATTGTCTTAAATTGAACAGTCGGCTGAATCCAGCATTAAAAACTAAAATGTTCATATTTGAGTCTAATGAAGCCATTCCCAAACAGCTTGAAGCGGTAAGATATGTCTCCACTTCTTTACTGTATCGTGCCAGGTCTCTCGCAATCATGTTTCTTCACTCCTTACCGACCACCAGCTATTTATGCACAGAATCGCGTTTTCAGCGTCTGCTGCATAGCCATCTGCGCCAATCTGCTTCCAGAGGTTTGGCATACCAATAAAGGCAGAGCCACCAACAATGATTTTTATGTCTCTAATCTCTTGGCTATCCCGAACCAATTGAATTACCTGCTGAAGAGCCTTCAGATTGAATGCCGTGGCTACAGATATTGCTAAAATAAAGGGTTTCTGACGTTTAAGCTCGTCAACTAGTTCATCGACCGGGGTGCTTTTCCCAATAAAGTGAACATCCCAGCCAGCCATTTCCATGAAATCCGCAACCATCCTTGCACCAAGTTCGTGAAACTCATTGGCAGATAGGCAAACAACAGATTTGCCTCGTGTTACGTTGAATTGAATTATGCGTGGATACTGCGAGGTCATCACCTGGCTTACAATGGCGGTTGCAAGGTGCTCTTCAGAAACGGTGACTTGATTGGATTCCCACAACTGTCCTATTCGATACATAGAAGGACCGATTACATCCAGATAGAAACGCTTCAGGTCAGCGGTTGTTACAATGCTCTGATCAGCCAGCTTAAGGCACTCAGCGCTATCTCCTCGAAGCAGCAATGTCAGGAAGCGCTGCTGTATTTCATGAAACTCAGTCTGGACTGAAGATTCAAGACATTCTTCATCAGACGTAAGTTCAATAATATCTTTGAGGTGCCGGATCAGCCATGAATAGATTGTCTGGATTTCGGTTTTTTGAGAAAGACACTCCAGACATACATCCACCGCGTCATGCCATGCCTGAAGTTCGGCAAGAAAAAAGTCGTGAGAGAATCCCCTTGAAGTGTATGCCCGATACTCTCCACGCATAGTACGCACAAGAAGCTCAAAAGTGTTGGACCGGAACACAGTTGCCATGAATGAGGCGTGTCTGTTGCTCTTAATTAGCACCAACTCAAATGAATTGTTGCCGATTAATGTATTGATATCAGGATTAGCTTTAAGCTGATCAAGCACATGCTTTAAGAGTTCAGCATGTGCTCGTGCATATGCTTCGGTTGATTCCGACGTCACTCTCTTAAGTTCATATATGCTGACAATATCTTCGTTCATAGCTCATCACACTTACCCTCTGTTAACGCGAAGATCACTACAATCCGATAAGACAATTCGCAGTAACACAATCCGAAACGAAAGTTTTAGTGATCTTCGTGCCTTTGTGTGATAACTGCCGTTTTAGGGATTATATCAATTTTGTTCTTGAAAGTAACCCCGTTTTAGAATATTACTGATTACCACTTAAATTAGCGATGAATCAAGGTTTAATCGGTACTCCGATACCACATTCGGAAATTTCAAACAACCTTTGATTACCGCGTGATTCAATTTGCAAGGCTGCTCACAAAAGAGCAGTTACTAACTTATAAGGAGGACAACATGGGAGTTATGGATCTTACGCAAGACGACAACGTTTCGAAACGAACAGGCAACAAACTCGAGGGGCGCGTTGCGTACGTCACGGGGGGGACCAGAGGCATCGGTGCGTCGATCTGCCGTAGCCTCGCCAGTCAGGGGGCGATTATTGCCGCAGGGTACACAGGCAATGAAAAGGCGGCGGGTGAATTCCGCGACACCTTTACCGCAACTTACGACACCCCTGTCAGCGTTCACAAGGGTAATCTGGGAGATCCTGCAGATTGCCGCCGCACAATCGATGAGGTGATTGAGACGCATGGCCGGCTCGACATTCTCGTCAACAATGCCGGTATTACCTGCGATAAAACCGTACTCAAGATGATGGATGACGACTGGTTCAGCGTGCTTAATGTGAATCTGTCAGGCGTCTTTTTCCTTTGTCAGGCGGCTCTACGTCATATGGCAGAACGTGGCAGCGGACGCATTGTCAATGTATCAAGTGTTATCGGTGAAATGGGAAATATTGGCCAGGCGAACTATGCCGCATCTAAGTCGGGACTGTTCGGGTTGACCAAAACGCTTGCTCGGGAAGCTGCGTCATTACTTGCCCGTTCGGGTAAGCTCACTGACCCCGATGGGATCGGCCTGACCATCAACACCATTACCCCCGGCTTTGTTGCGACGGAAATGCTAGAGCATATTCCCGAAAAGGTGATGCAGAAAATTCTGTCACAGATCCCGCTCGGCAGGCTTGGCAAACCTGAAGAGGTGGCACGCGTAGTACATTTCCTGGCTGCCGACGCTTCCTCCTACATTACCGGACAGGTTTGGGGAGTGAATGGCGGCATGGATATGTGATTATCGGCCCTTGCTACTTCTTGGGACAGCATACAAACAAAAAGCCCTGCTCTTATAGAAGCAGGGCTTTTTGTTTGAAGAGATAAAATAGAATAATCAAATTCTGTCTAATTCTCTATGCAGGAGATTCCTGAGGTTTTTGTCAGACTGAACCTCATTAAGTATGGATTGAAGGTTGTGTATTTTGGTCGTTTGCTCGGCAATGATCAGTTTCACGACATCACCGATTGATACAACTCCGGTGACACGGCCGTTCTCGACAACCGGCAGGTGGCGCAACTGCTTCTCCGTCATGAGATCGATACACTCTTTGGCGGAGCTGTTAAGCGTTACCGTTATGACTTTGTCGGTCATGATATCTCTGACCAGCGTATCACTGGATGACCTGCCCATCAATAATACTTTTCGGGCGTAATCGCGCTCTGAGAGAATTCCTACCAGAGTTTCCCCCTCCATAACCGGGAGTGCGCCGATATTTTTTTCAGACATGTAAGTGATAGCCGCTAAAACTGTTGCGTCGGGAGCGATAGAAAAAACCTTCACTTCATCTTTCGTCTCCTGAACATCCTTTACCGTTTTCATAGTTGTTTCCTCCGTAAAATATAATGATATTTTACGGATACTAGCAACTCATCCAGCAGTAGTAAAGTAACATTTTCTATCTCACTTATTTTGCAGCTTTCTTTTCAGCTTTTGGAGCCTCTGCGCTTAACTCTCCCATTACTTTTCGAGCCAGGGCAAAGTTCTGAGCTACCAGATTCTGGAAGCCCTGATAGCTGCTGTTGAGTGTACCATTCCAGAAATCGACAACCGGTTTGGCTTCTTTCGGAAGTTGCTCGGTCGCTTTTTTAAGCAGTTCGTTGGTCTCTTTCTGTAATGCGTCTACCTGATTGAAAGCGCTGTTGTAGAGGCTTTCGATAGCCTCAAGCCCTTTAATGGAGGCATTTGAAGCGGTCCAGTCGATTTCAAGGCCGGCTTCAACAAATTTTTTCTGGCTGGAGAGGCCCTTCTCATTTTCTTTGAAGAAAAGATCAACTACTTTTTTACCCTCTTCAGGTACATTTACGGTCGCTTCAAGAATTTGGTTTGCGGTTTTGGCAGCCTGGCTTGAAATTGTGCTGAGGGCTTCAAATCCCTCTTTTACTGCTTTTTTGTTGAAGTCTAAAATTTCCTGGGCAACGTTCTGTTTTGTCATTTTCTTTCTCCTCTGCTGGTTTTTTGATTACGGGCGTCATGCCCATGCAATAAACAATATTTAAACAAAAAATAAATAAATGTCAAGCAAAATAATACTGACAATAATTATTTGTTTATGGATTGTTTTGATTATCTCCGCTTGACATATAAATTGGTATAGTGGTACTTGTTTACCCAAATAAAAGATTTATTTGAGCTGACTAAGCGAATAAAGCTTGATGTTTGTTATGGCTCAAAAAAGATATAAAGTTGTTTTATAGATGCTTGACATGTACGTAAACTGAAAGTATATTTCAGCAAATTTTCTCAGATAGAGGAGCCTTTGATGAATGATGTGTATGTAGTGGAAGCCTTGCGGACGCCATTTGGCTCTTTTGGAGGGATATTATCGGATGTTGAAGCGCCGCAGCTTGCTGCTACCGTTATTAAAGGGCTGCTGGAAAAAACAGCTCTACTGCCTGAGTCCGTCAGTGAGGTTATCATAGGTCAGGTGCTTTCCAGCGGTTGCGGGCAGGCGCCGGCACGTCAGGCGATGCGTGCGGCAGGTCTGCCAGACTCTACACATGCCATGACAATCAATAAAGTCTGCGGCAGCGGGTTGAAAGCGTTCATGCTTGCCAGCGACAGTATCAGGCTTGGTGAATCAGAGGTCGTTATCGCAGGTGGCATGGAGAATATGAGTCTGGCACCTTATATGCTGACAAAAGGTCGAAACGGCTATCGCATGGGGCATGGTTCACTGCTTGATCTTCTGATTTACGATGGCCTACAGGATCCCTACACCGGCCGTCATATGGGTGAAATCGGCGAGGACAGTGTCGGGCGCGCCGGTCTGACGCGCGAGGAGCAGGACGATTTTGCGGTACGCTCATATCAACTTTCTCAGGCCGCTGTCAAAGGCGGGATTCTTGCCAACGAGATTGTTCCCGTTGTTAAAAAAGGGAAAAAAGGGGACGAGATATTTGATCAGGATGAAGAGCCTTTCAAGGGCGACATCAGCAAGTTCGGGCAACTGCGGACAGTGTTTAGAAAGGATGGCACGATTACGGCCGGAAATGCATCGACCATCAACGATGGAGCGGCTCTTGGCCTGCTGACCAATGAGGTTGGTCTGAAAAAATTCGGACTAACAGCCAAAGCCCGCATAGTTGCTTCCTCAACAAGCAGTCGCCATCCGGATTATTTTCCGGAGGCTCCGGTGAGCGCTATTGAGATTGTCTGTGCCAGAGCCGGGCTTTCGCTTGACGACATAGACCTGTTTGAAATCAACGAGGCTTTTGCTTCGGTACCACTATTGGCAATCAAAGGTCTTAACCTTCCTCTCGACAAAGTAAATGTCAACGGAGGAGCATGTTCGATTGGCCATCCTTTGGGAGCGAGTGGAGCACGCCTGGCTGCTACGATCATACGCGAGTTGCATCGCCGTCATTTGCGCTACGGTCTGGTCACTCTTTGCATCGGCGGCGGTGAGGCGGTAGCTGTTATTTTTGAAAGAGTGTAAAGGAGTGGGGAAATGATCAGCTCAATCGGGGTTCTAGGAGCAGGACAGATGGGCAACGGCATCACTCATGTTTTTGCCCAGCATGGCTATCAGGTGGTAATGTTTGACATTGTCCAGGCGCAGTTGGAGAGGGCGCTTGCCACAATAAAGCAGAATCTGGAGAGGCAGGCGAAAAAAGGCGCATTGCCGGAGTCGCTTGTCGGTGAAACACTCGGGCGGATTACTGTTACCCAAAACATGAATGACCTGGCGAATGTTGATTTTGCCGTTGAAGCGGTAACCGAGCATGAGCCATTAAAACTGGAAATTTTCCGGAAACTCGACGGGATCGTAAAAACGGGGTCAATCCTTGCCTCGAATACATCATCCATTCCTATGACCAAAATTGCTTCTGTAACCGGTCGTCCAGACAAAGTTATCGGCATGCATTTCATGAATCCGGTACCGGTAATGAAATTGGTGGAAATCATCCGTGGACACGCAACAAGTGACGAAACCTTTGCCCTGACCTCGGAACTGGTTGCCAAACTTGAAAAAGAGATGGCGGTATCACAGGACTATCCCGGATTCATAGTAAACCGCATTCTGATTCCGATGATCAACGAGGCGGCATT
>Ga0194060_10001130_pt1 | contig 19198 bp, 16 predicted proteins | sample SepL225m_MetaG_FD_163427 | JGI IMG/M metagenome (GOLD analysis project Ga0194060, IMG submission 163427) | Anoxic zone freshwater microbial communities from boreal shield lake in IISD Experimental Lakes Area, Ontario, Canada - Sep2016-L222-5m | ecosystem: Environmental > Aquatic > Freshwater >...
GAGTGTAATCGGTAGCGGCTGCGAGATAGAGCAGGGGGTCAGCATCACCGGCTGCCGGATCGGGGACGACTGCCACATCAAAGCCGGGTCGGTGCTGGAGGATTCCGAGCTGCACGAAAATGTGGCGGTGGGGCCGATGGCGCACCTCCGCCCCGGCACTCTGCTCCATAGTCATGTAAAGATCGGCAACTTCGTCGAAACCAAGAAGATTGTCATGGGGAAAGGCTCCAAAGCTTCACACCTGACCTATCTGGGGGATGCAGAGATAGGGAACGAGGTCAATATCGGCTGCGGCACCATCACCTGCAACTACGATGGCGTCAACAAGCACCGCACAGTCATCGGCGATTACGTTTTTATCGGTAGCGATGTACAACTGGTCGCGCCGGTCACCGTCGGGCGAAATTCACTGGTTGCGGCAGGCACCACCGTAACGGTTGACGTCCCCCCCGACTCGCTTGCCATCTCGCGTGTGCCACAGGTGAACAAAGATGGGTGGCGTTTGAAGAAGCGGTAGTTCACACGAGAAACTGTACTCTCTACTTCGCACGAGGCTCTTGCAAGAGTCCATAAATCTGTCACTCCGGCAGGTTTCTGGCCGGAATCCAGTTTGTAAATATCTGAAAACCTGGATGCAGTATCCTATCCGCTTCCCATGCCCTCTTGCGGAAAATGTTTTATAAAAGGTGAAAATGCCTCACGACAAAATAATCATCAAAGGTGCCTGCGAACACAATCTGAAGTGTATCGACGTTGAAATACCGCGTGATCAACTGGTTGTCATCACCGGTATCTCTGGCTCCGGGAAATCCACCCTGGCCTTTGACACTATCTATGCCGAAGGGCAGAGACGCTATGTCGAGTCGCTCTCCGCCTACGCCCGCCAGTTTCTGGAGCAGATGGAAAAGCCGGATGTCGAATCCATCGAGGGGCTCTCACCGGCCATTTCCATAGAACAGAAGACCACCAGCAAAAATCCCCGCTCCACCGTCGGCACTGTCACCGAAATTTATGACTACCTCCGCCTGCTCTTTGCCCGAATCGGCCACCCCCACTGCACCTCCTGCGGCAAGGAGATCACGTCCCAGACAATCTCCCAGATGGTTGACCAGATCATGCTCCTGCCGACCGGGACAAAGCTGACCCTGCTGGCTCCGATGATCCGTGGTCGAAAGGGGGAGTACAAAAAGGAGCTGAACCAGCTTTGCAAGGAGGGATTCACCCGTGTCGTGGTGGATGGCATACTGCGCGAGCTGGGGGATGAAATTGAGCTGGACAAGAAGAAAAAGCACGACATAGACATTGTGGTTGACCGGATTGTGCTGAAGGATGGGGTTCAGCGGCGATTGGCAGATTCACTGGAAACGGCTCTTAAGCATGCTGATGGGGTGGTGAAGGTTGCTGTTGAGAGAGCTTCTGACGGATCTGACGGATCTGACGGATCTGACGGATCTGACCGATCTGACCGATCTGACCGATCTGACCGATCAAAAAAAACACACCCCCTTCTCATCTTCTCCGAAAAACTTGCCTGCATCGACTGCGGCGTCTCCTATCAGGAGATCACTCCCCGCCTCTTCTCCTTCAACAACCCGCACGGCGCCTGCCCGGAGTGTACCGGTCTCGGCACACGCATCTACTTTGACTCCGAACTGGTAGTCCCAAACCCTCTGCTCTCACTGCACGAGGGGGCGATTTCACCCTGGGAGAAGCGGCTCAGCTCTCCGTTTCACCAGATGATCCTGGAAGCGTTGGCGCGACACTATAAGTTTAAGCTGACCACCCCTTTCGGGGAGTTGCCGGACAAAGTGCAGCAGGTTATCCTCGCCGGCACAGTTGGAGAGCTGATCGAATTCTGGTGGGAGGATGACCGTGGCAAGAAGCATATGTACAGCAAAGAGTTCGAGGGTGTGCTGACAAACCTGGAGCGGAGGTACCGCGAGACGGAATCTGACATGATCCGTGACGAACTCGCCCCCTACATGAACGTAATGCCATGCCCCACCTGCCACGGGGCGCGCCTGAAGCCGGAGGCTCTGCACGTATTTGTCAGCGGTCGCACCATCCGGGATGTCACCGCGCTATCTATCAGGGACTGTTTAGTTTTTTTTGAGGGGATGAATCTTTCCGACAAGGAGCAGGAGATCGGTCGCCGGATTCTCAAGGAAATTCGTGAGAGGCTCTCATTTCTGGTCAACGTCGGACTTGATTATCTCTCACTTGAGCGCACCTCCGGCACTCTCTCCGGCGGCGAGGGGCAGCGGATCCGTCTGGCTACCCAGATTGGCTCCAGCCTTGTGGGGGTTCTCTACATCCTGGATGAACCCTCCATCGGCCTGCATCAGCGCGATAACGCCCGGCTTCTGGCGACGCTCAAACGTCTGCGGGATCTTGGCAACACTGTGCTGGTGGTGGAGCATGATGAGGAGACCATCCTTGAGGCCGATCATCTGATAGACATGGGGCCTGGAGCAGGCGTTCATGGCGGTGAGGTGGTGGCTCAGGGAACACCGGCAGAGGTGATGAAGAACCCGGCATCGCTGACCGGCAGGTATCTCTCCGGAGAACTTACCATCCCGGTGCCGAAAAATCGGCGCAAGAGTGATAAATCGCTCCGGATAGTTGAGGCATCGGAGAATAATCTGAAAAATGTTACGGTCGATATTCCTCTTGGAGTCTTGACCTGTGTGACAGGAGTATCCGGTTCCGGCAAATCAACGCTGGTAATCGACACCCTGCACAAGGTGCTGGGGCAGCGTCTCTACCGCAACCGCGAGAAAGCGGGAGCGGTAAAGGACGTACTTGGCCTTGAATCTCTCGACAAGGTCATCAATATTGATCAGTCCCCCATCGGTCGCACCCCCCGCTCCAATCCGGCCACCTACACCGCCGTCTTCGGCGATATTCGGGATCTCTTCTCCAATCTGCCGGAATCAAAACTGCGCGGCTACAAGCCGGGGAGATATTCGTTCAATGTAAAGGGTGGTCGCTGCGAAGCCTGTTCCGGGGACGGCATAATCAAGATAGAGATGCACTTTCTGCCGGATGTCTATGTGGAGTGCGAGGTCTGCAAAGGGGCGCGCTACAACCGCGAGACGCTGGAGGTTCATTTCAAGGGAAAATCGATCGCCGGTGTGCTGGATATGACGGTTTCCCAGGCGCTGGAATTTCTGTCAGCCATCCCCAGAATCAAAAACAAGCTTGCCACACTGGAGGAGGTCGGTCTCGGCTATATCAAGCTGGGGCAGTCGGCCACAACCCTTTCCGGCGGTGAAGCACAGCGGGTCAAACTGTCAAAGGAACTTTCCAAACGCGCCACCGGCCGGACGATCTATATTTTGGACGAACCGACCACCGGGCTGCATTTCCATGATATTTCAAAGCTGCTGGAGGTGATTCAGCGTCTGGTGGATGCCGGAAATACGGTCGTCATCATCGAGCATAATCTGGACGTGATTAAAACCGCCGACTGGATAATTGATCTGGGGCCGGAGGGTGGCGATCGAGGTGGAGAGGTTATCGCCGTCGGCACACCGGAGCAGGTGGCAAAAGTGGCGAAATCCTACACTGGGGAGTATCTGAGGAAGATGCTGCGAGTCTAATAAATTTTTATTGCCGGTTTTTTCCAAACATGTCACAGTATAGTCAAAGTAACTAATTTAGCCAAAATGGGTGATACAATGAGATGCACAGCGGCTACAGAGGTAAAGAATCATTTCGGACAGATTTTGGAAGTTACGCGCAATGAACCGGTTACCGTTGAGAAACAGGGAAGGCCTGTCGCTGTCATTCTCTCCTTTGAGGAGTACCAGCGGCTGGCTGAACTTGATGAACGATACTGGGGTGAGCGGGCTTCCAAGGCTCTTTCCGGTGGTTTTATGGCAGATGCCGAGATGAAGAGCTGGCTGGAGGAAAAGCTGAATGTTGAAGCTCCAAATCAGTAAAGATTCCGGTAATTTTCTGGAAACACTCCCCCCAAAACAGTTCCGCCAGATAGTCAAAAAAGTGTTTTCACTCCTCGATAATCCCCGGCCAAACGATTCGAAAACGTTGAAGGGGTATGAATTTCTGCGTTGTGACATCGGCGAATACCGTATTGTTTACGATGTGGTGGAGGATACGCTGCGAGTGATTATTGTCGGCAAGAGGAACGATGACGAGGTGTACAGGGGATTATAATCACCCCCGCTTTGCATTCCATTCAAAGCCCCTTCGTAAAAATATCCATGTAATGCCGAATCAGCTCCTCGTCCCGCTCCGGGGAGTGGTTTATGAACTCCTGCGTCGCCAGCCTGCTGAGGAAGTAATAATTTACCATACCCGCCATCGCCAGCGCAGTATCTTCCGGATCCAGCTCGTCTCTGAACAGTTTTTTATCAATTCCCTCCTTGATTATCTCCACCAGCGTCTGCAGAGCCTTTTCCAGCGCAGGCTGAACGATTACGCTGAAATGTCGCGTCGGATTGGTAAGCTCACTGGTGTAATACCGGAGGAGAAAGGGGTAGTCGCGATTGCGCTGAATCGACCAGCGGATGTAATCCTCGATCTTCTCAAGCGGCGTTGCACTCTTATCTCTTATCGTCTGCAGATATTCGAAACAGGAGAACTGTTCCTGCAGCACAGATGCGTAGAGGCTCTCCTTTCCTTCAAAATAGTATGAGATCATTGATATGCTGACACCGGCGGCAGCCGAAAGCTCTCTGATGCTGACGCCGTACAATCCACTTTCAGCAAAAAGCCGGGTGGCTGTCGAAATTATCGAACTTCTGTAGCTCTTTTTGTCCATTTTTATTAGTCCTGTCGAGTGGTTTGATAACTTACAGTCAGATAAAACATCAGAGATATCTACTTTGGAATCTTGTTTATAACAGAAAATGGTTGAAGTTTACTATTTTTGTGTTATTGTAAATCAAACGTTCGTTAGATTCAACTTTAAAAAAGGAGAAATATTATGTACTGCCCAACATGTAAAACAATGGAACATTCGGAAGTTCACTTCAAAGCGGGAGCGTTTAAAGAGGAGTTCAACAAATGCCATGCCTGCGATACCGTCTGGTCGATCAATCATGGCACCGTCGAAATCGTCACAGATACCCACGAAAAATCATTTTTGTCCGCTTTGACCGAATGTGTTGAATGTGATGATTACAATCTGGGGTATGCTGTGTAATCTGATTTTACGGTTTTCCGGTTTTTATTGTTAGCGCACCGGTTACATGCTACTATCCGCGACATCAGTTTGCAGATGCAGCGGCAGATTGTCATTTCCGATCCGGTTTCGTGAGGCTTTAACAGTGTTGACCAAACGCATCATACCCTGTCTGGATGTCAAAGGGGGTCGTGTTGTCAAGGGTGTCCAGTTTCTTGAACTGCGGGACGCCGGCGACCCGGTAGAGATAGCCGAGATGTACAATCAGCAGGGTGCTGATGAGCTGACTTTTCTTGACATCACCGCTTCCAGCGACCAGCGTGACATTATAATTGACGTGGTAAGAAGAACGGCAGAGCGGATATTCATGCCGCTCACAGTCGGCGGGGGGATACGGGGTGTTGACGATATCCGTCGCCTCCTAAACGCCGGTGCCGACAAAACTTCCATCAACACCGCCGCAGTCCATCGCCCGGAATTTGTAAAAGAGGCGGCCGAGCGCTTCGGCTCCCAATGCACAGTAGTAGCGATTGATGCCCGCCGGGTGCCTGGCGAAAACCGGTGGGAGGTTTATACCCACGGTGGACGCAACCCGACCGGCATTGATGTTGTCGAGTGGGCTGTCAGGATGGAGGAGTATGGGGCGGGGGAGATTTTACTGACCAGCATGGATTGCGACGGCACCAAAGACGGCTATGACATCGAACTGACCCGCGCCGTGGTAGATGGTGTCTCCATCCCGGTTATCGCCTCGGGTGGTGTCGGCAATCTTGAACACCTTTACGACGGCTTCACCAGAGCCGGCGCCAGTGCCTGTCTTGCCGCATCCATATTCCACTACAGGGAGTACACGATCGGAGAGGCTAAGGAGTATTTACACGACAGGGGAGTGGCGGTGCGGATATGAACCAGGTGAGCGAACGGGAAGATATTATTCAGGCGGTTTATCAGGTTATCCTTGATCGCAGGAAGAATCAGTCGGATACATCCTATACAGCCTCCCTCATGCGGAAGGGAATTGACAGCATACTGAAAAAAATCGGTGAAGAGGCCACCGAGGTCGTCATCGCTGCCAAAGGTGGCAAACATGATGAAATTGTATATGAAACTACCGATTTAATCTTTCACCTGCTGGTCATGCTCGGGTACAACAACATCCCTCCGGACGATGTTTACAACGAACTGCGACGACGGTTTGGAACTTCCGGCCTGACAGAAAAAGCATCCCGCCCCCCTTCCTGACTCTTCACTTCACCCTCGTTACCAAGCTTCACCCTCGTTACCAAGCTCCGCCCTCGTTACCAAGCTTCACCCTCGTTACCAAGCTCCGCTTGGTAACGCACTGGCGGTGCAAGCTCCTGCTTGTTGCTTCGCCCCTACAAGCATTTACCGACAAGATCACCGGTATTAAGTTTGCGCCTGTTCCTGCTGGCTGTTTCAACCCCGGCGGCGGAAGTACTCAGGTCTGCCTGGACGCTTTCAGCATCGGCAAATATGAGGTAACTCAGGGGCAGTACACCAGTGAGCCAAGACACAGCGTTCTATCCTCGTTCCCACGCTCTGCGTGGGAACGTACTGCCGGGACGCTCTGAGTCCAGTTTTGTAGGGTGCGCACCAAGCACCAAGCTCTGACGACAATGGCGATAAACCTTTGGTGCGCACGGCGCACCCTACGGAACCGCCACGGAGATCAAGGCGGAGCGATGCAAAACTCGCCACCAAAACGGTGGGCAATAACACCCTGCCCGCCCTGTCTACAGTTCGCCGATATGTCGCCGTTCCTTCCAGTTTTGCACCACATAGTAAAGAATCGGGATAGTTACCCGCGACAGCGTCGTTGAAGCTATCTCTCCGAACATCATGGCCAGAGCCAACCCCTGAAAGATCGGATCAAAGACGATGACAAAGCTGCCAACCACAACCGCCGCACCGGTGAGGAGCATCGGGCGGAAGCGCACCGCGCCGGCCTCAATTATCGCCTCGTCCAGCGCCATCCCCTCGCGCCGCTTCATCTCGGCAAAATCTATCAGAATTATCGAGTTGCGCACGATGATACCTGCCAGCGCGATAAAGCCTATCATGCTGGTTGCTGTGAAGAATGCCCCGAAGGCGGCGTGACCCGGCAGAATGCCGATCAGGGTCAGCGGGATAGGAGCCATTATCACCAGCGGCGTTGTAAAATCCTTGAACCATGCCACCACCAGAATGTAGATCAGCACCATTACTGCGCCGAAGGCGACTCCAAGATCACGGAATACTTCAAAGGTGATGTGCCATTCGCCATCCCACTTCATGCCGATATGCTCTTCGCTCCAGGGTTGGCGTGATGCCAATACCTCTATCTTCTTCCCATCAGGGGTCGGAAGTGCGTCTATCTCCTTCTGCATTTTCAGGATAGCGTAGACCGGAGCCTCGATCTCCCCCGCTACGTCTGCGATTACATAGACCACGTTCTTCAAATTCTTGCGGTAGAGGGTTTTCTCCTCGCTGGCGCTGCTGACCCGGATAAGCTGGGAGAGCGGCACACTCCCCTTTGGGCCTGGGACGTAGATTGAGGAGAGCGCGGCGGCAGAGCTTCTCTGTCCGACCGGGAGACGCAGGTTTATGCTGACCGGCTCCTTCTCTTTCGGCAGGTGCAGCAAGCCGGTATCCTCCCCCTCAAGCGCAATATGCAGACTCTTTGCAACATCGTCTACCGCTATGCCGGAGAGTGCCGCCTTCTCGCGGTCAACAGCGAAAGTCATCTTGGTCTGGTCATCCTCGCGGTACCAGTCTACATCAACCACACCGGCGGTCTTTGCAAGGATGGCTTTCACTTTGGCTGCCATACCGGCGCGTGAGGCATCATCAGGGCCGTACAGCTCTGCCACAAGGGTTGCCAGCACCGGAGGACCGGGCGGGATTTCGGCCACCTTGACTCTCGCGCCATACTTGTCTGCAACAGCTTTCACCAGAGGTCTGATACGCTTGGCGGTGTCGTGCGACTGATCTTTGCGCTCCTCCTTGTGCAGGAGATTCACCTGGATGTCTGCCACGTTAGCACCTTTGCGGAGGTAGTAATGCCGCACAAGGCCGTTAAAGTTGAAGGGGGCACTGGTGCCGATATACGCCTGGAAATTGGTCACCTCCGGAATGGTACGGAGCGCATCCCCCATCTCACGGGTGATCCGGGCGGTCTGCTCCAGCGGAGTTCCGTCAGGCGCATCGATGATAACCTGCAGCTCGTTTTTATTGTCAAACGGGAGCATCTTGACCGTAACAGCCTTGAAGTATATCAGGGAGCAGGAGAGGAGCAGCATCGCCACCACAACGCTGAGGAAGCCGTAGCGCAGCTTTTTGTCATGGATCAGTCTCCCCATCCATTTGCGATAAAAAGCGGTAAGCCTCGAATCCTCCGCCGCTTCATTCGAGCCGTGGTGCGATTCCCCTTTCATAAAGCGGAAAGCAAAATAGGGGGTCACGATAAAGGCTATCAGCATGGAAAAGAGCATCGCCATGCTGGCTCCAACCGGAATAGGCCGCATGTATGGCCCCATCAATCCGCCGACAAAACCCATCGGGAGGATAGAGGCGATGACGGCAAAAGTGGCCAGCACAGTCGGGTTGCCGATCTCATCCACCGCCTGGATGGCGGCATCAAGAGGCTCCATGACCGTGGTGGTAAAGTAGCGATGAATGTTCTCAACCACCACAATAGCGTCGTCCACCAGTATGCCGATTGAGAATATCAGGGCGAAGAGGGTTATCCGGTTTAAGGTGTAGCCGATAAGGTAGAAGATCAGGATAGTCAGTGCCAGGGTGACCGGGATAGCGATAGCGGCTACCGCCCCGGCTCGCCACCCCATGAAGAGCGCGATCAGGATTGTGACCGAAATTGCGGCGAGGAACATATGGAACAGCAGCTCGTTGTTCTTCTCTTTGGCGGTTTCGCCGTAGTTGCGGGTTATTGTGACCTGGACATCGGAGGGGATGACCTTACCTTTGAGCGACTCCACCTTTTTGACCAGGTCCTCGGCAACCCAGGTGGCGTTGGCACCCTTCTTTTTTGCCACAGAGATTGTGACTGCCGGGAAGTCGGTGGTTTTTTTGGCTGATCCGACGGATCTGTCGGATCGGACTGATCGGTCGGTTCCTGAAATCCCTAGCCCCATGAAAACATAATCCACCGGCTCCTGCAGGCTGTCTTCAACTTTTGCCACATCAGATAGATAAACCGGTTTGCCGCCATGTAGGCCAAGTACAAGCCGCCTTACCGCTTCGGCACTCTCCAGGAAGCCGCCGGTATCTACCAGCATCTCTTTATTGCCGCTGGAAAAACTCCCCGAGGGGAGCGAAGCATTTCCCTTCCGCAAGGCTCCGGCAACCTGTAGCGGTGACAGACCGTAACCAGCCAGTCTCGGTGCATCCAGAGTTACCCGGAGTTGCCGGGATAGCCCACCCTTGATCTCGGTCTCTGCCGCGTTCTCGCTCTTTTTCAGCTCGTCGGCAACCTCGCTGGCGACTCTGCGCAATGTGCCGTGATCGTAGCGATCAGACCAGAGAGTCAGGGCAAGGATGGGAACATCGTCTATCGATTTTGGAACAACAAGCGGCTCAGTTGCGCCGGGGGGGAGGAGGGTGCGGTTGCTCATCACTTTGTTGTAGAGCTTGACCAGCGACTCCTCCATCGGCTGACCGACGAGGAATCGAACGGTGATGATCCCCATGCCGGGATGGCTCATCGAGTAGAGGTATTCAACCCCCTTTATCTCCCACAGTTTGGACTCGAACGGCTTTACCACCCGCTCCTGCACCTCCTGCGGGGAGGAGCCGGGCATCGGCAGGTAGATGTCGATCATCGGCACCACTATCTGCGGCTCCTCTTCGCGCGGTGTCATCTTGACGGCAAAGAAACCGAGCAGCAGTGAAGCGCCAACGATCAGCGGAGTGAGCTTGGAATTGATAAAAGCGCGGGCTATTTTTCCGGCGAAGCCGAGATTATTCATACACAAAACCTTTCAGAAAACCTATCCACGAAGGACACTAAGAAACACGAAGAAAAGTGAACAAATCTAAAAACTCAAAAGCATGAAACACGGGTCAAATCTGATCGAACGGATTTACACGGATTTAAAAACGAAGGCTCTTGCAAAAAGATTGTCATGCCGGAAGGGTTCTATCCGGCATCCAGGTTTTCAGGTATTTAGAAACTGGATTCCGGCCAGAAACCTGCCGGAATGACAGATTTTTGGACTTTTGCAAGAGGCTCAACAAAAAGATTTTTAAAATCCGCCTTTATCCGTTCAATCCGCCTTTTCCGTGTTCCATTGTCCTTGATCTTTTCCTGTCTGGTTCCGGCTTGGGTTTATTCAATAACATTTCCCTCGATAACCTTCTCCACACCCGACACCAGAACCTGCTCCCCCTCAGAAAGACCGGAGAGGATTTCAACCCGCTCACCAATCACCCTGCCGACTTTGACAATCCGCATCCGGGCGATCTTCCCCTTCTCCAGCACCCAGACTGTAGTCATTGCACCCCGTTCCAGGATAGCCACTTTCGGCAGGGTGATGCAGTTTATCGCAGTTCCGAGACTGATTGTGCCGCGGCCGAACATGCCGGATTTCAGAGATTTCTGGGAAAGAGCGATTTTGGCGGTGAAGGTACGGCTGGCCGGATCGGCGGTCGGCACGATCTCACCGATTCTGGCGTTAAATGAGCTGCCGACGGCGTCAAGCACCACCTGCACCGGTGAACCTGGCTTTACTCTGGCTGCCAGTGATTCAGGAACGGCAAGCTCAAGCAGATAGCTCCCCTCGTCTTCGATAGTCATAAGCGGCTGGGCGGGAAAGACGCTGGCTCCGAGATCAACAAGTTTGCTGGTTATAATTCCTGAGATCGGAGCCGTTATTTTTGTGTAGTCAGAGATGGTGGAGGCTGCCCGCGAACTCTCCTCCGCCTGTTTGAGACGAGAGTCTGCCCGCGCCAGAGCCTGAGTCGCAAGCTCCTTCTCCGTCTGTTTCGCATCAAACTCCTGGCGGCTTATGACCTGATTGAAAAGGAGCTTGCTGTAACGCTCGAAAGTAATATCCGCCAGTTTTTTGCGGGATTCTGCCTCATCCACCCCCTTCCGCGCATCCTCTATACCTGCAGTTGCAACTGCTGCGTTGGCCTGGTTCTCCTGCGCCTCCAACTGAGCCATCAATTGCCCCTTCCGCACCCGGTCACCCTCCCGGACTTTAAGAACGCTGATGCTTCCGGCGATACGGGCTGAGACGACAGCACTCGTGCCGGCGCGAACGGTACCGACCAGATCCAGTGCCTCCGGCATAGTCGAAATCCTGACAGTTTCCATGGCAACCCCTTTGATGACCGCAACAGGTGAACCATCCTTACTGTCAACCCCCTGTTTTCCGGAGCATCCGCCAACAGTCAGAGCGGCGGTAAGCAGTATTGAGACAACTACTGCGTGATTTTTCATTTAAGAGTCTCCTTCAAGGATTGCTGTTGTTGTGATATATGGAAAACAATATATATGATACACCCTGGATGTCAAGTCATAAAAAACAAAAAAACGCCAGAGCATGGTTAGCTCTGGCGTCTGAAAAACTTCTGCGCAGTAAGATTTATTTGGCTACTACAAATTCAGCCCTTCTGTTTTTTGACCAGGCGGCTTCATCACTCCCCTGAACGGCCGGTTTCTCCTTGCCGTAGCTTATGACGGAGAGACTGTCGGCCTTAACCCCTAGCGTAATCAGATATTGCATGGAGGATTTTGCCCGACGCTCGCCCAGTGCCAGGTTGTACTCGGCAGAACCGCGCTCATCGCAGTGACCTTCAACCTGGATTTTAGAACCGGCACCAGATTTTGCGATTTCAGCATTTTTGGAGAGGACGTCGCGTGCAGCTTTAGTCAGATCAGACTTATCAAAGTCAAAATAGATCGCCTCAAAGGTTAAAGCTGGCGCTGATGCTTTTTGAGCCTGCTCCATGACAGGCGGCGGTGCCGGCTCAACAACCTTCTCAACCGGCTTTACAGGCTCCGGCTTGGGAACCTCTACTTTTGCAGGCGCGGCCTTTGGCACTACAGCTTCTTCACTCTTAACTACCTCTTTTTTTGCACAACCGCCGGCAACAAAAATTGCCAAGCTGAGTGCTGCCAACATACATAACATCTTGCTCTTCATACCTGTCTCCTTTTTTTATTTAAGTAAGGCTCTTGCCTGTATTTAGATTCAACGCGGCTTGATTATACATAACGACTTTCGTTTTGCAACTGTTAATAGTAAAATAACTGCTGATAATATAAATAATCCACATTTTAACAACATGAGGGGAGTCAGTTACGCGACCAGGCAGGTTGAGAATAACTCCCCTTATCCCTGCTTACCTTTATCTGTCCGCTTCCGTCGGCCCTCATGACATATATCCCCAGGCTCCCGTCCCGTTTTGAGCTGAAAGTTATAAAACGTCCATCCGGCGACCAGGAGGGGTTCTCATTGCTCCCCTCGCTTGTAAGCTGAGTATCACCACTGCCGTCCGGACGTATGGTATATATCTGAAACCCACCTTGTGAGCGGGTGTAGGCGATACTGTCCCCTTTTGGAGACCAGCGTGGATTTACGTTGTAACTACCAGCGGTTGTCAATCTCCTGACATTACCACCGGCTGCATCCATAATAAATATCTGGGGCTTGCCGAGACGATCCGAGACAAAGGCGATCTGTCTGCCATCTGGCGACCAAGCCGGATAAACCTCCAGTGCGCGGTTTACCGTCAGTCTAACCGGATTGCTCCCATCTTTTGCCATGGTATATATCTCTGCATCGCCATCTTTACTGAGCGAGAGAGCGATCCTGCTTCCGTCCGGAGACCAGGTGCCGGTAATATTTAGTCCATTACGATTTGATATGGGGATTTCTGCAGTATTTGAGAGCGCTCGCCGATAGAGGTCAGGATTACCCCGCTTATAGGAGGTAAAGATAATCTCCCTGCCGTCCGGGGCGAAATCAGGGTTCAAATTTATGGAACCGTTTCTTGTCAGCGGGAGAGGATGGTGGCCGTCCCAGTCCATGATGGAGATTTCCTTGTTGCCGGTCTTGGCCGATACATATACTACTCTTGAGGTAAAACACCCTTTCTCTCCGGTCATTACCAGCAAAATCTCATCGGCAAAAGAGTGTGAAAAGCGCCGTAGATCGTAAGTTTTCCCCAGGTAGCGCTTGGCACTCATCAATTTGCGGTTAATAACATCAAACAGACGAAACTCGACCGTCAGCTCCTCCCCCTTGATGCTGTATGCGGTACGAACCAGAAGATCGAATCCGCCGGTCATCCAGGGGAGAAAATCGCTGTCGCCAAGTGTAATTCTGCTCGATGCCGCTAACAGATCCGCGCTTTCTGCCGAAACGACACCGGACATATTCATGTCAAAGATGAGTACGTCCGAGAGCTCTTTTGCTGAGGCAGCAAGCGGAGCATCAAGCGAGCGTGGCGCATCAACGGCCAGTTTAAGCTGGCGATTGCCGGGGGCGGTTACCTCAATATAACCGGATTGCGCAAAAACGGATCCCGAAAAAAACAATAATACAGCCATATATATCAATATGTTACGCATAAAGACCCTCGTCATTTGCTGCTATCAGAAGTGATCCCCTGGGGTTTAAACACAAATACACCTTCAAAAGTCTTTTTGTCGGGAGGAGGGGGGAATTTTTCGCTCGCCACATCTACGGCTCGCTGCACAGAGAGCTCAAAAGCCGTGTCACCGCTGCTCCGCTCAATTTTGCTCCTAGATAGCCTGCCGCTCGCATCAATAAAGAGCCTGACTAACACCTCAGGTTTTTTGCTGGTAAAACTGATGGTTTCGCGAAAAGCATCCTTAAGACGTGACTGGATATAGGCGGTGTAATCACTCCCGGACTCTTTACCTGTCGCGCCAGGCATACCGGCTCTACCTCTGCCGGTTGCAGCAATCTTGCTGCGAAGGCGCTCCAGCGCCGCCTCCTGCTGCTTCGTTTCCTTCTTTCCTGCAAGTCTGGACATCCGTTCGGCAAAAGCAGACTCGTTGGGGTCTTCCTTCTTAGTTTTACTGTTTTTATCGGCTGTTTTTCTGGCTGCGGATTTTGGCTGCGGTGGCGCAGTCATTGTGCTTTCAGGCTGCTTTGGAACTGGTGGCGGTGCCTCTGCTTCATTGCCTTTCTGCTCCGGACTCCCGGACTGTGGAGACGAAACCGGAAGATTAACAACATCCACATAGTATGTCTCCTGCATGGTCATGTTGACCGGAAAAAGCTTGCCCCACCATACCAGCAACAAAAAAACCGCCAGATGAATGACGGTGGAAGCAAAACAACTGAGACCCATACCGGTATCGACTGCGGCCTGACGGGTGTTCATTATTTCGAGGAGGGCTCTGTTACCATGCCGAGTCTTTCGATACCGGCGCCTTTGATGTCGGCCATGGCTTTTACCACTTCGCCGTACGGCACCCCCGCATCGGCCTTCAAAAAGACCTCTTTTTTGGTTCGGGAGACAAACATGGTTGAAAGGCGGGTACGCAATTCAGCGGCCGGAGTCTCATCCTTGTTGATAAAAATCTTGCCGGATTTGTCCACGGTAACCACAACCGATTCCTCTGCAGGAGTCATCGATTTGGTATCCGCTTTAGGGAGATTGACCTGCACCCCCTGCTGCATCATCGGGGCAGTCACCATAAAGATAACAAGAAGCACAAGCATGACGTCAACCAGAGGGGTGACGTTGATATCCGCCATCACGCTGCGGCCGTCGTTCTGTCCTCCCATAGCCATAGCCTATTTCCCCGCGATATTGCGCTGCACGATATTTAAAAACTCGGTGGAGAAGCTATCCATTTCTTTTATCAGCACCCGAATTTTGTGATTGAAGTGGTTGTAGGCCATAACTGCCGGAATGGCGGCCACAAGGCCGATAGCTGTCGCAATCAGCGCCTCTGCAATGCCGGGGGCGACAACAGCCAGCGAGGCGGAACCGGTTCTGCCTATCCCCTCAAAGGCGTTCATGATGCCCCATACTGTTCCGAACAGACCGATGAAAGGGGATGTGGAACCGGTCGTGGCGAGGAAAGTGGTATATTTTTCGAGACGGGTGATCTCGGAGTTTGTAGCACGACGCAGTGCCCGAGATACGTTTGCAACCCCACCTAGGTCTGTGCTGATGGAGGCTGCTGAAGTTACACCATCGCTCTCCACAACTTTTTTCAACTCTCCATACCCTTCGTTGAAGAGTACCGTCAGTGGAGAACTGGCAAAGCGATCTACCTGAGATGCTATGGCGTCAAAACGCTTTGATTTCCAGAAGAAATCCATGAACCTGACAGATTCGCTGTTGGCGCGGTGTATCTGGAAGAGTTTAAACATGATGATCGACCAGGAGACCACTGAGAAAAAGGTCAGAATCATAAGAACAATTTTGACGATGAGGCCGGTGCCGGTTAATAGGGCCACGGATGTTACCTCCATTTTGTAGTTATAAACCGGGAAAACCTAGTACGTTAAGACGATTAAGTCAAGTTTAAATAGTGAAACACTCCGTAACAATGACCGCCTTGACAGATATTTCTCTGTTTCAGGCTTCTATTTTGCGATGGGAGTGGACGGGAACATAGTTGCAGAACGGCTCTTCTTCCATATAGTCGCCATAAATCGCGTCAGCACGAGCGCGGCAGCCTCCACAGACATTTAAAAATTCGCACTCGCCGCATTTGCCTTTGTATGATTTAAAATCTCGCAGATTCCTGAATATCTCCGAATTTTCCCAGATTTCACGGAACGGGAGCTGTTTTACATTTCCCGCAGTGCGATGAAAATAAGAGCAGGGCTTCACGTTGCCAAAACAGTCAATCAGACATATACTCTGAGCGGCGATGCACCCCTTACCACCCCCGGTGGAAAATGTCAGGGAACGGCGCTCGAATTTGGTGCCATCCGCTTTTGCTTTTTGAGGGACGATACGGTAGTAGTGAGGCGCACAAGTTGGACGCATCAGAATTTCATCCTCCATCTTCTCCTGATGGTAGTGCCAGTCCAGTATATCCTCGTAATCTTCTTTGGTTATCAACTCACTCATAATGGCTTCGCCACGACCGGTCGGAACGATCATGAACATGTACCATGCTGTCGCCCCCAGCCCCTTTGCCGTCTTGAATGTCGCGGCAATATCAGTCTGATTGCGCCTGGTAAACGATGAGTTGATCAAAAATTTCTGACCATTGCGCCGGAATGTTTCCGCCGCCCTGACAACACCGGCAAACGAACCTGGAGACTGACGAAAGTTGTCGTGTACTTCAGCCGAAGAGCCGTCCAGCGATAGCGAGACCATTTTGATGTCAGCCCGCTTCATTTTCTGGCAGACTTCATCGGTCACCAGCGAGCCGTTGGTCGCCATACAGATCCTGAGGCCAAGTGATGTTCCGTATTCAGCCAGCTCAAATATGTCGGGGCGCAGAAGAGGTTCACCACCGGAAAGGACAACAACCGGCTTTGAAAAATCAGCGATCTCTTTGAGAAGTTTTTTCCCTTCGTCGGTGGTAAAATCACCTTCGGAAGAGGCCATATCTGATGAGCAACGACAGTGTACGCAACTCAAGTTGCATTTCTGGGTGGTTTCCCATGCAATCCATTTTGGAATAAATTCGGCGTTCATCTGGCTCCTGTAGGCAATCTCGTGAAATCTGATGCGGGTTGGAATAGTACCCGAACAGTAATCTAAACTCAAGGAGATATTCCGCTATGGAACCACGACACAGTGTCAACGCGTATCTGCGCTGTTGGCCGCTCACACGTCAACAGCCATAGACCGGGAGAGGTCGCCAATGCGGATACTGCCTGTTGACGATGATGAGCAGGTAAACACAGAACTTGTAAAATCTGTTCTGAGAGAGGAGTATGGCACCCTTACGGCGATGAACGGGCATGAGCCCATCACAAGCTGCGGGTGCGTAACCATTTAGCACTGAAGAGCAGATGAAAATATTTAAGACATCTTCAAAAATGTAAGTTTTATAAAGAGTTATAAATGCCCTTTATTCCAATGACAATGGAAGAAGCGAATCGGAGAGGCTGGCGCGAGCTGGATATTATCTTCGTTTCAGGTGACGCCTGCATCGACCACCCCGCCTTTGGAGTTCCGCTGCTGGCGCGCTGGCTGGAGTCCCACGGATTCCGGGTCGGCATAATTGCCCAGCCTGACTGGCGATCCAAGGAACCTTTCATGGCGTTAGGGCGACCACGCCTATTCTTTGCGGTATCGGCAGGGGCGATGGATTCGATGGTCGCCCACTATACCCCGGCACGTAAACTCCGCCACGACGACGCCTACACCCCTGGCAACCGTCACGGCGCACGTCCCAACCGCGCTACCATAATCTATACATCCCGCCTGAAAGAGGCTTTTAAAGAGGTGCCAGTTGTCATCGGCGGGATTGAAGCGTCACTGCGGCGTTTTGCTCACTATGACTTCTGGGAGAACAGAGTCCGGCGTTCGATTCTCTTTGATAGCAAGGCTGATCTCCTGGTCTATGGTATGGCCGAGCGGGCGATACTGGAGCTTGCAGAGCGGATGCGGGGTGGAGAGCCTCTGGCGGACGTCACCGATCTGCGGGGGACAGCATACCAATGCAGCCGGTTTGATGGTGGTGACTTCGTGGAAATCCCATCCTGCGAAGAGGTCTCCGCTGACAAGGGAAAATTTGCCGAAGCGTTCCGCCTGGCTTACCTGCAGCAGAATCCCTGGTCTGGTCATGTCGTTATTCAGCAGCATGGCGGCAGGGTGCTGGTCTGCAATCCCCCTGCGCTTCCGTTGTCTGAAGCAGAGATTGACGCCGTTTATGCCCTCCCCTTTGAAAAGAGTCCACACCCGTCATACAGCGAAACGATCCCCGCCTGGGAGCAGATAAAAACCTCGATCACCAGTCACCGTGGCTGTTTCGGAGGGTGCGCCTTCTGCGCCATAACCATGCATCAAGGGAAGACGATCCAGTCACGCAGTGAACGCTCGATCATCGCGGAGATAGATGTGCTGGCGGAGAAACCGTGGTTTCGCGGCAGTATAAGCGACATCGGCGGCCCGACCGCCAACATGTACGGGCTCTCCTGCGGCAATCGGGAGAGTATGAAGAGCTGCCGACGCGAAAGCTGCATATTTCCGGAGGTATGCAGAAACCTCCTGACCTCCGATAAGCGTGCGACCGCTCTGCTGCAGAATATCCGAAAAACCTCCGGCGTCAGGCATACAGCCGTATCATCCGGTGTCCGCTACGATCTGATGGAGCGGCAGCCGGGCTATTTTGCCGAGCTGACAGGGCATCATGTCAGCGGTCTTTTGAAGGTTGCGCCGGAACATCTGGCGGGGCATGTCACAAAGCTGATGCGCAAACCGGGGAGAGCAGCTTTTGAAAAGTTTATTGCCGACTTCAGAAAAGAGAGTGCCAGAGTTGGCAAACGACAAAGCGTTGTGCCATATATCATCTCCGGACACCCCGGCTGCACGCTGGCTGATATGCTGGAGCTGGCTCTGTCGCTGAAAAAGATCGGCATAAAGGTCGATCAGGTTCAGGATTTTACTCCCACGCCAGGCACAATTTCGAGCTGCATGTTTCACACCGGAGTTGACCCGCTTACCGGTCAGAATGTATATGTAGCCGGAAGCGACAGGGAGAAAGGTCTGCAGAAGGCACTGCTGCTCTGGCACCAGCCAGCGGAGCGCAAAAAGGTGATGGAGGCACTGAAAGAGCTTGGGCGTGAAGGGGATGGGGGCACTCTTCTTGGCGAATCCCGGAACAGTAAATAATGTAAGGCAAAAGGCAACAAATAATTCAGACCTCGTCAACAGGTAGCGAAAACTGACAAGAATATTGGACAAAATCATTGTGGTTTGAAAATCAAAAAGCAAAAAACTTGAACCGGTAGAGTAGGAAGCAGGCCACTGCATCCGTAGGTTTGGCTTATCTGTTCCCGCCTCTTTCGTTTGGCGGTGCCTAAGTAGCCTTGCCATAGACGCCTTAACCAGCTTCCCCTCATCAAACCGTAC
>Ga0194060_10001131_pt1 | contig 19194 bp, 15 predicted proteins | sample SepL225m_MetaG_FD_163427 | JGI IMG/M metagenome (GOLD analysis project Ga0194060, IMG submission 163427) | Anoxic zone freshwater microbial communities from boreal shield lake in IISD Experimental Lakes Area, Ontario, Canada - Sep2016-L222-5m | ecosystem: Environmental > Aquatic > Freshwater >...
TACGTAAGGAGATAAGTGCCACGATACCTCACCATATAGTGGAGAACTTGAAAGGAGTGAGTCAACTGTTTGACTTTAGGGAACAGATGACAAGATTGAATTTGATGATAACAGACTCTGAGCACCAAACTTCGCTGTAAAAGCCGTAATATGCTCTGAAAGCAAATATGTGCAAAAAGGCATGGGACACCCAGAAGAACTACAATTTAACCGCATATAGAGGAAATTTCGAGCCGCTCCTCACAATCCCTTATTCTAAGCGGCTTCGCAAGCCTTTATCTCGACCAGACAATGCCTTCCCATGTTTAATGGCAGATTATAGTGATAAATTGCGTTGACGGCAAAGCCGAGTTCTTGAAAAGTGTCGCGACTGACTGATATTTCCTCATCAGCATCTTCCCCCTTCATGGCAACCAGGCGTCCCCCCTTTGCCAGCAACGGGGAGGCAAGCGCGACAAAGTGATCCAGTCGCTTAAAAGCTCTCGATGTAATAAAACTGAATTTACCTGCATACTGTTCAGGCAGTTCTTCCCCCCTGACGTGCAGAGCTTCAATCCCCTGCAACCCGAGGAGACGTATGATGTGGCGCTGAAAGTTTATTTTTTTAGCGACTGAATCAGCCGACACCATATCTGTTTCCGGCTTTATTATCTTCAAGGGAATTATCGGGAATCCTGCTCCTGATCCAATATCAAGCAGATTGTCATCATCAGAAAGGTACGGGGCGAGATGCATGGAGTCAATAAAGTGCTTGATTACTATTTCGCGCTCTTTGGTTATTGCCGTTAGATTCAGACGTCTGTTCCATTTTTTCAGCTCTAATGCAAATGTATCCAGTGAGCCGATTATTTCCTCAGATAGTTCCCAGCCAATGTCGTTTGCATACAGCTTAATCATGTCGCGGATCATAAAGGCCGGTCCTGCCTCATCATTTCACTGCTGTTACTCCAGACATTAGCCTTTAGCGCTATTGCCAGTATTGAAACCGCTGCCGGGGTAACCCCTGGAATCCGCGATGCCTGCCCAAGAGTGTCCGGTCTGTTTTTAACCAGTTTTTCACGCACCTCGGTGGTCAGTCCCTTGATTGAAAGGTAGTCAAGAGCCTTCGGAATGCACGTTGATTCCAGTTTTTTTGATCGCTCAACCTGATCCATCTGGCGATCGATATAGCCACGGTACTTGGTTTGAATTTCGACCTGATCGCGCACCGCCGGTTCTGTTTCACGTGAAATGTCGTCCAACTCGGAAAGTTCAGCATAGCCGATATTTGATCGCTTAAGGAGCTGTTCAAGGGTAGTCCCTTTTTGAATATCATCAAGCCCGAGACGGGATAATGCTTCCAGCTCCCGATCTGTATCAGATATCCGGGTGGAGGCAATACGGCACTGCTCGGCAGTAATCATATCCCGTTTCTTAACGAACAGGGCATAGTCATCATCGGAGACTAACCCGAGTTTATGGCCTGTATCCCGCAGCCGTAAATCCGCATTATCTTCGCGTAACAGCAGACGATACTCCGCCCTTGATGTGAACATTCGATAAGGCTCTTTCGTCCCCTGAGTAACGAGATCGTCGATCATCACGCCGATATACGCCTGACTCCTGTCAATAACGACGGGATCCAGCATTTGGACACGCAGCGCAGCGTTAATGCCGGCGATAATCCCCTGTCCGGCGGCCTCTTCGTAACCAGAAGTCCCATTAATCTGGCCGGCATGATACAAGTTGGCAATCAGCTTTGTCTCAAGCGAGCTGTGCAACTGAATCGGATCAACATAATCATACTCGATTGCATATGCCGGACGCATGATTTCGACGCGCTCCAGACCAACCATAGACCTGTAAAAAGCGATCTGCACATCAATTGGCAGCGATGTTGACATCCCGCTCGGATAGACTTCTACCGTCTCAAGTCCCTCCGGCTCAATAAAAGTCTGATGTCTCTCCTTATCAGGAAACCTCATGACCTTGTCCTCAATGGATGGGCAATAACGGGGGCCGACCCCTTCAATGATACCGGAGTAGAGCGGTGAACGATCAAGACCTGATCTGATTATCTCGTGAGAACGTTCATTGGTGTATGCAATGTGGCAGGGAACCTGCCGCATTGTGATGCTGGCAGTTGAAAATGAAAAGGGAACAGGGGGAGTGTCACCAAATTGAGCTTCAAGTTTTGAAAAATCTATAGTGCGGCTGTCGAGCCGAGCTGGAGTTCCTGTTTTAAGACGCCCAACAGAAAAACCAAGATTTCGTAATTGATCTGAGAGACCGATAGAGGGGAGATCCCCCGCCCGGCCACCTGGGTAGTTATTGAGGCCGATATGAATGAGACCTCGCATAAATGTGCCGGTTGTCACCACAACGGTTTTACTAAGAAAGCGAATGCCGGAACGGGTGTCTACTCCGCGAAGAGTACCCTCATCGAAGTAGAGCGAAGTGACCTCCCCCTGTTTGAGGTGAAGATTCTCCTGTTGTTCAAGGATGCGCTTCATTCTAAGGCGATACAACTGCTTATCCGCTTGTGCCCGTGACGCTCTTACGGCCGGCCCTTTGCGGGTGTTGAGAATCCGAAACTGGATGCCGGTTGCGTCAATGTTCTTCGCCATCTCGCCACCAAGAGCGTCTATTTCTTTAACCAGATGCCCTTTTGCCAGGCCACCGATAGCTGGATTGCAGGACATGAGCGCAATTGCGTCAAGGTTGATCGTCAACATCATTGTCCGGCAACCCATTCGCGCAGCGGCAAGAGCAGCCTCACAACCGGCATGACCGGCACCAACAACAATCACGTCGTATATATGATTATATGTCATCATAATCGAAGTCCCGGTTTCACGTGAAACGGCAAGGCACTTAACAGCTCATTTGCCGATACAGAAAGATGAAAAAATAATATCCAGTACGTCATCCGTTACAGTCTGTCCGGTTATCACACCGACAGCGTCAAGAGCATCCCGCAGATCAATAGCAAGAAGCTCAAGGTTTGAATCTATAAGATTTGCAATCGATCTCCTCAGCAGCCGGTCGGCAGAAACAAGTGCATCGCGATGTCGTACGCGGGACAGAGCGAGAAATTCACGTCGATCAACATTCGTAGAGTGCAGAAAACATCTGCGGACTGCCTGTTTAAGCTCCTCTATTCCCGCGCCGGAATTAGCGACGATCTGAAGCTGCTGCTCAAAATGACAATCCGCAGGAAGACTCAGTTCACGAGGTAGATCACACTTATTGAGTACCGCTATTACTTTGGAACTGGAGAGTGCATGCAGGATCAGATGATCTTCCTCAGTGAAAGGTCTTGAGAGATCAAGAACAAAAAGCACCAGATCTGCTGACTGCACCTTTTCAAGAGCCCGGTTAATCCCCTCCTGTTCGACAAGGTCATCGGTATTACAGATACCAGCCGTATCCAGCAAGCGTACCGTCAAACCATCGAAGTTGACAGTTTCTTCGATAATATCCCGAGTAGTTCCAGGTATAGGGGTTACGATGGCTCGATTTTCATTGAGCAGGCGGTTGAGCAGGCTTGATTTACCAACATTAGGTTTACCGATAATGAGAACAGATATCCCGTCTCGTAAGATTCGCCCTTCATCAAAACTGCTTAACAGCTCACCAATATCGGAAATAGCCAGTTCAATGTACTTGCAAATTGTGCTGAGATCAGTTTCTCCAATTGCATCTTCCGGAAAATCAATATAAGCTTCCACCAGAGCAAGTGCATTGAGAAGCCTGATACGGACATCTTCGATCCGGCGTGACAGCAGACCTTCACGCTGCTTTTGAGCTAAATTAAGCGCAGCCTCCGAATTAGAGCCGATAATATCCATAACGGCTTCCGCCTGAACCAGATCGATTCTCCCGTTAAGAAATGCGCGCCTTGTAAACTCTCCCGGATCGGCAAGACGGGCACCAGAACGCAAAGTCAGCAGCAGAACTTTTTCAACCACCAGCCAGCCGCCATGACACTGTAACTCCAATACATCCTCACGGGTATAAGAGCGAGGGGATCGCATCAGCACAGCCATCGCCTCATCCAGAATCTCACCGGTCAGAGGATCGCGGATAATACCAAAATAAAAACGGTGGCTCAAAAGGCCACCGTCAGATGAAGATATAAAAAGAACATCTGCAATAGAAGCAGCCTTATCACCGCTTATCCGGACAATGCCGATGCCGCCGTTGCCTGGGGGGGTGCTGACTGCCGCTATCGTGTCGCGGAAGTACATTGCAGGCTCCTTGATTACGCGCTAGTCCTTGACCAGTTTGTTGATGTACATCTGCTGTCCAATTGTCAGCACGTTGTTGAGCAGCCAGTAAAGCACCAACCCGGAAGGAAAGCTGAGAAACATGAAGGTGAATACAACAGGCAAGGCCAGCATCATTTTCTGCTGCATCGGCTCCATGTTAGAAGGGGTCATCTTCTGTTGAATAAACATGGTGACACCCATGATTACCGGGGTGACATAGTACGGATCCTTGTCAGCCAGGTCGGTAATCCAGAAGTAAAAAGGGGCGTGGCGCAGTTCTATAGAGAACATGAGTGACTTGTATAGGGCAAAAAATACCGGTATCTGTACAACCATCGGGAGGCATCCCCCCATCGGATTAACCTTGTGCTCACGGTACAACTCCATCACAGCCTTGTTCATGGCATCACGGTCATCTTTATACTTTTCGCGCATCTTCGTCATTTCGGGCTGTATTTTCTGCATCCCCTTCATTGACTTGTAGCTCTTATGAGTCAATGGAAAGAACAGAACTTTAAGAATTATCGTGATGATGATGATGGCAACGCCGTAGTTACCAACATACTTATAGAAAAACTTGAGTGTGTAGAGGAGTGGGTTGGCTATGACGGTAAACCAGCCAAGGTCGAGGGATTCCTCAAGTTTATTTCCTTGAGCCTTTAAAATATCGATGTCCTTGGGACCGACAAAGAGGCGGTGCGTTACGGAATATGTCTGTCCCGGATTAACAGTAAACTGCGGCGATGTTACTGTTGACTCAAAAAAACCGGTCGTGCTTTTCTTTAATTCAACTGACGCAATACTGTTTTTATCGGAAAGGATCGTGTTCAGAAAATATTTGTCCGCAAATCCTGCCCACTGGATATTTTTATCATAACGCTTGGTCGCAGTGGCAACATCCTTGATCTTATCCGATTGCAGGCTGTTATCCGAATAAATATATGAGCCTGCGGTATCAAAACGGTTATCTTTAACTTTAGGTTCAGCCGGATACGTCATAACATGCTGAATAGAGCCGACAAGGGGGGCGGCTGAGTTATTAAAAACCTGAGTTTCCAGCTTTATCCCATATAAACCGGCTGAAAAGGTATATACCTTTCTGATGGTAAAACCCTGGCCGGAAATATAGTTAAAGGTGAGCTGTTTTGATTCTCCGTTGCTCAGAGTCAGGCTGTCGGCATCCGCAATAAAGAGTGACGCATCAGAAAAAGCGATACCTGTCGCACGTGTGCTGAAAGAGCGAAGATTTGGATCAGCATCATTTCCAAGGATGACCTGCTTCGACGATGGTGTATTTTCGTCACGATATTTTTTCAGCGTCAAACTTTTGAGACTTCCTCCGCGTGAAGAAAAAACTGCGGAATAGAGATCCGTCTCGATTTTGACGTCCTTCTGTGAAACCGTTGCCGCTTGCGGCAGTGCGGTTGTAACAGGCTGAGTTTGACCGGCAGTCGGCTGAGAAGGGAGTTCAGCAGGGGATGTCGCTACGGGAGAAGCCTTCACTGGGATGGATTGCTCACCCGGCCTCTTCTGCGGCGCAAATAACATGGAAAAGATATAAAATACCGCTATAGAAAGACCGACTGCTATAAATGCTCGCTTTTCCATAAAGACTCCTGGTGATGCGTTTCTGGTTTAGGGTACCGGATCGTAGCCGCCCGGATGAAATGGATGACACTTGCCAACCCGAAACAGGGTAAGCATCATACCCCTGGCAATACCATGCCTTACTATTGATTCACGGGAATATTCAGAACAGGAGGGGTAGAAGCGACAGCTCTTCGGAAGAAGCGGGGAGAGCATCTTCTGATAACAACTGATCACAAGGAGCACAAAACTCTTGAACATGATGATGCGCCTGTATGCCTGAAAGCCTTATTGATTTCCCGCTGAACTTGAAAAAAATCCATCTGTGCCGATTCTCGCCGTGCGATAATATTCATATCTATCGCAGGAAGCAACATACGGTTGCTTCGAAATATTTCACGAAGATACCGTTTAATTCTGTTGCGGACGACAGCACAACCGTTTTTTTTGCTTACCGTTATGCCCAGCCGTGCCACTGAACCAGAATTCTCGCGCCAAACTACTAGAAACCCTTTAACGGCAGTTTTCTGCTGAGTGTTTGAGAGCTCCAGAAACTCCGTCCGTTTCCTTAAGCGCACCTCTTTCGGAAACGTAGCGACCATAGCCCCGGACATCAGTCAGGATATCTACTTGGCTGCAATTCGTACCGACAGGTTTTTACGCCCTTTTGCTCTTCTGCGCTTGATTACAAGCCGACCATTTTTTGTGGCCATTCTCACCAGAAATCCGTGGGTGCGCTTACGGGAAGTATTACTCGGCTGAAATGTTCTTTTCATATGAACTCACCTCTACTATATTTTTAACAGAAACGTCCTATTAAGCATACCATCTGGAATATGTCAACGCCTTTATTATACGCCAGCCTATAGAAACTCAATATATTTGCCTTGAAAATCGTGTAAGGCTCTGTTACTCTGCAATCCGGTGAATGAGTGTGAATATATCGTAAACACGACTTAACTATCCGTTTTAATTGCTTAAAATAGTTATCAACAGGTGTTGAAAATATTGATGATAACCCGCTTTCAAATCTGGGATATACTTTCAAAAGCTGTTAATTCCTTTACCTGTTTCATCCCAATCGTATATGTTGATAACCATACCAAATTCTATGATCGCGATACCACTTTATGTTTGAAGCATGGCAGCAGGCAACTGAAAATCTGGAAAAAGTTCTGTCAGAAGACGATTTTGGCACCTGGATCAAACCGGTTATTTACAGTCACAATGATAACTCCTCAGTATATCTGTCTGTCCCCAATTCATTTGTCAAAGAGTGGCTGGAGGATCATTACCTGAAGGTTCTGACCGGTGCCCTCTCTGTAACATCCGGGCATTCTGTCAATATATGCTTCATAGTGAGGGATAATCCTCAGCCGGAACAGATGATGACTGATGAACTTATCATTAAGGGGCATCAGGAACAGTCACCTTCAAAAAATCTTGAATCTGTATTTACTCCACTGAATCCCAAATATACTTTTGATCTTTTTGTCAGCGGAACAGGCAATCAGTTTGCGCACGCTGCCGCAATGGCTGTTGCCAATAATCCTGCGGACACCTATAATCCGCTTTTCATATACGGAGGTGTCGGACTCGGGAAGAGCCATCTGCTGAATTCAATCGGCCACACAATTCGTGAAAACTCACCTGAGTTAAAAGTATGCTACTGTTCTGCTGAAAAATTCATGTATGAAATGGTAAACCACATCCGCTTGAAAAAGATGGATGAGTTTAGAAACAGATTCAGAAACCTGGACGTTCTGTTAGTGGACGATATCCAGTTTATCTCAGGCAATAAAGTAGCGACTCAGGAAGAGTTTTTCCATACATTTAACGCGCTCTATGATGGACACAAACAGATTGTCATCACTTCGGATAAATTTCCTCGTGAAATACCGGATCTCGAAGAGCGGTTGAGATCACGCTTTGAATGGGGTCTTATCGCCGATATTCAGCCGCCTGACGTAGAAACAAAAATGGCTATTTTGAAGAAAAAATCTGAAATCACAAATGTCATGCTTCCTGAGGACGTTTACTATTTTCTCGCTTCAAGCGACACAAGAAACATACGTGAGCTTGAAGGGATGCTTATAAGACTCGGTGCTTTCAGCAGCCTTAAAAATATTCCGATAACTTTGAGTATGGCAAAAGAAAGCCTCAAAGATATTCTGGGTGACCGACGCAAAGAGATAACAGTAGAGATGATCCAGAAAACTGTTGCGGAATATTTTGATTTGAAGACGGCCGACCTCAAATCTGAAAAAAGACATAAAAACCTGGTTAATGCGCGGCAGATAGCAATCTGGCTTTGCCGGGATATGACAAAAGCATCATACCCTGACATCGGTCTAAAATTTGGAGGCAAGGATCATTCCACTATTATCCACTCCTTTAAAAAAATCGATAAAGCTGCTGCTACAGATACTAAACTTTCTGATATTATTGAAAAAATAAGACACCTACTGTTAAAGTAGGGAAAACGTGTTAACTTGCTGTTGAAAGCTGTCAGCAATTTAAATGCTTGTTGATAACAGACAATTACAGAGCCGGATATCAACATACTTGTTGCTGTAATTTTATAAGTGATGTAAGCCTGTTATCCCGTTATCATCTGTTTCAACACTGTCAACAACATACAACAAGGTTTTTAAATTCTTTATAAACATTATAAGTAAGGAGTGGAACATGGAATTCAAAATTGAAAAGGAACTTTTTCTTAAAGCGCTTCAAAAGATTCAGGGTATCGTCGAAAAGCGAACCTCCATGCCCATTCTGTCAAACGTGCTGCTTGAAGCGACAGAATCTTCGCTACATGTAACTGCAACCGACCTCGAAGTCGGCATGAAGAGCAGCTACCCTGCGGAGGTTATATCTACAGGTAAAATTACAGTTTCAGCTAAAAAATTGTATGAGATAGTTAAGGAACTACCAAACCAGATTATTGTTTTCGTAGCCAAAGATAATGACTGGGTAGAGATTAAATGCGGAAAAGTACAATTTAATATTGTCGGGCTTTCTCCGGAGGAATTTCCATATTTTCCGGAGGTAAAGGAGGAAAATCTTTTTGAGATAGAGAGCTCACTTTTAAAGGGAATGATCGAAAAAACTTCATATGCGATATGCTTTGACGAAACCAAATACAATTTAAATGGAATTTTCACAAAAGTTGATGCCGGAGAAGACGGAACAAACTCTCTTAAAATGGTTGCCACCGATGGACACCGGTTATCTATATCATCAGGGGCGCTCAAAGGGAGTGCCAGTTCAGAACTTTTAAAAGGGGTCATCCTTCCGAAAAAAGGTGTCACCGAAATGAAAAAAATTACCGAAGAGGACAGCGGAACGCTGCTCTTTGGTTTTATGGATAACAGCGCAGTTATCAAGCGCGGCGATTCTTACATGGTCATGAGGCTGGTTGATGGCGAGTTTCCTGACTATAATCGCGTCATCCCGGTCGCAAACAACAGGATAGTAACTGTAAGAAAAGAGGATTTTACCCACTCAGTCCGCAGGATGGCAATCCTCTCCAGTGAAAAATTTAAAGGGATAATGCTTGATATAACTGCAGAAGGAATCAAAATATCGTCCAGCAACCCGGAACTTGGCGATGCAATGGAAGAGCTTGACGTAACCTACGATGGTGAACCATTCTCCGTCAGGTTTAATGCCCGCTATCTTCTTGATGTGCTTGCCGTTGCCGAAACAGAAAATGTGGAGATGAAATTCAGGGATGAGCTATCTCCATCCATCATAGTTCCTGAAAAATCGGATAGTTTTCTGGCAGTTATCATGCCGATGAGGCTCTGATATAAGCGGATGCGCCTTCTTCGCCTGGCGGTTGCCAATTTTCGCAATATCAGCTCCCTACAGATAGAGCCGGGCGAGCGGTTCAACCTTTTTCACGGTCTGAACGGACAGGGTAAAACAAACCTGCTGGAAGCGATTTACCTCCTTGGCAGTCCAAGGTCATTCAGGACTTCCAGACTTCCGGAGCTGATTAAACATGGCGAGCAGGTCTCCCGCCTTCATGGAACGGTAAAATCAGCAGGGATTCAGAGCGCAATAAACATCACGCTTGAATCTGCCGGTCGCAGGGTAGATATTGATGGCAAGGGCATTCATAGAGCCTCGGATCTTCATGGCAGATTGAACGCGATAGTTTTTTCATCTGATGACACAGCGATGGTCAAGATGGGGCCAGAAGCCAGGCGCCGCTACCTTGACCGCGCTGTTTATACCGGAGATGTCGCATATCTGCACTGCTGGCACGACTATCAGCGAATTTTGAGACAACGAAACCATCTGCTTAAATCCACCGACAAATCCGGGCTGGACGTCTGGACTGATAAACTGTCTGATGCCGGTGCCGAAGTTATCGAGCGTCGCCTCAAGTTTGTCCGGATTTTAGACAGCAAGCTGCGCAGATATTATTCTGCAATTTCTGATGAGAGAGAAACTTCCGGAATCAGTTATCACCCCGACGGTGTGCAGTCAACAGAGCGGGAGTCAATCCGCATAGAGCTGATTGAACTGTTCAGGAAGCATGAACGCGCGGACGAACGTTATGGCACAACGACCGCAGGGCCTCATCGGGATGATCTGACATTTTCTCTGAATGAGCGGCAGCTTAAATCTTTTGGTTCGCAGGGGCAGCAGAAGAGTTTTGTGCTTGCGCTCAAGATGGCAGAGATGGATAACCTGCACGATATTTTTGGCGAATCGCCTCTGCTGCTTTTAGATGACATGAGCTCGGAGCTGGACGCAAGGCGTAACCATAATCTGATGGAGTTTCTTATCACGAGGGATATCCAGATCTTTGTGACAACCACGGAACGCTCTCCGGCTCTGCTGGATGGCGCTTCACAATGTGCCGTTTTTTATGTGGAAAACGGAAATCTGACGTTTGAGGGAAAATAACAGCATGAGTGAACAGGAAAACGTAACGCACAACCCCGAAGATTACGGGGCGGATAATATCAAGGTTCTTGAAGGGCTTTCCGCAGTCAGGAAACGGCCTGCCATGTATATCGGCTCTACATCCAGCGCCGGTCTGCACCACCTGGTGTATGAGATTGTCGATAACTCGATTGATGAGGCTCTGGCCGGTTTTTGTAATGATGTTTCGGTAGCTGTTAACGCTGATGGCTCGATAACGGTCGTTGATAATGGCAGGGGTATCCCTACCGATATAATGCCCAACGAAGGGAAATCGGCCGCTGAAGTTGTCCTTACGGTGCTTCATGCCGGAGGCAAGTTCGATAATGATTCCTACAAGGTGTCAGGCGGTCTGCATGGAGTCGGAGTTTCGGTCGTAAATGCACTCTCCAGGTGGCTTGAGCTGGAAATCAGGCGCGACGGCAAAGTTTTCCGGCAGACCTATCGTCGCGGAGATCCGGTGGCACCTCTGGAGCAGACCGGTGAGACGAGAAAACGGGGTACAAAGATCACCTTTATGCCGGACGAGGAGATATTTGAGACAACCGAATTCTCATTTGATGTCCTCTCCCAGCGTCTGCGCGAAATGGCTTTCCTTAACGCGGGGGTGAGGATCAAGATCACAGATGAACGGGTGGAGAACAAATCCCATGAATTCTTCTACGAGGGGGGGATTAACTCGTTTGTAGAATATTTAAACCGCAACAAGACAGCCATAAACCCCAAGCCGATGTACTTCAAAGGGGAGAAGGGTGGCGTGGAGATGGAGGTCTCCATGCAGTACAACGACTCCTACGACGAAAAGATATTTGCCTTTGCCAACAACATAAACACTCACGAGGGTGGCACTCATCTAGCTGGCTTCAAGGCGGCTCTTACCCGCACCATGAACGCATATGCGGCGGCCAACAACCTCCTCAAAAACGAAAAAGTCACAGTCTCCGGCGACGACCTGCGTGAAGGACTGACCTGCGTCATTTCTGTAAAGATTCCGCAGCCGCAGTTTGAAGGGCAGACAAAAACAAAACTCGGCAATTCAGAGGTCAAAGGGTATGTCGAATCGCTCCTGAATGAGCGGCTGGCCGTCTATCTCGAAGAAAACCCCAAGGTCGCCAAAGATATTCTCAACAAGTCGATTGAAGCTGCCCGCGCCCGTGAGGCGGCTCGCAAGGCCAGAGACCTGACCCGTCGCAAAGGGGCTCTCGACATGGGGGGGTTGCCGGGTAAACTGGCCGACTGTCAGGAAAAAGATCCGGCGCTCTGCGAACTCTACCTGGTCGAAGGTGATTCGGCCGGCGGTTCGGCCAAACAGGGGCGCGATCGGAAGAATATGGCGATTTTGCCGCTTAAGGGGAAAATCCTCAACGTTGAGAAGGCCCGTTTCGACAAGATGATCTCCTCGCAGGAGATCCGCACACTGATAACGGCGCTCGGCACCGGGATCGGCAAAGATGACTTCAATATTGCCAAACTCCGCTATCACCGCATCATCGTCATGACCGACGCCGATGTCGATGGTCAGCACATCCTGACGCTGCTCCTCACCTTCTTTTACCGCAACATGCGTGAGCTGATAGAACGGGGGCATCTCTACATCGCCCAGCCGCCGCTCTACAAAGTGAAGCGCGGCAAAAAGGAGCAGTATCTGCGCGATGAACATGCCATGCAGGAATTCCTGCTGGAAGAGGGATCCGAAGAGCTGACCCTGCGTCTTGAAAAGGGGGATCGAACCTACAACAGCAAGCAGATCATCCCGGTTATCAAGCAGTTCATTGAAAACCGCGCCATCTTCAACAAGGTTGTCAAGAAGGGGATATCTCCGGAACTTCTCTCCATTGTTATCCGCAGCAACGTACCATCCGGTATGGAGGAGATGAGTCAGGTTCATCCTTACCTGGAGGCGATGAAATCGCTGGCCGAAGGGTCGGGCTACGAGGTTGAGGAGCATCGGATCTCCTTCCGGATCGGCAATATCCGCTCCATCATCGACCAGCAGACTATGACGGTGCTTTCAACCCGCGAATATGAGCTTCTGGTAGACAACCACCGAAGGATTGTGGAAACGATGGCTGATGGACGGGCGTTTGTCGAACAGGATGGGGGGAAAGTGCTGTTTGAGACATCCAACCACCAGGATCTTCTCAATTTCTTCCTCGAAAACGCCAAGAAGGGGCTGGCTATCCAGCGTTATAAAGGTCTGGGCGAGATGAATCCTGAACAGCTCTGGGAAACGACGATGAACCCTGAAAACCGGGTACTCCTGCAGGTCAAAATCGAGGATGTTGTCGAATCAGACGAGATTTTTACCATCCTTATGGGAGATCAGGTCGAGCCTCGCCGGGATTTCATAGAGAAAAATGCGCTGAATGTCGTTAACCTTGATATTTAAAAGTATAAGGCTAAGCGTAATAAGGAGACAAAATGTCCAAAAATGCACTGGTGAAACTTGATGAAGCTTCAAAGCATGACGAACTGATTCAACTGGTCAGCTTTGTGCTGGCTGAGGAAGAGTATGGTGTTGAAGTACTCAAGGTACGCGAGATTATCCGCATGCCAACGATTACGAAAATGCCTAATTCGCCACAACACGTAGAGGGGATTATCAATCTGCGTGGTAAAGTCATTCCGATCATCTCGATGCGTAAGCGCTTCAATCTGATGGAGAGCGAAAATAACAGTCAGACCCGCATCATAATCATGGATGTAGTCGGCAGTCTGACAGGTTTTATCGTTGATGCCGTCTCGGAGGTGATCCGCATCCACAGCAGCGAGATTCAGCCTCCACCTTCAATGGTACTCTCCGGTGGTATCAGTCACGAATTTATCACCGGCGTATTCAACCATGCAGAGCGGCTCCTGATTATCATGGATATTGACCGGATGTTTTCGGATGATGAGCGGGATAGCTTTGGAGTTGCAGAGTGATCTGATACGACGAATTCCACTGAGATCGGATATGATATGTCCCCCTCCCGTACTGCACTCATATATTCGTCGCTTTTCGGCAATTTCAACTACGGAGACGATCACCCCTTCAAACTTCAACGCAACCGTCTCGCCTACGATCTGATGGACGCTTACGGGTTGCTCGATCTCCCCGGCATGGTGACCCGCAACTGCCTCCCTGTTGACGAAGATCTGGTTATTACTTTTCATGATCCTGCCTACATTGCCCGCCTGAAGGAGTTCAGTGTCTCTGACGAACCGAGAGCCGATTTCCGTTTCGGACTTGGTGATGCCGACTGCCCTGTATTCAAGGGGTTATATGACTGCGCCGCCCTCGGAGCCGGTGCAACATTTGAGGCTGTTCGGATGGTCGAAGATGGCTTTGATGCGGCGTTCAACCTCGCAGGAGGGTGGCACCATGCCCATCGCGCCAAGGCGTCCGGTTTTTCGTATATCAACGACGCTGTTCTGGCTATAAACTGGTTAGTTGCCCGTGGCAGGCGGGTACTTTACCTTGATATTGACGCCCACCACGGCGACGGTGTGCAGGAGGCGTTCTACGACACCGACCAGGTATTGACCATCTCGCTGCACGAGAGCGGCATATATTTTTTCCCCGGCACCGGATTCGAGGGGGAAATCGGGGAAGGCAAGGGGGCTGGCTATTCCGTAAATGTCCCGCTTCTGGCTCACACCGACGATGCAATCTACATGAAAGCTTTTGACGAAGTCGCATATCCGCTGGCAAAAGCCTATAACCCTGATATCATTATTGCCCAGATAGGAGCCGATACCTTTCGAACAGATCCGCTGACCCACCTGGAGATAACAACCCACAGTTACTGCGAAATAATGCATAAAATCAAGGGACTTAAAATCCCGCTGGTCGCTCTTGGTGGTGGCGGCTACGATATGATGAATACCGCCAGGGCCTGGACTTTAGCCTGGGCCATAATGAACGGCGTAGAGTTGAACCCCCGCCTGCCGCCGTCGTTCATAGCAAAGATAGAACCACGAGGTTATCCGCACCGTATCCTGCTGGACGCCATGCACTGGGCTGAAGAGAGTGAGCGTAAACTGGCTCTGGACGCTGTTGAAAAAAGCATCGCCCAGATTAAAAAGACAATCTTTCCTATCATCATTGGAAACCATGGCACAACTACCGGGTAATAGCCAACTGCTCGACGCCGTAGGCCAGCCGCTCCGTTCTATCCTGGAGATAAACCGGCGAAAACAGGATGAAAAAGAGCAGATTTACTCCTGTCTGCTGCCGCAGCGTCTGTATGATGTTCTGGGGCTCGCAGAAGGGTCATTCTGCAACAGCGCAGGTGAGCGTCTATTGACCATGATCGCTCCGGCCGGGCTGTCGCTGCTCCGGATAGAGGGGAGAGCCAGGCCGGACGATAAGGATGTCGTTTTTTTTCTCGAGTTGTCCGATACCCAGTATCGCCAGTTGGAATTAAGCTTCTGCATCATCTGTGACCCGACCGCCCCACGTTTTGATGTCGATGTCGATGAGCATGGTGCCATCAACTGGTTCGCTTCCCACGGCCGCAATATCCCGGAGGAGCTTCGAGCCATGCAGGCGGGGCTTTTCCCGAATCAGACCCGCAGGGGGATGCAGATGTTTGCCGACTTTTTCCCGCTACTGGAGCGTTTTACTGATGCTCTGGGGATTTCGATGATTGTGGCGGAGCCGCTCTCATATGACAATGCTATCCGCTATGAAAAGTACGGCTTTGACTATCTGCGGGGGAAGCGGCTGATGATGGAGATCGATCGTGAGTTTCAACCTGGCGGGCGTTACTTTTTAAAGATGGATGGCTCGACCCCTTTTCGTATGCCCGGCATGGAGCGTACCGTGCGGGGGAGAAGCTGGGGAATCCAGGACGGAATTCTTGATGAGCACTGGGACGAAGTGGAGATATACAGGATGATCGGCGTGGATGCCGGAATAAACACCTTCCCGGCCAGGGAACAGGAACCTCGCGCAGGCACGCTGTGAGCAACATCAGAGCAGACTCCCCCTCACCACGAAGATCGGCCACCAGACGCCTTCCCTCCGGTATTTCAATTCTCCATGAGGATAGTGACATAATTGTAGTAGAAAAACCGGCCGGTCTTCTGACAATCGGGACAGAGAGGGACAAAACCAGAACTCTCCACACATTCCTGAATGACTACGTCCGAAAAGGCGACCCGCGCTCCGGAAACCGGGTCTATATCGTCCATCGTCTCGACAGGGAGACATCAGGGATTCTGCTTTTTGCCAGGAGTGAGGCGGCCAAGATGTTTTTGCAGAAGAGCTGGGAAGAGACTGAAAAGAGCTATCTTGCAGTGGTTCACGGTTCGATCTCACCGAAAGAGGGGGAGATAATCAGTTATCTGAGAGAGAACAGCGCCTTTTCGGTCTACTCCACCCCAGACCGGTTCCAGGGGAAACTCTCCCGCACCGAATATAAGGTTCTGAAAGAGACAAAAGGGCTCTGCCTGCTTGAAATCCATCTGCTGACAGGTAGAAAGCATCAGATAAGGGTACACTTATCGGAGAAGGGGCACCCGGTAGTCGGTGACAGAAGGTATGGTAAAGTGGGCGATTCCTCCCCCACTCTGGCACTGCACTCCAGATCACTCTCTTTCACTCACCCGGTAACCGGCAAAAGAATGAGCTTCACAACTGGTCTGCCTGAGAGTATTTTGCGTCTGGTCGGGTCGCCCGGAGTAGAACTACCCTGACAAAGAGGAGGAAAATCTTTTCTGGAGTGAAGTAGCCGGTATTGTCCGGGAGCTTACCGATGACAAATCGCTTGAGTCACAAAGAACACTGTGAACGAATCAAGTTTTTTGACAATTCAGTATAAATATTCAGCAAAAACAATATAAAAAGCCTTTCCCGGTGCCCTCTGTGACTCTGTGGTGAGATTTTCAGATTTCAGGGTTCAGCCATTCAGTTCAGTTATCCGAACTTTTGCCTCATCAGTCAGAAAATCCCATAACCCCAATCTCTGCAACGTAGCCACAGTCGGTATGCCGGATTCGTTCCACCCCCGCTCCTCGTAGTACACCTTCACCAGCTTCCGGAGCTGCTCCTTCCGGTGATTCATGAGCATATTGCGCTTTTCGGCTGTGCTGCGGCGCATAAGCTCCTTCATCGTCAAGCCCATTGTCTCACAAAGTTCCCGGTCGTTCTCTGTATGTTCCGTCTCGTAGAGACCGTCGTCGGTGGGGCCGACAGCACGGTCGGGGATACAATCCATGCGACCGGTGTCTGCTCCGTACCGCATGACATTCATCACCCGCTGCAGGTTTATGTCGCGATCAGTCTGGGCAAATATCTCCTCCCAGGTCAGGTTCTTGCCGAGCACGGCGTTGTAGAAGTCGGCATAAATCTCTTGAGTGGCGGGGTTTATATAGATATCACCGGGGCGTTCGGATGATTCAGGATTGAAGACATCCACCCAGGGGAGCTTGCAGAGCCCCATGTTGTCGTTGCCGAGACGGACACGGGGGTAGGTGATAAGTGCCCTGGCCTTGTCCTCGAAGGTAGGGAAGGCACCCAGCAGATCTGCCTTGATGAGCCATGCTGCGGCGTGGTGGGCACCGATATCGCTGGCCGCCGCGTAGGAACCCTGCATGGAGAGGGAACGGTGGGTGCGGTAGAGCGAGAAGGGGAGACCCTTGGTCTGCATGGCGAAGAGAGCCAGCTCGGAGCGTGCATCGATCCCGGTGCGGCTCTGGCAGCGGGTTGCCACCCAGTCGAACAGCTCCAGCATACCCCCGCCGGCCACCCTGGCCACTTCAGTTTCGCCGTGGGCAAGGCGGTGGATGAAGGCCAGAGAAGCGTTCTCATTTCCCCAGGTCAGTTCCAGTCCATCGGTGTCGGCGGCGGTAAGATAACCTCGCTGGAAGCACTCCATGATAAAGGCCATGATGACGCAGGTGGTGATGGTGTCAAAGCCGTAGTTATCGCAGTGCCAGTTGGCCTCCATGATGAACTCCGGGTTCCAGACTCCGATGTTGGAGCCGAAACCGGCGGCGGTCTCGTATTCCGGACCATCCACCCAGACTTTTCGCCCCATATGGTTGCCGGAGACAAGAGTCACCCATCCCCCCTTGGTGCACTGGAGGTTGCAGCCAGGAAAGCAGCCGTCCATCCCCCTGTGGTCGAACAGCTTTTCGGCGTAGAACTTGCCGCAGATCTGCGGTGCCCGTGCATCTGAGCCGGCCTGGTAGTTGTTTACCGGCAGTGCCATGTACTCGTCCTTGTTCATAAAGGTTATAAGTCCGGCACTCCCCTTTTTCCCCATCTTGAGGGAATGTGGATCAACCTCCTTGACCACCGTGTGGAGACGTTTGCCGGCATCTTTCGCCCCCTCCCAGTCGACCGCCCCGTAGGGATTGTCGCCATGAGGATAGTCGGCCAGCACCACGATCGATCTGATCCGCTTCTCCCGCATAACGGTGCCGAGTCCGGTTCTCCCAGCCTGTTTGGTGCGCCATACCCCTTTCGTGCCATCCTTTGCCGGTTTGGTGACATCAAAATAGTGGCTGTTGATGCAGCCGTAGGTGGTATTGGCCGCACCGATGCCGGTTGTGAGAAAGGCTAAATTGCGCCGGTGATACCCCGCTGCCAGAAACTTCACGGCAATGTCACGCTCAAGGTCGAAAGCCTCGTCACCGGCAGGAACCTCCTCAATGCTCACTTCACTCGTGAACGAGTTGACGATAATCAGGATATCCCTTTCTGACTTGCCGGTCACCTGCAGGGCATCAAAACCGGCGTATTTCAGGAATGCGCCGAAATAGCCGCCGAAGTTGGAGACCCCGGGTATGCCGGTGAGGGGGGAGAGGGAGATAGCCATAGCCTTAGCCGTCCCCGGAAACTGGGGGATGCCGCCTAGAGGGCCGTTGGCGACGATCAGTGGATTTTCGGAATCGCCCGGTTTTGTGCTAGAGCTGATTGCCCGGTGCAGCAGGTAGAGCCCGAGACCGCGGCCGCCAACGAAGTAGTCCCTTATCTCCGGGTCAAGAGCCGGCGCGGCAATCGATCTGCTGGTGAGATCAACGGTAAGAATCTGGTTGGCGTAGCCGTGCTGGAGGGGGGCTTTGGTATAGTTCATTTATAATCCCTTCGTGGTGGTTTTAGGTGGCGTAGAAATGACATATCGGGCGACTCTTTGTCAAGGAGGGGCGACGATAACTCACCATATTTTATAGCTACGCAGAAGTATTTTCGTGCGCACAGCGCACGCTACGATGAAAAACAGAGCGTAGCGCGCTCTGTGCACGCGAATGCCTGGTTTATTCTGACTCCTGCATTCTGAGTTCTGACTCCTGACTGGTTACCTGGATATTCGACAAACTTGCATCCAGGAATGATCTCACGCAGCGAAGCATCGCCAGGCGCATCAAAACGACGACGTAGAGTGTTTACTCCAGGCAGTGCATGGCAATACGAACCTGAAATCAGTAT
>Ga0194060_10001133_pt1 | contig 19177 bp, 20 predicted proteins | sample SepL225m_MetaG_FD_163427 | JGI IMG/M metagenome (GOLD analysis project Ga0194060, IMG submission 163427) | Anoxic zone freshwater microbial communities from boreal shield lake in IISD Experimental Lakes Area, Ontario, Canada - Sep2016-L222-5m | ecosystem: Environmental > Aquatic > Freshwater >...
CTGAAATTCTCTGTCAGAGTCAATGTTCCAGGTCCAGGCAAAGATGTTCGAACACCGATTTCACCACTATCTAGGTTTTTTCGCTTTCACAACCGGAAAGCGAAAAAACCTAGATAGTGGTGAAATCGGTGTTCGAACATCTTTGCCTGGACCTGGAACATTGACTCTGACAGAGAATTTCAGCGGGTCATGGAAAGTTCTCAAAGATGGCCAATACTTAGAACGAAGCAAAAATGAGAATGGTTTACCAACTTTTAAAGCATTGTCATCTGGTGAATTTTCACTAATCCATGATGGAACAATTCGTCGAGGTTGGCTCTCTCTTCAATTGATTTTTCTTGTGACCCTCATCGTTCTTGCACTTCCTGCAGGTCGACGAAAGTCCCAGATTTCAGAGAGGGAGTTGGCATGAAATTTCGGCGCTCTGCCATTGTTTTTGCACTCTTCGCCGTCGTTCTTGTGAGTAGTAATTATCTTGATAATTCAGTTTTCTCAAGTGGTTACACGAAGAATTATCCAGTTGTGGTTTGCCCACCAACACTTCCTGGTTTAGCGTCACAAGTATCGGTTTCGGGAAAGAAAACGAAGTATCGATACGTTGCGAGTAAAAAAACAACGATGTCTCCAACAGGATTTGCGCGATTACCAATTACGAAAGATGCAATTTTGATTGACGCAGTGGGTGTAACTCCTGCCATCTGGCAGAGCAGAAGTGGAAGTTGGGCTGGTGGAACACTGTGTTCAGGACCAATCTCTTCACAATGGTTTGTTGGTGGTACAGCCGATATCACCAGTCGAGGAAGACTTCTGATAGTAAATAGTGGGTTGAGTGAGGCGATTATTGATGTAGCAGTGTGGAGCGAATCAGGATCACAATCGATCAAAGTTCTAACCGTTCCTGCTCGTGCATATAGCGTTCAAGGCTTAGATTCTTTAGCTCCAGGTCAACAGAAGTTAGTGATTCATGTTTCTGCACGTGCTGGACGCGTCAACGCTTTTGTAGTTGATGAACAAGGAAAAGGTTTACGTGGACTTGGGGGAGATATGGTCAACTCTGTTGATACCGCTGCAAAACTCCAAGTCATTCCAGCCATACCAAATCAGAATTCAAAGAAGAGTAAAAATAATAAAGGCGAATATGTTCTTCGCATACTTGCACCCGGTGAGCTCGATGCCCATATCTCGGCAGAGATTTTATCTGCCGATGGTCGCTTTATTCCGGTTGGACTCAACCAGCGCTTAGTTCAAAAGGGAATTGTTACCGAATTTATAATTACTCCTAATTTATCTGCCAGCGCATTTGCTTTACGAATCACATCAGATGAGCCAATCGTTTCTTCAGTATTTTCTCGAGTTGTTGTATCGGACAGAAGTGATTTTGTGTGGAGCACTCCTGCCGCACCGTTACAAGAAATGTCTATAGCGGTTTCTGGTTTGACACCGCTATTTGTTTTCGCTGGTGACAATATCGATGTGGCTATAGATACAAGACTTTCAAATGGAAAGCACAAAAGCGCTCGTATAAAGGCGACTGATATTGCTACCTGGCGCGTACCTAACAGTGCGCGAGTAGTAACAATTATTCGTACGAGTAAGAATGTCACAGGGGGAGCCTTAGTTAGCTCTCTGAATGGATACGGCTATATTCCATTGACGCCCGGAAGCGTTCTTACAAAAGCTGCAATCCCACTTTCAAATATTCGTGTCTTGAATCCCTAATAATCAGAGACCCCACTAATCTTTAGGGTATGGCATCTCAGGCAAAGTTAGGTAGAAGTTGTTCCCGAGTGAGTTGTCGCTCGGCAGCAACAATGACTCTTACCTATATATATGCAGAATCAACTGCAGTGCTTGGACCGCTTGCAACATATTCAGAGCCGCATTCTTATGATTTATGCGTTGCCCATGGCCAACGACTTACGGTGCCACAAGGATGGAATGTAATTCGTCAAGAACTCAGTGAGGATCTCAGCGGACCAACTGACGATGACTTGATGGTCATTGCAGATGCGGTTCGCGAAGCAGCAAGTTCTAACACTCTTGATGAAGTAAAACCTTCAAACTCAAATGTGCAATCTAATATTGGCCGCCGTGGACATTTGCGTGCCGTACCAACAAATTATTAAATGACTAATCAAGTTCCATCAATATTCAAGGCCTACGATATTCGAGGCTTAGTAGATAGCGAAATAACTCCAGATTTTACTTTTTCAACAGGAGTTGCATTTGCTCGATTTTTACAGCAAGAACGTGAACCAGGATCGGTTGTAATTGGTGAAGATATGCGTCCATCGTCACCAATTTTAGCTGATGCATTTTCAGCAGGAGTTACATCTCAAGGATTAGATGTAACTCGAATCGGATTAGCATCAACAGATATGTTGTATTTTGCATCTGGAAGGTTAAATCTCCCTGGCGCTATGTTTACGGCAAGTCATAATCCAGCGCAATACAACGGAATCAAGTTGTGTCTAAGTGGAGCACGTCCTATTGGAAAAGAATCAGGGTTGCTAACAATCGAGAATTTTGTACGTCAAGGCTCGCCATTACAGATTCGTTCAATGGGGTTAGAAAAAGAAGTAGAAATGCTTACCGGATACGTAGATTACTTATTTTCATTAGTTGATATAACTGAAATGCGCCCCCTTAAAATTGTTGTCGACGCTGGAAATGGAATGGCTGGCTACACAGCACCGGCGATTTTTGAGCGCCTCGATGTTGAATTAATTCCAATGTACTTTGAACTTGATGGAACGTTTCCAAACCACGAAGCGAACCCGATAGATGTAAAAAATCTTCGAGATTTACAGAAAGCTGTAAAGAAACATAAGGCCGATTTAGGCCTAGCCTTCGATGGAGATGCAGATCGATGCTTTTTAGTTGATGAAAATGGTGAGACTGTAAATCCCTCTGATCTCACATGCCTTGTTGCAGCCAGAGAATTAGCCCGAGTTCCAGGTTCGACAATCATTTATAATTTGATTTCATCTAGAGCGGTTCTTGAAGTTATACAAGAAAATGGTGGAACAGGATTACGAAGTCGAGTTGGCCATTCATATATCAAAAAAATGATGGCTGATAGTGGTGCAATATTTGGCGGAGAGCATTCAGGTCACTTCTATTTCAAAGATTTCTGGCGTGCTGATTCAGGTGCGTTAGCAGCGCTTCACGCTATTGCAGCACTAGGGTCGAACAAAGCACCGATTTCAAAATTGCTAAAACCATTTCAACGCTATGTATCAAGTGGTGAAATTAATTCAGTCGTATCCGATGCCCCAGCAGAAATGAAAAAAATTGAAGAAAAATATGGCTCTCAACCTGGGGTCGAGATTGATCATCTTGATGGTTTGACGGTCAATGGCGATACGTGGTGGTTCAATCTTCGTTCATCAAATACAGAGCCACTGCTGCGCCTCAATGTCGAAGCAAAGACGCAGGCACGTATGGAGAAGGTACGTGATGAGGTTCTCAAGGCAATAAAGGGCAAGTAAGCGCTGTAAACGCGCTCTTTCTCACACGGGACGGTAACCTATCTCCCTGACCAAGAGGAGAACGATTGTGAATGTACCTGTAACCGCCACTATTCCACGTCACGAGATTGCTGATGCAACTCTTGCTGCCCAAGGCCGCAAACGCATTGAATGGGCAGAGCGCAATATGCCCGTGCTTGCACAAATTCGTGAACGTTTCGAAAAGTCACAACCATTCGCTGGTATTCGTATCGCAGCATGTATGCACGTTACAACTGAGACAGCAAACTTGATGCGAGTACTCAAAGCCGGCGGCGCTGAGATCGCACTGTGTGCATCAAATCCTCTTTCAACTCAAGATGACACAGCAGCAGCTCTTGTACACGAATATGGAATTAGCGTATTTGCTCGCAATGCAGTTGATCGCGATGGTTATTACGCACACCTCAATGCAGCACTAGATATCGAACCACACCAAGTCTTCGATGATGGTTGCGATCTAGTAAATACTCTTCACACAACACGTCAAGAATTGATTCCAAATATCACTGGTGGTTGCGAAGAGACAACAACGGGAGTTATCCGTCTAAGCCAAATGGCAAAAGAAGGTGCACTTCGTTTCCCAATGATTGCTGTCAATGACACAGATACAAAGCACATGTTTGATAATCGCTATGGAACAGGTCAATCAACACTTGATGCGGTCTTCCGTGCGACAAACTTCTTACTTGCAGGACGCATACTTGTAGTAGCAGGTTTTGGATATTGCGGTAAAGGTGTTGCAGAGCGCGCAAAGGGTATGGGCGCTGATGTAATCGTTACTGAAATTGATCCAACAAAAGCACTTGATGCAATGATGCAAGGCTTCCGCGTTATGCCAATGATTGATGCAGCTAAAGTTGGCGATGTCTTTATTACTGTTACAGGTAACCGCGACGTACTTCGTGACGAGCATTTCGCCGTGATGAAAGATGGAGCAATCATGGCTAACTCTGGCCACTTCGATATTGAAATCGATGTTGCATGGCTTGAAAAGAATGCAAAGAGCAAGAATGCAAAGATGCGCCACCAAACTGATGAGTACGTACTCTCTGATGGACGTCGTTTGCTTCTCATTGCAGAAGGTCGCTTAGTAAACCTTGGTGCAGCAGAAGGCCACCCAGCATCGGTTATGGATATGTCGTTCTCTGATCAAGCACTTACTGCTGAATATCTTGTTCAAGAAGCAAAGAACCTCAAGCCAGGATTACATGAAGTGCCAACATATATCGATAAGGAAGTTGCAAAACTTAAGCTCATTAGCATGGGCGGCCACATCGATGTACTTACACCTGCTCAAGATCTTTACTTGAACTCGTGGGAACACGGTAGCTAACAATGACTCTGGTTATGGTCGTCGATGACGATCAGGACCTTGCCGAAATGCTTAGTATCGTTCTCAACGGTGCTGGAATTGATGTTGATTTAGTTAGCCGCGGGGATGAAGTTCTAGAAGTCTTTAGAAATAATCCACCTGATTTAGTTCTGCTCGACGTGATGCTTCCAGGAATCGATGGAATTGAAGTGTGTAAATTGATTCGCGCCGAATCAATGGTTCCAATAGTTATGTTGACTGCAAAAGGCGATACTCATGATGTTGTACTTGGCCTAGAAGCTGGTGCAGATGATTACATGGTCAAACCATTTCGCCATCCTTCAGAATTAATCGCGAGAATTAAGACTCGGCTCAGACGAACAAATTCAGATATTGCTGGCCTTCTTGCAATTAGTGATCTTTTAATTGATGTTCAAGCTCACCATGTTCTTCGTGGCAATAAAGTTATTTCACTGACTCGTTTAGAATTCGATTTACTCGTAGCCCTAGCCAAAGAGCCAGGACGTGTCTTTACGAGAGATGCCCTTTTGAGTGAAGTTTGGGGCTATCGCCATTCCACAGATACACGCTTAGTGAACGTCCATGTTCAAAGATTGCGATCAAAAATTGAACATGACCCAGAAAATCCAGAAATCGTTGTAACCGTTCGAGGAGTTGGCTACAAAGCAGGAGCATTGGTACATTCATAAAATGCAAAGAGTGGGCTTTCGACTACGTAGCTCTCTAGCTTTTCGAGTCATTCTTTCAACAGTATTGCTCTCTCTATCTGTTGTTTGGCTAACTGGATCAGCGCTCAACAATCAACTTTCAAAGGGTGTAAAACAGGTAAACCTAGATTCAGCAATCATTGAAGCTCGCTCTACTTTTTTCAACGCCCAATATCGTTTAGCTTTAGCTCAAGGGGACTCTGAACCCGTTGTTCGCAAAGTTATTAATGATGTCATTACATCGGCAACGAGTATTGGAACATCCGAAAATACTCGTCAGATAGCATTTCTCAAGACACCTGGACAACAAGGCGCGAAATTTAATTACGAAGTAATGTCTCAATTTCTAGAAGATGATTCGATTCCAGAAAGACTAAAGCTATCTGTCCGAAAATCATCAGAAATCAAATGGACGTACACCTATTTTGCGTATCCAGGTAATGCATCAACCCCCGTCATCATCCTTGGCGATAAGGTCAAAGTTCCAGATGCTGGCCAGTACGAAATGTATCTTCTGATTTCTTTAGCAAACCAAGATGCAACCCTCGAACTTATTCGCAGTTCACTCTTACTAACAGGATTTGCGCTCTTGCTTCTTATCGGGCTCATTACATGGCTTGTAGTAAGGCAGGTCGTGCGACCTGTTCGTGAGGCAGCCAGAATCGCAACAGAATTTACTGGCGGTGATTTTCATCAACGAATGGATGTACACACGCGCGATGAGATATCTACTCTTGGAAATGCGTTCAACGAGATGGCAGAGTCGCTACAGAAGCAGATTGCCCGACTTGAAAACCTTTCTAGAGTTCAACAGCGTTTTGTATCCGATGTTTCACATGAACTGCGCACCCCACTGACTACTTTGCGTATGGCATCAGAAATTATTCACGGTGCTCGTCAGTCATTTGATCCCAATGTTTCTCGATCAGCCGAACTATTAGTTGCACAGCTCGATCGCTTTGAGCGCCTTCTTGAGGACTTGCTCGAAGTAAGTAGATTTGATGCTGAGGTGGCAGTACTTGAAGGTGTTGATTTTGATATTGTCACTTTGGCTAAACGATGTATCGAAGATTTGGCCTTAGTAGCCTCAGAAAATTCAACGTCGATGGTCCTCATAGTGCCTGATGAAACAATCATGCTCAATGCTGATATTCGTCGAGTTGAACGCATTCTTCGTAACTTGCTAACAAATGCAATCGATCATGCTGATGGAAAACCAATTGAAATTACAATTCAACATTCCGAGCACGACGTAGCCGTTGGTGTCCGCGACTATGGAATAGGTATTGAGCCTCATCTATTGAGCCGCGTCTTTGATCGATTCTGGCGCGCAGACCCATCACGAGCACGTGTTCGCGGAGGAACTGGACTTGGTCTTTCTATAGCACTCGAAGACGCTCGATTGCATAATGGTGAATTAGAAGCGTGGGGACGTCCACTCTATGGTGCACATTTTGTTCTCACTCTTCCGCGTAAAGAGGGTTCAAGTATCGAAGCGCGATTGATAACGCTCAAACCCACGACTTGATACCCACAATCTTTCGAAGAATACTTTTTATAATTATTTAGCCCGTAACAATTCTCTATGAAATTTGTAGAAGAACTTTCTCAATTAGTATTTCCCCAAAGATGTATTGGATGCATGAACCTTGGTCCTTCAATTTGCTCACAATGTCGTATTGCATGGCATCCTCACATTTACACAACACATGTTGAAGGATTAGTCGTAACTTCCGCAGTTCTCTATTCACCAATCGCAGCTCGAATACTTGTCGCAGCAAAAGAAGGAAATCAGAGAAGTGCGGACATTTTGGTCATTGATGCATTGCGCCATGTAGTAGCAAGTTACCGGGGGAATAAAGATAACCTCACATTAGTTCCCATGCCATCGTCAAAGAATTCTCAAAGGAAACGTGGCAGAGACTTTATTGAATATATGTGCGGAGAACTAAATATTTCTTATTCAAATATTCTCTTTCATAAAAAGCGTGTTAAGGATCAAAGCGGACTCAATGCCCAGGAGCGAAAGCAAAATCTCATAGGTGCATTCGGAGTTGAAAATAGAGCGAGAATTTTCGGAGATATAGTTTTAATTGACGATGTAGTCACAACTGGCTCAACACTTCGAGAGGCTAGTAGGGCGCTTTCCGCAGGCGGGCTAAAGGTTTCGGCTGCAATTACCGCCTGCGTCGCTCAACCCCTACGATAGGAGGGTTGATTCTCATGGAGCCAAGCGAGCCCATGTAATTAGAAAAGGTGAGGTTTATGCCAGCGTTTTTCGATCGAATTTTGCGTGCAGGTGAAGGACGCCAACTTCGTGATCTTGAAAAACTAGTAAAGCTGGTCAATGCACAAGAGCCACGCATCTCTGCGCTCTCTGATGATGAACTTCGTAATCAAACATCGATTTTTAAGACACGACTTACACAAGGTGAAACTCTCGACGATTTGTTGCCTGAGGCGTTTGCAGTAGTTCGCGAGGCAGCAAAGCGCACATTGGGACAACGTCATTACGACGTTCAACTTATGGGTGGCGCAGCGATGCACCGGGGAAATATTGCTGAAATGAGAACTGGTGAAGGTAAGACACTTGTTGCAACTCTTCCTTCATACCTCAATGCACTTGCAGGTAAAGGCGTACATGTTGTTACGACAAATGATTATTTAGCTGAGCGCGATAGTGAATGGATGGGACGTATCCATCGCTTCTTAGGACTGCGAGTCGGAGTAATTCTTGCCAACATGTCACCAGCGGAACGACGCGATGCATATGGCGCAGATGTCACATATGGAACTAATAATGAATTTGGTTTTGATTATCTACGCGACAACATGGCATGGAGCTTAGAAGATTGCGTACAACGTGAGCATTTCTTTGCGGTTGTCGATGAAGTGGACTCAATCCTTATCGATGAAGCTCGAACACCACTTATCATCAGCGGTCCTGCAGACAAGGCAACCAAATGGTACGTCGAGTTTGCAAATCTTGTAGCTAAATTACAGCGCGATGTTCACTACGAAGTAGACGAAAAGAAGAAGAGTACTTCTGTGCTTGAAGATGGAGTGACTCGCGTAGAAGAGATGCTCAAGATCTCGAATCTTTATGAAGCAGCAAATACGCCAATGATTGGTTATCTAAATAATGCTATTCGCGCGAAAGAGCTCTTCAAGCGCGATAAAGATTATGTAGTCATGAATGGCGAATTACTTATCGTTGATGAGCACACAGGACGCATGCTCGCAGGGCGTCGTTATAGCGAAGGCCTGCATCAGGCACTTGAAGCTAAAGAACGTATTGAAATCAAGGATGAAAACCAAACTCTTGCAACGATTACATTGCAGAACTATTTCCGCCTCTACCAAAAGATCTCAGGAATGACTGGTACCGCTAGTACTGAGGCTTCAGAATTTCATCAGATTTATAAATTAGGTGTTATTCCAATTCCTACAAACCGTGAAATGGTTCGCTTGGATCAAGCAGATCTTGTGTACAAATCTGAAGCAGGAAAGTTTGCAGCACTTACTCAAGACATTGTGGAGCGTCATCGCAAAGGCCAACCTGTTTTGGTTGGAACTGTCAGCGTTGAAAAGTCAGAAGAACTATCTGGATATTTGCGCAAAGCGGGAGTGCCCCATGAAGTTCTCAATGCAAAGCATCACGAACGTGAAGCTGCGATTATTGCTCGTGCAGGTGTAACTGGCGCCGTAACAGTTGCAACAAATATGGCTGGTCGCGGTACTGACATCATGCTTGGCGGAAACCCAGAGTTCATGGCAGATTATGAATTGCAGCGTCGTGGAATATCACCAGTTGATAATGCTCAAGAATATGAAGCCGCCTGGCCAACTGAAATTGCTCGTCAAAAAGAGGCAGTAAAAACAGGACACGAAGAAGTTGTTGCACTCGGTGGCCTCTATGTTTTAGGAACAGAGCGCCACGAATCGCGACGCATTGATAATCAGTTACGTGGACGATCAGGGCGCCAAGGCGATCCAGGAGAATCTCGCTTTTATCTCTCTCTTCAAGATGAATTGATGCGCCGATTCAATTCTGGAATGGTTGAACGCTTCTTATCAGCAGCCGGAATTCCTGAAGATTCACCTATTGAATCCAAAATGGTCAGTAATGCAATTCGATCTGCGCAAACACAAGTAGAAGCTCAAAACTTTGAAATGCGTAAAAATGTTTTGAAATATGACGATGTTATGAATCGCCAGCGCCAAGTTATTTATGGTGAGCGCCGCTTAGTTCTTGAAGGAAAAGATATTAAGGATCAAATCGCTGAGTTCGTCGATGAAACTTTGATTGCTTATATTCAAGCAGCAACTGCTGATGGGTATGCAGAAGATTGGGATCTAGAGAAGCTGTGGACCGCTCTCAAATCTATTTATCCAATCTCACTATCGATTGCTGATGTCGAAAGTGCAGCCGGAAGCCGAGCTGGCCTCGATGCTGACTTCCTAATCGCACAAATTACTGGTGATGTTGCCGCTGCATACGCATCTCGCGAAGAATCTTTAGGCGATGAAGTAATGCGCGAACTCGAGCGTAAAGTTTTGTTATCTGTGCTCGATCGCAAATGGCGCGAACATCTTTACGAAATGGATTATTTACAAGAGGGCATTGGTCTGCGCGCGATGGCGCAGCGTGACCCACTTGTTGAATATCAACGTGAAGGTTTTGATCTATTCGCTGCCATGATGGATGGCATTAAAGAAGAGATTGCCGCTCTACTTTTCAATGTGGAAGTTACTGTTGAATCCAATGAGAAAATAAATGCAAAAGGTCTTGAGAATAAACCTGCTCAACCAGAAGCCCTGAAGTACACAGCTGCTGATGAAAGTGGAGTGCGTACAACTGGTGACGTTGGTAGAAACTCTCCATGCCCTTGCGGATCAGGTAAGAAATATAAGCGCTGCCACGGTGGAGCTCAATAGATAATTTATAAGAGTGTCAGCGCAGTACATAACCATCTCTTATCTATTCCTTCGAATCTAACGACAAGTGATCGAAGTCTTCCTCCATATCGAACTGTCACTGTTGATTCGCATATTCCATCTAGTGGCTCACTTTGATGAAGTGTTCTGACTCTGCCAACATCTTGTTGACTTCCAACATTTCTAAGAAGTTCGTGATAAATCTTTTGGTGACACCATCGAGAAAGCTGAGCAGGTTGCCTTTTACCGGCCCATATCTCTAAGACACTCACAACAAATTTTAGTGTCCATGTATGTAGTTCGGGTAGTTCAGATGCAGAAGTTGGTTGAGGCGCAAAATCGGGATCGTAATTTTCACCAAAACACGAAGGCGTTGTAAAGAGCATCGCTTTTTGTGCAATAACTTCTACAACTGGTGCTGGAAATAGGTCAAGTACTGGATGGTTCCAGAAATCAGAATGGATGATAGGGGCTGGTTCTAAAACCACGCTCTTATATGTTGGTAGTTCATCAAAATAGAGTTGTGTTGTCATAAAGCAAAGATTCGCTCAAAAAATTATGCTGCACATCAGCCAAAAGGATGAGGCCGTCTCATACTTTTGGCTGATTGTGGATAACTTATTTCTATTGTCATCAGAGGTTATTGAGTAGCCCGCATGGTCACATATAAAGAAAAATCAGCATCACGATTACCACTCGCAATTACCTTAGTGATTGCATCATTTTTATCTGCAGTGATTCTGGCAGCGACATCAAATCGAGGAGATCAATATTGGATAGCAAGGCACACACTTCTTCCGGGTGCACTCATTGCTTCTACTGATGTAACGACTGCAAAATTTTCCTTAGGTAAGAATGCATCTGTTTATATCGATAGGAATGAGAACCCTGTCGGAACTCTTGTTCTAAGCCGAATATCGGCAGAGGGCCTCATCTCAAAGGATGCAATTGGCAGCGATCTAAGCAATGGATCAAGCCACCTTGTTCCCTTACGAATAGCTTCCTCTGATCTTCCATCGACGGTAATGAGCGGTGAAACTATTGATCTCTATTGGGTTGATTCACGTGATAACAATCTGAGCCCATCGTCTCCCACATTGATAGTGAGTGGAATTTATTTAGTAGCCATCGACAAAAGTGGCAAGAATTTTGGAAGCGATAATTCACTCACGGTCTCTGTTCAAGCATCGGATGTTCTTAGAGTTCTCAATGCAACAACATATGGTCGATTAGTGGTCGTGAGCACTCATGGCTGAACAGGAATTACCAATAGTTATTACCGCAATTGCCGATGCACAAACAGAAGGCTTTATTGCAAGTGGGCTTTTCGCTCAAGGGTGGTCTGTTGTTTATCGAGCGCTCGATACAGCATCGCTTAAGAAATACATCACAAGCAATCCTGATATAGCCAAGAGTGCTCTCTTGCTATATACACCTGATCTTGCAGAGATAAACCCTGCTACATCTCTAGAATTATCTCGAATGGTCAAGCAATCAATTGGATTTTCTAATGATTTAGAGAAGTATCGAAATTTTCCAGGACTTTACGAGATTCCTAAGGATCTCACTGAACTTGTAAGTTTGGTCCGCGGCTCAATACGAAGCCCACTAATACGTCAACAATCACCAATTCAACATTCAACTAGACGGGCGCAGGTAATAGCTATCGGTTCAGCCGGAAGTGGAGTCGGTTGTACGACAGTTGCAATAAATATTGCGATGGAACTCAGCGTGCTTGAAAAGCCAACGCTACTCATTGATGCCAATTTTAGGGCGCCATCAATTGCGGTATTACTCTCGCTTCGAAATCTTCTTAGCGACGAAGGCTGGCGAAGTGTTGCTCCTCAACTTTCAATATCTGAGATAACTCAACTTCGCTCAAATAGCATCGACGAATTGATGGCACGAGCAATAGATGAATTCGATCAAATAATTATTGATTTAGGTTCTATTTCTGGATTATCTAATCGACTTACTGACCAACGTTGGACATCAAAAATGACTACCTGGTCATGCGATAACGCAGATGAATTATGGATAATTTCGAAGCCTGATTTGTTAGGCGCACATAGATTGGATCAAGTTCTTCCATTGCTAGAGAAAACAGCGATGCGAGCAAAGTTAGGATTCCTTCTCAATATGAAATCTCAAGGCAAAAAAGGCGATGGTGAAGAGGCACGCTTCCTTTCCTCCATCACTCCACTTCGCCCGGGAAGCATGCGAGTGATTGCACGTGATGGTAGGTCAGTACAGGCGAGTGAAGAGGCTCGTTCTACCCTCATCGAAGCAAATGAGCGTTCACCTCTAAGGAAATCACTTGCAAAGATTGCAAGTGAATTAGCGAGCTAATCTCCAATATAATTACCGAATGCGCGCATATCTTCCCTTATCTCCATCGGATATTGCCCTGTTCCTATCATCTAAATCAATTCATGCACCAAAGTTGTATGCCCCAACTATCAAATTTCTAACGGACAATGTTGGCCATGATGAAGAAGAGATTGAATACATGCTCTCTTTACTAGCGGCAAGTGATGCAATGGAATTAGTTAGTAGCAATCCAAAAATAGGTACCTTGCTGGCCCTAGAGATTGAAAGCAAAGAGATTGCAGTGGAAGAAACTGATTCAATCGTACTTACGGGGGAATTGGTCTGGGATCGCGTTGAGTGCCTATTCACTTGTATTCTCGATGAAGAGGGCGATATTGAACTTACGTGGTATGCCACACAGGAAATCGAAGATCAATTAGCACGTATTGCCAGCGGGAATAAATAAGAGATGCAACAGTTCGAAAATATACTTCAAAGCCGAAGTTCAATTACACCAGAGCAATCCCACCGCTTACGTGAACTTATAGCTGATTGGCAATTACTCTCTGATTTATCTTTTGCTGATCTTATTTTATGGGTACCGCTTCGTAAAGATAGTAAGAGTTGGCCAACAGGACATGTAGCAATTGCGCATATTCGCCCCACAACTGCTGCGACAGTCTTTACACAAGACATTATTGGTGATGAAGCTGCATGGGGGAGTCGCCCAGGAATTGAACGTGCACTCTCAGAAGCAGAAATTGTTAGAGATGCAGAACCTGAACTCATTGGCGAGCTAATGATTAAGGAAGAAACTATTCCCGTGATTTTTGAGGAACAAGTGATTGCAGTAATTTCTCGTCATAGAAATGCAGATTTAATGAGATCGCCCAGCCGGCTAGAACTCAATTATCGAGAAATTGCTCACAACCTTTATCGAATGATTGCTGAAGGAAACTTTCCATATCCGAATGCAAATAGTCTCTTTGATCCAGCACCGCGAGTTGGAGATGGATTGATTCGCTTGGATGTCAACGGAGTTATCTCTTATGCGAGCCCTAATGCACGTTCAGCATTCAATCGAATGGGCTGGAATGGTGAATTAGAAAGTTTTTCACTCTCTGATGTAGCAGAAAAAGTGAGTAAAGAACGTCGCGATGCACATGAAGAAGGATTTCAGACACAACTAAGTGGCAAAGTAATTCGCCGCGCAGAAGTTGAAAACCTTGGCGGAACAATTGATTTACTCGTACTTCCCTTGATTCAAGGCAATGATCGAGTTGGAGCTATTGTTTTATTGCACAACGTCACTGAATTACGCAGACGTGAACGAGAGCTCGTAACTAAAGATGCAACAATTCGAGAAGTTCATCACCGAGTAAAGAATAATTTACAGACCGTATCAGCCTTGTTGCGACTACAGGCGCGCCGCATTGAAGATCCTGGTGCAAGTGCTGCACTCGAAGAAGCTGTTCGCAGAATTGCATCTATTGCACTTGTACATGAAACGCTTTCTAGTAGCTCCGATGCTTCAGTAGCCTTTGATGATGTTCTCAATCGCTTAGTAACCCATGCGTTAGAACTGAGCCCACGTATGGCCACACTTCAAATAATCCGTGATGGTGAATTTGGCTCACTGGAGCCAAGAATTGCGACCCCATTGGCATTGGTGGTCACAGAGCTAATTCATAATGCACTCGAACATGGATTAGAAGCAAGTGGAACGGCGCTTCAGATATCAGTGACTAGAACTGATGTTCATTGCGAAGTGAGAATAAGTGATGATGGTGTTGGGCTTCCAAAGGATTTTGATTTAGCTCAATCTTCAAATTTAGGACTTCAAATTGTTCGAACGCTCACTGAGAATGAATTGAAAGGTGATTTAACTCTTCGTTCTTCAGATAAAGGAACTGTAGCCGAACTAAATTTCCCGCTGAACTAATTAGTTATTATTTCCCATATTTTGCTCAAGAAGACGTGCGCGGTTACGAGCTGCACGACGCTTAAGTGCGCGACGTTCATCTTCTGAAAGTCCGCCCCACACGCCAGCATCTTGACCACTCTCAAGTGCCCATGCAAGACAAGGCTCTTTAACAATGCAACGATTACAAACTTTTTTTGCTTCTTCAATTTGAGTTATTGCAGGTCCAGTATTTCCGACAGGAAAGAAGAGCTCAGGATCTTCATCACGGCAAGCCGATTGGTGTCGCCAATCCATGGGCATGTCTCCTCTTCGACCTCAGTTAGAGGCGCTGTAATTCGTGAAAATACAACATCATCAATGATGTGCAAGGCTCTAATTCTCCCTTGCCTTTGAGAGATTCACAAGGAGATTGGCACTCAGTTTCGAAATATTAACGTGAGATATCTCGCCTAACAGTGCCCCCGACAGGAATCGAACCTGTGCACCCGCCTCCGGAGGGCGGTGCTCTATCCCCTGAGCTACGGGGGCGCTAAGTAGAAGGTTATCAGCGGATGCATATATCGAGCACAACTGAAAGAATATGCAGATGAATGAGAGTGCTTATTTCGCAACTGGATGTTTTTGGGGCGCGGAGCGACGATTCTGGCAACTCGATGGCGTAACGCAAACAAGCGTTGGTTACATGGGTGGAACACGTCCATCTCCATCCTATGAACAAGTCTGCACAGGCACCACGGGTCATACTGAAACCGTAAAAGTTGAATACGATTCGGCAAAAATTTCTTATCACCGTTTACTTGAAGAATTTTGGACAATGCACGATCCAACTTCGCTCAATAGACAAGGTGGAGATATAGGAACGCAATATCGCAGCGCAATATTTACAACAACGACAGAACAAATGAGTGAAGCTCTTTCAACTCGCGATGCTTATGAAAAAGCAATCTCATCCTCTGGGTATGGAGCAATCGTCACAGAAATATTGACGAGTGATGGAGTGACGTATTTTCCTGCAGAGGAGTATCACCAGAAGTATTTGCTGAAAAACCCTAATGGATATGACTGCCATTCAAGCACTGGCATTGCTTTTCCTAGTGAGGAACTAACACGGTGAGCGAAAAGCAATATCCAGTATCTATCAATGAAGCTGAGTTGCGTGAAAAGCTGGACCCACTTTCGTATGAAGTACTACGCAATGCAGCTACAGAGAGACCATTTACTGGCGAATATACAGATAGTGACAAAATTGGAATTTATAAGTGCAAAGCATGTTCTGCCGAACTATTTAGAAGTGAAACAAAGTTTCATTCAGGATGTGGATGGCCATCTTTTTATGCCCCGAGTGCTGATGATGCCGTTGAACTCATAGAAGACCGCTCTCTTTTTCCTCGAGTGCGCACAGAAGTTCGCTGCGCAGCATGCGGATCACACTTAGGTCATGTCTTTGAAGGTGAAGGCTACGACGTTCCTACGGATCAACGCTGGTGCATCAATTCGGTCTCTTTGATACTTGAAAATAAGTAGTCTAAAGAAATAACTTGTAACTGCAAGTTATAGTGAAAATGTTGGATATTCATCCGTCACTAAAATGAATGCGTAACCAGCAACACGATTACAATATGCAATTGTTCCCACTACGCCCTCAGCGCATGTTTCAGGATAAGTTCCTGTAAATAGGACGCTAAACCAGCCCCACAAAGTTAGCAAGAGGGCATAGGCGACATACACAATTCCAACAACATAAAGAGGAATTGCCAAGAACCATTTCACTAAGGGCAGTCCCCGGCTCAGATTCTCACCTTTATTTACTTCTGGAAAAGTAATACTTACGACGTCATTCTCTTCAATTGATGGATATTCATCAGTGAGTAATAAAGCATATGCATTGACTCGTGTTTGAAGCCCGAGTAGTGATTCGTTGAGAGAAAGTGCGTAGCTTGGATATACACCTCGAATAACAAGTGCAAAAAGCGGAGGTAATACTAAAAGTCCCGCAGTTGACCAACCGGACGATGAAAAATCTGAAGCGAAGGATGCAACGAAAATTGCTGCCGGAACCACCAAAATAATTCTAAATAAAGCGGTGATTCGATTTCTATCAGTTAGCGTTACATCGATTTCTGTTTCAATTTGGTTGCTCATGCGTTAATCATAGCCGTGTGTTATGGACTGAATGCTCTAAATGCAGGTATTCTCAAACCATGAGCGACCTTGATGTGAAAGCCCCAGATTTAGCATCTCTTCTTCAGCATAAGAGTGAGAAATGGACAGGATTTGCACGAGATGTTTTGCCACTGCCAGTTGCGGAGATGGATTTTCCAGTTGCGGAGCCAATAAAGAAATTGCTTCATGAAATGATTGATGCATCTGATCTTGGTTACTTAGGAAATATTCCTGAGATGGGAACCTCGTTTGCTCATTTTGCGATGGAGCGATGGAATTGGAAAGTTGATCCACTTCAAGTTCGAATTGGAACAGATGTCGGTGTAGCAGTTGTAGAAATATTGCGCGTAATAGCTAAACCGGGAGATAAGGTCCTTGTAAATTCACCTGTTTATCAAAATTTCTATAATTGGTTAGCAGAGACAGGCATGGAAAAAGTAGATGTGCCATTTACGCGCACAGGGAGCGAAGAGGGCACCGATAATCCATGGGAGCTCAATTGGCCTGAAATTGAAAAAGCATATGCAAGCGGTATCAAAGTTCATATGATTTGTAGCCCACACAACCCGTTGGGCCGAATCTACACAAAAGAAGAATTATTACGTTTTATCGCGCTAGCCAAGAAACATAACGTAATCGTTATTAGTGATGAGATTCACGCACCTTTGACTTTCAAAGATTCAAAATTCATACCGACTCTTTCATTAGGTGCCGACGCTGAAAACGTATGTATAACCGTTACCGCAGCAAGCAAAGGGTGGAATATTGCGGGCTTGAAATGTGCAATCATCATTACGCAAAGTGAAGCGATGAAAGAGAAGATGTCACATTTACCTTTCGCACTTCACTACCGAGCATCTCTGCCTGGAGCGTATGCATCGGCGATTGCATTTAAAGAGGGCGGCGTCTGGCTCGATACAGTAATTGAAAATCTGAACCAGAATCGGTTCCTCATTCGCAATCTACTGGCCTCTACATTACCTTCAGTCAGATATCACATTCCGCAGAACGGATATTTAGCATGGCTCGATCTGACCGCATTGAATTTGGGCGAAGATCCTGCCGCTACACTTATCGAACGAGGCAAAGTGGCTTTCAATTCGGGACATTTTTATGCTCCTCAAACGTCACAGTATGTTCGATTCAATTTTGCGACAAGTCCAGAGATTATTACTGAGGCAATTCATCGAATTAGAAAGGCTCTCTAATTGAGTTCTGAAAAGAAATTACATCCCGAAACGTATGCAATTACTTCAGCTCGCCCAAAGAGTGAAGCAGGTGCAAGTCTCAATGTTGGCATCTCGCTGAACTCAACCTTTCAAGCCGGTAACGATCTTGGTTATGGCCGTTATGGAAATGAAACTTGGAAAGCGTTAGAAATTGCTATTAGTGAATTCGAAGGCGGCGAAACTTTAGCTTTTTCTTCAGGCATGGCTGCAATTAGTGCAGTATTTGCAATTCTTCCAGTCGGTGCACCACTTGTAGCATCTAATCAGGGGTACAGCGGTGTAATGACTTTACTGAAGAATTTTCATGAGTCTGGCCGCCTTGAGGTTCGATTTGTAGATGTTACTAATACGCAAGAAGTTATCTCAGCACTCAAAGGTGCAGCAATGTTATGGCTAGAGTCCCCAACAAATCCTTGCTTAGATATAGCAGACCTTCCAACTCTAATCTCTGCTGCTAAGAAGATGAATGTAGGAGTTGGAGTTGATAATACTTTTGCTACTCCACTTGTTCAAAAGCCACTTGAGATGGGTGCAGATATTGTCATGCATTCAGTAACAAAGTTTCTAGCAGGTCATAGTGATGTCTTAATGGGCTCCCTTTCCACAAAAGATCCCGCACTTTATAAGCGCCTTGAAGATGCTCGTAAATTCAATGGAGCGATTCCAGGTCCTTTTGAAGCATGGTTAGCGCTGCGAGGTATTCGTACATTTGTATTGCGCTTTGAAAAGGGACAGAGCAATGCAAAATATTTAGTAGAACAAATGAAGAACGATAAGCGAATTTCTCGAGTTCGCTACCCTGGTTTTGGAGCCATGATCTCTTTCGAAATAGTCGGTGACGGAGAAGCAGCTGAACGAGTATGTGCAGCATCGAGCGTCATCACTAATGCAACAAGCTTGGGCGGCGTTGAATCTCTATGGGAACGTCGTCGTCGCTGGGAGATAGAAAGCCACGTTGTGCCTGAAAATCTGATTCGCCTTTCAGTAGGGTGTGAAAATCACGAAGATCTTTGGGACGACATCGCAAATGCTCTCGACGCCATATAGAGAAATTTTTGTGA
>Ga0194060_10001135_pt1 | contig 19170 bp, 15 predicted proteins | sample SepL225m_MetaG_FD_163427 | JGI IMG/M metagenome (GOLD analysis project Ga0194060, IMG submission 163427) | Anoxic zone freshwater microbial communities from boreal shield lake in IISD Experimental Lakes Area, Ontario, Canada - Sep2016-L222-5m | ecosystem: Environmental > Aquatic > Freshwater >...
CCCCGAATCCGGCGGCCATGCCGTCGGAGAAGATCTCCTTGAGCCGCCTCGTCAGGGGGCAATCCGCCTTCAGTTCGCCAGCCCGTTCCAGGGCCAGTCGGATATCCTTGTCCATGTGTTTGAGGGAGAAATGGGTGGAGTAATCCCCCTGCAGCATCTTGCCCAGTTTCATGTCGGCCAGCGCCGAGTAGCCGGCATTCAATTTATAGGCTTCAATAAAGAGGGCGGGATCGAGGCCTGCCTTGCCGGCGAAGACCATTCCTTCGACCATGGCCTGGAGCAGGTTGGCCAGCATCATGTTCATGATCAGTTTGGCGTCGGCTGCGGTTCCGACGGGGCCGAAGTGGAAGCATTGTTTCCCGATCTGGAGCAGAAGGGGTTCCATCTGCTGGAAAAGGGTTTTGGCGCCTCCCACATAAAAGATCAGTTTGCCGTTCGCCGCGCCATCCTTGCTTCCCGTGAAGGGGACTTCAAGGAATTCCCCGCCCGCTTTGGTAATCCGGCTGGCGGCCCTTTGATTATCCGAAGGACCCACGGTGCTGGCATTCATCACCACTTTCCCCTTGAGCGGGACGGATGCGACCCCGTTGGGTCCCTCGATGACGGAAACCAGTGCCGCTGGATCGGCTACCACAATCATGATGAGGTCGGACTGTGTTGCCACCGAGGCAGGCGAATCCACAAGGGGGAATCCCGAGTCGCGTGCATTGGCTGCCGTCCGGTTCCATCCCCTTACCGTGTGTCCGGCCCGTTGCCAGTTCTGTCCGATCCTCGATCCAATGATCCCACAACCAATGATGCCAATGTTCATAAGGAGTCTCACTGTACATTTGCCTGTAATATAAGTCGAGTGTCCGTCATGCAGTGAGTCGCCACCGGGACACCGTCTCCAGGTCCTCAGGACATTCGCCTTCGCAACTCTTCCCATTCGGTGCGGGTGATGGCGAAGACGTGATGCGGCAGATTCCAGTGCGTGATCTCGGCCACGACACGCATGCCATTGCGTTCGGCCACGCGGCATGACGGCAAGTTCGGCGGGTGCACGAGTGAGATGACGCGGTCGCAGTCGAGATGCTCGAACGCCCAATCCCGGCAAGTTTGTGCGGCCTCGGTCGCGTAACCGCGATGCCAATGCCGAGGAACCAGCGAGTACGCCACTTCGATGCCTTCCTCCTGCCGGATCAACCCGACTCTGCCCACAAACTCGCCGGTCTCCTTGAGTTCTGCCGCCCACATCCCGTAGCCATGGTCCCGATAACACTGCTGAATCCATTCGATGGTTCGCACAATCTCCTCGCGCGTTTTGATGGCAGGCCAGAACTCCATCGCCACCGGGTCGCCGAAGATCAGGAGGAGATTGTCCACGTCATTGATCGTGATCGCGCGCATACGAAGCCGGATGGAGGATGGCGGATCGGCAATCAGTTGTTCGATTTCTGCGTTCATATCGCCCTCCGCATCAGCACCACCTCGGCGCCGTAACCGGCCGACTCTTCGGCATCGGTCAGTTGGCGAAACGCCACGTCCGACCTCCGATTGGTCTGCATGGCGCACTCATAGCGATTCTCACCGCAGACGCCGCGCCTCCGCCAGACGTGTTGGAGATAGTGCGCGACACTGTCGGTGTCGTGATGACCGATCACTTCATCGGCGTGCGCCAGCAACTCCGGGACGCTGTTGGCAACAGCGACGGCATGACCGCATTCCTCGAACATCGGTATGTCGTTCACCTGGTCGCCGAACACGGTCACGTCGTCGAGAGTTACATCCAGGTCGCGCGCCAACACCTGAATGGCGTGCGCCTTGGTCGCCCGTCCGGCATGGACAGTGAGCCAGTGCCACGGCGGGAAGTACTGCTCAGGAAAGACCATCAACCGCAAAGTCCCCTCAAACCGCCGACGCAGTTCCGCGAACACCGGTTCGAGGTTCTCCCGGCGGTCCATGAACGTCAGGCAGACCGTCTGTTCGTCCAACGCAGGCGTAAGCGAGTCCACCTGCCGCAGCCGCCGGTCACCCGCCGCCTTCCGTCCCGCGACGTAGCCCGCCAGGCCTTCATTGCCTGGCGGCAAAAAATAGGCGTGGTCGGCCCGGCCATCGAATGTCGCCACCACCGGTGACATGCCGTGTTTTCGGCCGACTACAAGCACATCTTCCACGAAATGGCGCTCGATGGCTTCGCAGTGCAGATGGCGGCCAGAGGCCAGTTCCGAAATGAACGCGCCGTTGACCTCCACGATCGGCAGCGCAACCGGCAAACCGCGCAGCACCTCGCGCATCGTCACCACGCTCCTCGCGCTGGCGACGGTGAACGGCATCCCATCGGCAAGCAGTTCAGTCAGGATGCCCAGCGACACATCGCTGATCCGCCCGCCCGGATCGAGCAACGTCCCATCAAGATCAGAGACATAGAGGCGACGCATGAATCTACTCGTATGGGACTTCATCGGGCACTCACAGGTTGCGCTGAACCTTCACGTAGCCGCAACTCCATGTAGATGACGTTGAGCCAGCGGTCGAACTTGAAGCCCACCTCGCGCAGGTGCCCCACTTGTTCGAAACCAAACTTGGCATGCAGGGCGATACTGGCAGTCTGATCCCCGTCAATGCCCGCGATGATCGCATGATGCCCAAGCGCACGGGCACGCTCGATCAGATCCCGCAACAGGGCAGATCCGATTCCACGACCCTGCAACGCCTGATCCACGTAGATCGAATTCTCGACCGTATGCCGATAGGCCGACCGCGCGTGATAGGCCGAAAGCGAACCCCATCCCACGATGTTTCCGTTCAACTCGGCGACCGTCACAGGATGCGGTGCGCCGTGACGCGCAAACCATTTCCGGCGATCCTCCATCGATTCCGGTGTCTCCTGATACGTGCAGGTCGACTGCAGGACATAGTGGTTGTAGATGGTGTTGATCGCGTCCAGGTCGTCCGTGCGGGCTATGCGAATCAGTGGCGTGATCGATTCTGCAGAAGTTGTTTTCATCTTGTTGTTTCCCGATCAGTTTGCTTTCTCTCCTGCTCAAGTGCCGCCGACAGTTTCGCATCCAGTTGGGACAGGTCCGCAGGGAAGAGCGATACCAAACGCTTGCCTTCCTGCTGGTAGAGTTTCTGCTTCAACAGCATACCGATCTTGTAGTCGGTCGTGTCCAGCCCCCAGTACTCGATGTACAGGTCATATCGCGGAAGATAGAAGTCCGGCCGGATGGCGAAGCCCTGGATGATCTGGAACTTGTCGTCGTAACGGTAGTCAATTTCTTTCGTGCTAAGCCAGTTCGCAATCCGCTTCTCCCCTTGCGACTGCACAACGGTCCGGTCTGCCGTGAGAATCGTCTTCTGATTCTGCACCTTCATATCGAAGTTGCGGCGCTCGATGAATACGGCATCGAAACACGCCCCGCAATAGACTCGCTGGAATTGGCTCTTGGCGAGGTCGCGCTCCTCAGCGGTGGCCGGGTTCCCGCAGCGCGAACAGGCGACCGGGCCGAAGGACTGCCGTGCTTTGGTGGCGGCCTCGATCTGCTCTACAGCGCGTAGCGCGGCGCCGAGAACATAGTCCGGTTCACCGGGCCGGTGGGCAGCATCGCGGCAGGCAGGCAATGCGGATCCATTGCCAATCCTCGCCAGCGCCACCAGGGCGTACTGCCGCACCTGGGGGTGCGCATCGCGAGTCAGGGTGCAGAGGGCGGGCACGGCATCGCAGATACCTTCATTTGCTGCCAGTTTGCCAAGTGCCGACGCGGCTGCCCGACGAACGGTCGGACCTTGATGGTGGCAGAACTCGATTAGGTTGCCGATCGCCCGCGCATCACCTGCTTCGCCCAACTCGACTGCGCGCCGTCGCGCTTGTTCGGCCTGCTCCTGAAGTTGTCTTCGATTCATTGCTCGTTTTCCCGCCCCATCCCCTGACTTGACTCGTGTTGCTCGTCGCGTCAAAAGCGACGACATAAGGGAGTCAAGTTGATGTTCATGCCTTCGGTCTGCATCTCAAATCTCCAACCGCCCAAACGCCCGCAGCGTCCTGAGCGCCTCCAGTGTCAGTACCCCCTGCCACTCGCGTCTGGCGACCGGCCACACGTCCGGGAATTCGTCGGCCCAGGACCAGGTGGGTGCCCAGGACCCGTCTGTAGTCTGCTCGCGGATCAGGTAGTCGAGGTTCACCGCCACGGCATCGCGGAGCGCGGCGTAGTAGGGCGATTGCGGCGACTTTACCACGCTCAGCGGACGCAGTCCGTATTTGGGCCAGCGGGCCGGATCGCGCTCGACCGTGGCGGCAACGGCGCGGGCCAGTTTCTGTCTCGACGCCTCAGGCAACTCGACCATCTCGGCCAGCCGCACAAAGCAGAGCAGTTCATGCATGTTCATCGTGTCGGATTGCGCGTCGAGATACTCGAGCACGCCGCGCAATACCTGCTGCCGCCAATCTTCATCCTTTGGCGTTCCGAATAGAAACAGGTAACCGGCAATTTCGGCGGTCGGGTTGGCGCGGAAATGGTTCCAGGACTCGGTAAGATTCTTTGTCGTCCACCACCCCGCATGCGGCGCGTTGTTGGCCGTTACCGGGATGATCGGCCAGACGTGGTTCTGCCGTTCACACGTCGCCCGCAAGTACGCCATCGTCCGGCACACGAGTTCGTGATCGGATGCCAGTCCGATCTCGCGCGCAGTCTGCAAGCCGTGCGTCGTAGCGATCGCCGAACTGTCCGGCGTCCGCATATCCATCTCCAGCGCGCGCCCAAACCCGCCATCCGGATTCTGAAACGCCGCCAGTTCGCGCACTACGTCCGCCGCCGATCCGTCCTCGAAGTGAAACCGGAACAGCGCCTGTTCCAGCGGTCGGGCGGATGTCAGCAGGAACTGCGTGGCCCGGTTGAAACTTTGTCGGTTCAAGTTCATGACGCCACCGCCTTTCGCCCCACCGGTTTTCACCAGAGAGTGCAAGGGTTTATTCATGGCCCGGATATAGCAGACTGGCGAGTGTAAGCAAAACAATAAGATCCTTCGACTCCGCCACGCTTCCGCTTGTCGAAGGGGGGATTTCCGGCCCGCCGCAATCGGCAGACCCTACGAACGGGTCCAGTCCATTCGGAAACCTTGGTCATTGTCGAGTTCCGATCACTCGACCTCTACGCGGTAGAACCTCCGACTGATGCTGCCCGCCGTGTCCGTATAGACGTTGACTGGCGGAGTGGCGGGAATGTTCGTGGTGAGGATAGTGTCGAATCCGACTGTCAGGTTCGTCGTCGCCAGTACGGCGTACGTCCGTCCCGAGGCGCTCTGCCACTCCACAACGAATTTGCCGGGAATACCCGGGTTGAAGGAATCCGCGACCATGACCAGGCGCGACGCCGGGTCGTTCGGGCCGGTTCCGGCCAGGTACTCCTGCAGGTTGCTCATCCCGTCGCCATCAGGATCCGCGGCGTCGCCGCAGACTGTCGGATCCGCCAGTTGATCGGTCGAGAAGTGAGCCTTGCACCACTGCTCGTAGTCGCTGACCTGCGGGTCATATCGTAGAGCCAAGGTGTGGTAATACCCCGCCGCGATGGAACTGACACCCAAAAGATTCGTCAGATGCAGGGGCCAGAGGCTGTTCGCGGTTGTTCCGTTTCCGAGTTGACCATAGGCGTTCCATCCCGACGCCCAGACCGCGCCATCGCTCTGAAGCGCGACCGTGTGCCCCCATCCCGCGGCAACAGCCGTGACGTTGGAAAGGGTGGAACCGTCAGATACTCGCACCGGCACAGGATTGGACGGATAATCGAGGGTTCCGATGCCAAGTTGTCCATAGTAGTTATATCCCCACGCCCAAAGCGTGCTGTCGTTCTTGATCGCAACCATGTGCCCACCGCCCGCGACAATGGCGGTGACGTTCGAAAAGGCGGAACCATCGGACATCTTCACTTGCACCGGTCTGTTGCGCTGCGTGGTCGTTCCATCGCCGAGCTGGCCCAGACCGTTGTCTCCCCACGCCCAGAGCGTTCCGTCGTTCTTGAGCGCAACCGTGTACGCATAGTTCGCTGTAATGGCCGTGATATTGGAAAGGGCGGAACCATCCGGCATCTTCACTTGCACCGGCGCATTGCGTTGTGTGGTCGTTCCGTCGCCGATCTGGCCTTTACTGTTCATTCCCCACCCCCAGACCGTCCTATCGCTTTTCAGTGCGACCGTGTGCCACCCTCCGCCGGCCACAGTGATGACATTGGAGAGGCCCAACACCTGCACCGGCGCATTGCGTTGTGTGGTCGTTCCGTCGCCGATCTGGCCTTTACTGTTCATTCCCCACGCCCAGACCGTCCCGTCGTTCTTGAGCGCCACCGAGTGAGCAGAACCGCCGACGATGGCGGCGGCGTTCGAGAGGGCGAACCCCCCCGACATCTTCACCTGCACGGCGGTGTTACGCTGCGTGATCGTTCCGTCGCCAAGTTGACCGCTGGTGTTGTTTCCCCACGCCCAGACAGTGCCGTCACTCTTACGCGCAACCGTGTGATAGAACCCTCCGGCGATGGAGGTGACGTTGGTAACCCCCAACACCTGCACAGCGGCGTTGCGCTGCGTGGTCGTGCCGTCGCCGAGTTGGCCATAGGTGTTGTCTCCCCACGCCCAGGGCGCACTGGCCAAAGGATTCGTGCCGGCGACAAAGTAGGTTTGGATAGTCGTCGGCGCCGTAACGATCACGGTCGTGTTGGAGGCACCAGGATTGGAGAACATTGCCGAACCGTCCGTGGCGAACCAGCGACCGAAAACATAATTGGCCTTGGCGACGGCGGAGACCGGGACGGCAACGCCCTTGGTCACGACCATGGAACCTCCGGGCGAAACCGCACCGCCAGGTCCGGCGTAGACCCGAAGCACGGTATCGTTATCGACCTCGCTTGCCGTGACAATGACGTCGTCCACACCAGCGGCCGAACAGACGATGGTGGCGCTTCCGTTCAGCGCATCGGCATCCTTCGCGGCGGCCAGGACGACGGTCTGATACGTGTTCCAGTTGTTCGTGGTGAACGTCAGGGTGGCGCCCGTTTGCACCGTGATATCCGTGTCACCGGCGGAACGCGCCACGCTGACGGCAACCGTGCCAGAGGGCAGTTTCGAGAGCCGCACACGGAAGTTGGCCGTACCGCCTTCCGGAATGCTCACGGACGTCTGGTCAACCTCGATGAGCGTTGCGTTGACCACTTTCATAACGACCGGAACGGCGACATCCGGATGCTGGCGGTCGTTCGAGGCAAAATGCACGGCCGCCGTGTACGTGCCCTTGGCGACCATGGTCGCGTCGAAAACCAGCGATATATTCGTCGAACTCAAAACCGGCACCTTTCCGGAAGGCGGCGCGGCCCGCAACCACAAGACTTCCCCTGAATCCACGCTATAGGCTTTTGTCTTTGTCGCGACATCGTTGTTGATGGCCCAGAGGCGACTCATGCCGTCCGAGGAAAGGCCAATGGTTTGGGGGTTCGGCGCCGTGAACGAAGAGAGCACCGTGCCGTCGGCCGGATTGAGTTTGAACATCGTGCTGGTCTGGATGTCATCGAACAAGGACCTGAACTCCGACGTCCAGAGCGCGCCGTTGAAATAGGTGAGAGCGTACAGACTCGCGGTCGACATCCCGTGTTGTGTCTCGATCCATCCCTGTGGGGATCCGTCTGCCGGACTCATCTTGTATATCCTTCGGACATCCAAGGGCAGATTCGAATCGTAGTGGGGCAAAACCCACAAATAACCGCCTCCAACCGCGATGCCGCTTGGTTCGATCCCATCCGGGGTCGGGAAACTGCGGATGGTCGCGCCGGTTGTGCGATTGACGACATACACTCGTTTTGTGGATCTGCCGGCGACCCAGAGGTCTGAACCGTCCCAGGCCACCCCCCCGATGGTGTCGGAAAACGACAGATCCATCGTGATTGTGGCGAGAAGTGTCCCGTCCTTGGGGTCGAGTTTGTAGAGGGACGGTTGATTGTAGTTCACCCACAGTGCGGATCCATCGAATGCAATCCCATACATGGTTCCGACGGTGTTCGTCAGCGACAACGTGCGCGACACGGCGCCTGCGCCCTGACTCGCGGCGACAGCTCTCCAGGTTGACCATTTGAGTGGCGCCGAGCCCGTGTTGGCAATGGCCAACGTCTGTGTCAGAACGGTCCCGACCAGAACTTCCACATTGGTGAACGAAGCCGGCGTCAGTCCGATAGCGGAATTACCCATGGAGAAGTCGACTCCGGTCCTATCCGGAGGAACCGTGACGGCCTGCGACTCCGAATCGTTATACGCTCCCGCCTTCTTTGCCGTGAGGTTCAACGTTGCGGTTTGCCCGTAGACCCGCGTGATCGAGTAGGTGCCGCCCGAGGTTGTCTGCACGGAACCGGTGATGGGACCGTCGTACACAATCGTGGCGCCGCTCACTGGCGCCGACGTCAGGAAGTCCCGCACGGTTCCGGAAATCGTGGCAGTCGTGAAGGCGAAGTTCACACCAGTCCGACTCGGACCGACGGTAACCGCCACGGGCGCGCTGGCCAGGTAGTTTCCTTTCTCTGCGACCACCGTGTAGGTCCCCGTGCCCGCATCGAAACTGTAGTTCCCGTTTGGATCGGACTGCACCGAACCCATATACGGCCCATCGTACCGAATCGTGGCACCGCCGAGAGGTTGCCCGTTGAGTGTTACTGTTCCGGAAATCGAGAGAGGAGACGTGACGGTGAAGGCGACATCCACCGGTACCCTCGGTTGCAACGGATCGTTGGAGTCTAAGTTCATAGTCGCATGGAACACACCCGGCCCGACGGCGATACTGTCAAAGGCCACGGTGACTTGCGATGTGCTCAGTGCCGACACCGTACCGTGGTCCGGAATCGCCTGTAACCAGTTTGCCTCGCCGGAATCGATCAGGAAGGCCGGGCGGGGGATACTCGAATAGATGCCATAGTCCTGGAACATCCACAGTCCGTGTTTCCCATCCGACGCCATGGCGCCAATAGTGTTCTGCGGTACGACATTCGTGAACCGGGATACAATCGTCCCGTCATCCGGATTCAGTTTGTACAAACTGCCTGCCCTTACCAGACCGTTCGACTGGAGACTCGTCCAAAGCGATCCGTTGAAGTAAGCCAGACCGGACAGCCATTCATGCGTGGGTGTCAGAACAAGAGTCTTCAAGAGAGCCCCTGTATCCAGATCTACCTGGTACAGGTGGTTGGAGCCAGTCCATGTTGTCGAGCTACTGCTACCCATGACGGCTTTGGCGATCCACAATACCCCGCCACCGATCGCAATGCTATCTGGTTGAACGCCATTCGGTATCGGGAAACTCTTGAACAACTGACCGTTCGATGGGTTGATGGCAAACAACTTCCATTGAGTGTTTGGCTTTCCCGCGAACCAGAGGTTCGTCCCGTCCCACCCCAGTCCCGCAAGAGAGGCGGATGGGCACACCGCGTTTACGTCCAATGTACCCATGAGATGTCCGTCCAGGGGATCGAGTTTCTTAAGCTTCGTTGTGAACTGGTCGCACACCCACAGTGCCGTTCCATCGAAGGCCGCGCCGTTTACGGGATATGAACCATTGATCACGTTGGTGCCGATGCTCCACGTCCGCAGTAATTCGCCCGCGCCGGCCACCCGCGCCGGTATGGCGTCCATCACGTTCCGGATCGTCCATTTGAGGCCGCCTCCACCTGAATTCCCAATCGAGAGCGTTAGGTTGGTCAGGTCCGGGAGTGCAACGTGGACATCGTATGAGAGGGGTTGCACATGAATTGCAGGCACCCCGAGAAGAAAATCGGTGCCCGGCGCATCCGGGGGCACCGTGACCGTACGCGGTGCGGAATCCAGATAGACGCCGGATTTCTGCGCGATGAGGGTCACGGGCGCCGTTTGTCCATAGACGTGCGTCAGGGCGTAGGCGCCGTTCACATCGGTTGTCACCGATTGGGAGAACGGCGAGACAGACACGATGGTGGCGCCGGGCACCGGATTCGCGGTCAGAGCGTCCCGCACGTGTCCAGAGATGGTGGCCGTGGTGAATGCAACATTCAGGGTCATCACGCTGGCAGTCGTACTGAGCGTATTAACGGCCGGCAGCCAGTTTGTCTTGGTTGCGGAGACCGCGTACGCGCCTTCGACCAGGGCAACCGTGTAGTGCCCCAGCGCATCGGTGGTCTGCGCGGCAGGAATGAGTCCGTCAAAGGTGACTTTCACGCCGGCAACCGCTGTTCCGTCCAGGGTGGCCGTGCCGGTGACATGTGTGGAACGGTGCACCGGCAGGGTGACAGGAAACTGCCACAGACCGCCCGCATCGTCGGTAATAGTGACGTGGAAACTTGCGTTACCCGGCGTTGGCGCACCAGTGTCCACCCGCACCTGGAAAGCGCCCAGAGCCGTGGCGCCGTCCGTCAGGGTTCCCAGGTTTGCCTCGCCGGAAAGCACCGCGCCGTTGGTGAGCGCTGTCAGGTTCGCATGAACACCTGTGGCGGTGTTGGTCCGGGTATTGCGGAAAGTCAGGGAGAGGTTGATGATCTCGCCGGGATTGATCACACCATCGTTGTTGCCAAGAGTGTCGTCAAAGTTCCAATCCAGCAACAGCACATTCGCGATGCCGAGTTCGGCGACATTCAAACGACCACCCGTCACACAACGATCCTGAAGCGCCGGAATCGGGTCAACGGCAGCCAGGATGCATTCCTTGATTTGCGAACCGGTCCAGAACGGCGCCCGGCTCCAGGCCAGGGCGCAGGCGCCGGCCACATGCGGCGTGGCCATGGATGTGCCACTCAGCAACTGGTACTTGTTGCCCGGCTGGCAACTCAGAATCCCCACGCCTGGCGCGCCCAAGTCCACGCTCGCCGCACCGTAACAGGAGAAACTCGCCAGATTGTCGCCCGAGTCCGTGGCAGCCACAGCCACGATATTATCGCAATCGAAATTGGAAGGGTAGTTCGGGGTTCCGTCATTATCCGTGCCGGCATTTCCTGCTGCCGCGACAAAGAGGATGTTGGACTTGCCGGCATCATTGATGGCAGCGTACAAATCCGGGTCGAAACCGCCGCCCCCCCAGGAATTGGAAGTCAGTCTCACGCCGATTCGCGTGGCGTAATAGACGGCTTCTGTGGCGTCGGAATTGAAACCTGATCCGGAACTACTCAGGAATTTCAGACTGACCATCGAGACTTTCCAGCATACTCCCGCCACGCCGGTCAGGTTGTTTCCCGCGCCGCCGATGGTGCCGGCACAATGCGTGCCATGATACTGATCATCCCTCGGATCGTTATTGTCAGCGTAGAAGTTCCAGCCATGCCAGTCGTTCGTATAACCGTTGCCGTCGTTGTCGCTCCCATTGGTGCGTTTGTCATGCCCTTGGGCATCGAGGCCGGTTTCGCGCGGGTTGACCCAGATGTTATCCTTCAAGTCCTCGTGGTTGTAATCAATGCCCGTGTCGATGATGCCGACCAGGATTTCCCGGTTGCCGGTGGAGTTGTCCCAGGCGGTGGTGGCGCGAATATCGCCAGGAATTGGGGCCGGAAGGATCGTCAGGGTCACGCTGGAGTTGGTCATGCCCATCAGTTCCGCGCCGGTCGTATCGGCGACACCGGCCGTGGGGAGCCAGTCGCCGGTTGCCCCCAGGGTTCCGGCGAAATCGCCGGAGACGTTGTTGTAGATGATCGCGGCAACTGCGCCGGCCGCCTTGGCATTTGTCGCTTTCTCCGCAAAGGTCATGGTTCCGTTGGTGGCGCCGCGCTGCATGAGCGCGACGTAACCACTCCCGCCTGCGGGGAAGTCACCTGGGGCGCCGTAGCCGCAGGCGTAGAGCGTGGCCGTGATTCCGTTGGTTGGGGTGGTTGGACTGTACGTCATGCAGATGCCGGAATACACGTTGGTGCCGGCCACGATGCTGGTGGATTGGGGAATCTGCCCGGTATTCTTCATGCCCCACAACTGGCCGAACAACGGATCGTTGGGAATCGTCTCACTGGCATGGACCACGTAATCCGGATGCGCGGTTGCCACGACGCCGGGCTTTCGCGCCAGGTTGGCCAGCGCGGTTGGAACGGTATCGGCCTTTGCATCCGGCAACTGCACCAGATAGGTGCCAGGACCGGGAACGCGCAGTTTCTTTATAATCGTTCCGCCATGGGCCGCTATCGCTGCGGTCAAGTCTGCGGTGCTGATTCCATCTTGCACTTTCACTGTGACATGATCTGCCACCATCTCCGCGCGGTTTACCAAAATGTCCCGATCTCTGGTTTCACCCCCCTGACTGCCAACCGCCGGCATTCTCTCCATCACATCCACCACGCGCACCAACGGGTACTTCATGTCAGTGCGGTACACCCGGATGCGTTCGTAGTGTCCGTTTGCATCCACCGGGCCAAGTTGCTCATCGAGAATCGGGTTCCGGGCATAGGCGTCCTTGACCGTCGCCGATGGCATGACTGTTGCAGGCGGAGGCAGTGCAGAATGAGGATTGCCGCCAATCCTGCCCGGTGCGGAAACAAGCGGTTGCGTTGACGACCAAACAAGCGATGGGTTCATCAACGCGGTGGTCGGCACGGTTGCTGCCAGCGCAGGTGTCTGCGCCGGGGAAGACGGTGAAAGACTCCGCGCATCGCTGCTTGTGCCGGTTGGATGTATTCCGGCAGGCACAAGCCATTCAATGGCACAGACCGCCAACAAACCTGCGATGACCACTATTCCACCAACGCGGATCCAACGCTTCATGTGCTGCATATTCAACTTCCTTGCCGGGGCACCCGGCTCAATTCGCGTATCACGACCTTGTCGAAGAGAAATTGCCCCTCTATGACCTCCAACACCAGTCCGAGTATCTTGCCGGTGTAGCCGTGCTCTGATCGCCGGGCGATGAACTCACCGTTGAAGTATAGATGGGAATCCAGGATCGGATTCCCCTGCTGGTCAGTCTTCCATATGCACTCCCACCGCACCTGGTTCCATTCGCCGGCCGGCCGGGCCTTCTGCTTGAACGTGCCGTTCAAGAAAGGCGGCGAGTTGCGTTCCCAGTTGATGTCGATATTGATCCCTTCCATGGCCAGACGCGGACGGCCGTGGTACGTGTACTCGTACGACAGGCTGAAATCCTGGCATTCTGTTGGGATCGGCTTGGTGCTGATTCCCACGCGCGTCCCCTCGGGTTCCATCCCGGTGAGCGATGCCACCGGTTTGCTCTGTCCGTCCCGCAGCGTTTCAATCAAGCAGATTGCGGGGCATCCTGCCGCATCGACCTTCAGCGCGCGGTTCCCTTCGCCCTGCTTGGTGTATTGGATCCAGCCGGCCAGTCCGTGTTCGAACGAATCATCGAGCAGCGTTTTGCCGTCCTCATACGCTGTGATGCCATCGGGCGGAACCAGTTCAGGTTCCTTGGCCTTGCTCAGCCCTTCTTTGCCCGCCACAGCCAACTCCCCGGCCGCAACGAGTTCCCGTTGGCCCCCATTTTCAACCTCGACCTTGCCAGAGTGAACATTCACCTCCGACAGATCCGACGTGGTGTTCAAACGCAGGATGGTGCCCATGACCGTCACCAAGCCGTGTGGCATCGAGAATGTCATGTGGGCATCCGCCGGTTGCGGCCGCACCGTCGCATCCAACATGCCTTTCACGATCCGGATCGCCTTGGCGAAGAGGGTGGTCCCATGAATCAATTCACACTCGCTGTTCGGCCGCACCCCGATCACGGTCCCGTCACCGTAGGCATACTTCAGGTATCCGTCCGCCCCGGTCTCGACACAATCCCCCGGTCGCAGCACATCCCCCACCTGCAAGCGCATGCCGCTATTCTGCCGAAGCGTTATTCCCTGTGTCGTGACCACCGTGCCGGCAAGCAGTCCCGGTGTCACCAACTCCCGGGCAACCGCCTCTTCCGCAATGATCGTTTGAACCATCGCGTCCTGCGTGGCCATCTGGAGCAGCGCGCGGCAAACGGCCGGATCGTTTCGCACCCATTCGTCCAGTTGCGCCATTTCCTCGGGGCTGGCCACGGCATCGAGATACCGCGAGATCAGGCGGTCTGTGTAGTGATCAGTCATTGGACACCCACCTTTCCTGGAACCATCGCTCTTTCCACGCAGTCGCGAAGTTGCCGGCGGATGCGCATCAGCAGCATGCCCACGGCCTCTGCGCTTTTCTGGAGTTGCGCTCCGATCTCCGCCAGGGACTGCCTCTGCTCGAATCGCAGCGAAACAACCGCCCTTTCATGCGGCGGGAGTTTGCCGAGGCACGCGGGCATGTGCACTAGGCGGACGTCCTCTCGTTCGTGTTCGTCGCCAGTCACCAGGGCCAGCGCCGCAATTGCCTCCTCGGAAAACACCAGGCGGTCTCGCGCGAACGTCTGGCGTCGTTTGAGGACTTGGAGCCGGGCGATGCCCATTGCCCATGCATGGAAACTGCGCGCCCGGTCAAACTCGCCGAATTTCCGCCACAGAACCATGGCAACATCCTGGAACAGGTCGTCGGTCTCCGTCCAATTGCGCGTGGCGGCAAACAAATAGCCGCGCAACGTCGTCTGCATGGGCAGGAACAACCGTTCAAAGGTTTCGTGGTCTTGGTTCGCATTCATGAGCAACATAGTACCTATTAGTTATCCGCGCCTGACGACAATACATAACGGACTTTTTTGGACATGATGTCCCAACGCGCCAGTCAGTGCACATGCGCAGTTTCGGCATGGCGGGTTTCGACGATCCTGGGGGCGGCGGAGGGAGGTTGGGATTCTCAGATGAACCCCGACCCTTCCAAGAAACAACGAGCAATGCCCGATTCCTGCACTGGTGGGACGATCTCTGTCGTCCGCCAGGTTTCTTTCAGCGGAATCGAATGGCAACCCCTTGGACGCCCTGATTCGTCGAGAGGCCCGCGTCAGTTCGAGGCTGCGGGCCTAACCATTACTCCGTCAACGTTTCCGCCCCACCACCAGCAACACGCGCGGCAGACCAGCGACCGGCGCGAGTTCCCAATCGCCATCCGACCCGCCGCCGAACTCCTCGACCGCCAACAATTCGCATCCGGCGTCCATTACGGCGGTGACGTAGTCGCCAACTGTCCATTGGAACTCGTGGCCCTTTCCGCCGGGCACGTCGTAGGAATATGGGCCACGGTGGAGGTAGTCCGACTCCAACTCCAGCCGGTCCTTAGTCGCCTTCCAGATGCGTCGGAACGGGTGATACTCGCTGACGACCAGCAAACCGCCCGGTTTCAGGATGCGCGTTGCCTCGCGGTAGAACTTTCGCAGATCCGAAACCCAAATGGCGATGTGGCCGCCGGTATAGATCAGATCGAAGCGGCCGTCGGACAGGTCGGACAAGTCGGACACGTCCGACCTCAGGAACTCCACGACCAGCCCCAACTCTTCCGCCCGTTGCCGGGCCACGGCGAGTTGGTTCTCTGAGATATCCACCGAAGTCACCCGCGCCCCCATACCGGCAAGGGCAAACACAACCAGATTGTCGCCACTGCCAAGAACGGCCACGCGCTTGCCGGAAAGGTTGCCGAGACAGTGCAATTCCCGCTCGTCCAAGACCAGACCGGGTTCCCGGTGACAACGGCGCCATAAGTTCGCGACTTCCGGCCGCTGCGCCCAATCGGCACTACGCGCTTCCCAATGTAGTCGGTTCGCTTCGTGTATTTCGTTCACTTCCTATCCTCCAAGGGGCCGGCAATAGAGGCGCCCGGTCTCGGGATCAAGACCGTCACTGACCAGAATCCGGCTTCCGTTGCGGAACAGGCCAATCGCTACAGTGCGGATAATATTGGGTTTCATGGTCTGGAACCTTCCAAGATACTGTGCAGGACTTCGCTAATGAAATCATGTTTTGCGTTCGTATATGACTTTCGGTCACCGGCAAACCGCGCCGCCAACTCGCCCTTCAATGCCGCGTAACGTGCACGCAAGTCATCATCCTGCCGTAACGTATCGCGAAAGGCGAGGTAGTTTCGCCACTGCGAATCGGCGCTCTCGACGATGTGCAGATGAAACGTCCGGACACTGGGTTCCGATTCCTTGACCAGCAAATGCCCGCCACTGCCAGCGCTCTCACCCCGGTCAATGTAACCGCGGACGACCAGCCGGGCCACCAGTTCCGGAATGACACCGCGTGACCGGACGGCGATGGCGACATCAATGATCGGCTTGGATGGCAACTGCGGGACCGCGGTGCTGCCCACGTGTTGGATGTCTTCGACCAAGTCGTCAAGCGCTTCGCGCAATCCAACTTCCTCGGCATGGAACAGGGCAACCCATTCCGGCCGGTACTCGACGACCTTTACGGTATGTCTCTTGAGTCCGATCGCCGCCACCTTCACATAGTGCCGGTAATCACCGACGTGCTTGACCAACTGATAACCCGGCCGGTACACGGTGTAGTCCGCCGAGGTCTTGCCCCAGTCAATCTGCCGACCCTCGTCGTGGTTAGGTAGTCCGTGCATGGTTCTTTGGTTTTCAGTTTATCTTCGATGATTCAACGATTCCAACCCGGCAAAGAAGGGCGGGTAGTTCTTCCAGCGACGACACCCTTACCGTACCGTCTGTCAAACGAGCTTCGCCGCTGCGATCCAACCAGACTGCCGACATCCCCACCGCCCGGGCAGCAAATGCCGTGCGGTCTCCGGTGATCTGCGCTACTTCAGCCAGCGCCAGGGCACCCGCACGCAGCGCGGAGCTGTGATCAACGAGGGTGTCGTCGAGGTCAAACATGACGGCGTTCGGCGGAGGTCCCTGGTCGTGGTTTGGCAATCCGCGCATCAGTCATCCTTTGACTGTCGTTGGTTCATAGAACAAACAGTTGCTCCCAGTTCTGCGCGTTCAAGATGTGGTAGCCCAACGCTTCCCGCTCGCTCGGCCAGTTCCGCGAACCGCGCAGCCACGTGTAGTTTTCCTGTCCACACGCCAGGAACCGGGCTTTGACCGATGAGAATGACATTTCATGGCCATAACCATCAAGAAAAGACATCCACCACCGGCTTTCGGGCGACCAACGCACCGCAGCTTCGATCATAAACTTGACCAAATCCCACCCGCAATCACCCGCCGAAGCCACCTCCAGGTCCACCACGCCTGTAACCTGCCATTGTTCGTGGACCGGTTGGAGGAAGAACTGGTGCGCATGACAATCGCCATGGGTAAAGCGCGGGGTGGCATACGCTTCGCGCAAGACCGGCAGTTGACTGTGAACGAACGCCTCCGTTTCCGCATTGTCACGCGGTCGGGCCTTGTTCAAGGCATCCAGTGTCCAGATGGGATGCTGCCAGGCGTCATCCCGATCTGGCTTCGATGGGCCGTCACGGTAAATGTAGCCGGGGCGCTCGAACACGATCATATGCATTCGCCCCAGGTACTCGCCCACCGCGCGCAAGGCGGCCGGTAACGCAGTGGCATCCAGATCGGTCAACGACCGGCCCGGTAAGGCTTCCATAAGCAAGTACTGCCAACCGATGGGATTGTCACAGTTGGTTTCGGCATGGACTATCGGCACGGACGGCAACCCGTACTCGTGCAAACACCGGTAGGCTGCGGATTCATGCTCCACGCAGCGCACGGGTGCCGCTGGGTCCGACGGGTACCAAGGCTTGGTGTGCACCTTCAGGAACAGCCGGCGCCCACCTGCGTGAATCGCATACACATGGTTCCGATGGTGTACACAACGCGATGAGACCGGTCCATCGATGCCACGGACACCGAGGATCGCCCTCCGCGTGTCTTGGTTGATGCACGGTTCGAGCATGGTGGTTCAAGCCTTTCGTTTGACAGTCGATAGCCAGTGGTGACCGTGTTCATCGTTGTCCCACGAACACGTGCGTCTGGTACTCGATGGTGACCTGCCCGGCGTGCTGGTGGGCGTCGAACAGTTGTCGCAAGTCGGTGAGCATCGCTTCGTGGCCCGACTGACCGGGCAACGGAATGCGTGAGTTCGAGAGCGTGCGGCCCAGCAGGCCATCCCAATCCAACTCTTGCCGGTTCGGACATGTGTGCAATTGGCTGCCGTCGCCGAGGAACTGGCAGATAGCCTCCTTGTCGTGGTTGGGTAGTCTCTCCTGGCCGGCACGCTGGTAGCCATGCCAGTTCATGACTGCTTCGTACCCGCGCATGAACGCCGACGCCTCCCGTTGCCGGGCATTCCAGATGATCGCGATCCAACCGGCCGGCTTGAGGATGCGTTCCCAGTCGTGCCGGGTCGCCACCGGTTCGAACCAATGGAATGCCTGTCCCGCCACCACCAAGTCTACACTTGCGTCTGACAAAGTCGTCGCCTCCGCCCGGCTATCCAGACTGGTGAACTTGGGCCACTCGCGCAACAACTGTTCACCGGCTGTGCGCATTTCCTTGTTCGGCTCGACACCGATCACACGGTTGCCGTTCTTCAGGAACAATTCGCTCAGGAACCCGGTACCACTGCCGATGTCAGCGACCATCCATCGTGACGTAAGCCCGCAAGTGTCCCGCAACACATCCAGCACCGCAGTCGGGTACCGAGGCCGGTATTTTATATAATGATCAACCCGGTTGGAGAAACGCTGTGTCGCATTGCTTCGATTGGTTTCGTGGATGTCGTTCATGGCTTTCGTTCTCCGAAGCGACTACGGACAGACCGGAGGTGTAGCCAAAGCCAATGCTTCCCGATCTGCCGTCCTTGGTACTCCGGCAGCAACACGACGTCGTACACTGCGGCTTGATACTCACCATCGCACAACGCCCGTGCCAAACCGATCAATCGCTGATCGTCGTACACCGCCACGCAGGCGTCGCTGTTCCCAAACGCCCGCGCCAACTTCTCCGGCTCACGCGTTCCGAGGGGTGCTTGCCGAAAGATCTCGGTGGCCTGTTGCCAATCCACCGCCGTCAAGTCCTGCGCATAGCGAATCATAGATCACTCTCCTCACAGTTCACAACCACTCACAGACTGACGGTTCCGGTAAGATACAATATGGCCCGGCCTGCAATGAAGACCCGGTCGTTCAATGTACGGCAGCGCAACTCTCCGCCCCGTTTCGACAACTGCCGGGCGACCAGTTGTGTCTTACCCAGGCGACTGGCCCAGAAGGGCGCAAGGGCGCAGTGCGCCGATCCGGTCACGGGATCCTCGGGAATGCCGAAGCGCGGCGCGAAAAAGCGGGAGACGAAGTCCTCCTCGACTCCTCTGGATGTCAGAATGATACCGCGACACTCAATGG
>Ga0194060_10001136_pt1 | contig 19165 bp, 14 predicted proteins | sample SepL225m_MetaG_FD_163427 | JGI IMG/M metagenome (GOLD analysis project Ga0194060, IMG submission 163427) | Anoxic zone freshwater microbial communities from boreal shield lake in IISD Experimental Lakes Area, Ontario, Canada - Sep2016-L222-5m | ecosystem: Environmental > Aquatic > Freshwater >...
AGGCAAAACCATGGTGTTTGAACCTGCGGCTGACCTGGGAAAACGGTTGGGCGAAATATCGGACGCAAGCCATGTTAGCGTGAGTTGAGGATGGATGTGGTCGGGATGATACTCGGTGATTGAAATTCAGGGTTTCGCTGTGTATGGTTCGATGCAATCGCGTTGACATTGCCTGCGAAATTTTGGGCTGCGGCGTGGTATTTTTTTCGGGAGGAACAAACCCTGTGCCCACATTGGATTGGATCGGTAAACGAGCGGTTGAAAATCACCACCATCAGGTGCCGTTCCATCTCTTGAAGGATGTCCCGGAACTCTCGGTTGGCGACCCCGGCACCGGCAACCTCATTGTCGAGGGCGACAACCTGATCGCGCTCAAGGCCCTGCTTCCCTATTACGCCGGCCAGGTGAAGTGCATAGTCATTGATCCTCCGTACAACACGGGTAACGAGAACTGGATCTATAACGACAATGTCAATAGCCCCGAAATCCGAGATTGGCTTGGAAAGGTTGTTGGAGCTGAATTCGAAGACTTGTCGCGTCATGACAAATGGCTCAGCATGATGTATCCGAGACTCAGTCTACTTCGTAAACTCCTTAGCAATGACGGTGCGATTTTTGTCCATATCGATGAGTTCGAAGTGGAACGTCTCAAATTGCTTATGGGTGAAGTGTTCGGTGCAGCCAACCACGTTTGTACCCTTATATGGAAACGGCGGACATCGCCCGATAGCAGGAATCTAAACGGTGTGTCAGGTGATCACGAGTATGTGCTTTGCTACCGAAGAGGTCCGAACTTGAGGTTTCGAGGAAGAGCAAAGGATCTCACCAAATACTCGAATCCCGACAATGATCCGAATGGCTCGTGGATGAGCGACAATCTGACGGGGCTTGCCAATCCAACGGAGAGGCCTAACCTCCATTACGACATCATCAATCCTGTGACAGGTCTGAGCTACCCACCACACCCATCACGCGGATGGATTTATGGTCGTGACAGAATGGCTGAACTGATTGCCGCTGGTCGCATGCTTTGGCCTAAAAAGCCGACCGGTCGCCCACGTCTCAAGCGCTACATCACAGATATGAAGTCTGAGAATACGGGATTTTCCTCCATTTTGGATGCGCCTGGCAACGTCACCGCAACCAAGGAACTCGCGGATGTGCTGGGGCCTAAGGTGTTCGCTTTCCCTAAACCGGTTGGTCTTATCAAGCAGTTGATCGAACAGGTGACAGAAAAAGACAGCCTCGTTCTTGATTCTTTTGCTGGTTCTGGGACTACGGCCCATGCTGTTATGGAATTAAACCAATTTGATGGAGGTCATCGACGTTTTATTCTCGTGGAAATGGACGAGGCTATTTCGCGTAAGGTTACTGCGATTCGACTGCAACGTGTATGCCTGGGCTACGAGACCCAAACCGGAAAGCCTGTTAAAGGCTTTGGCGGCACTTTCCGCTACTGCAAGCTCGGCGATCCTTTATTTGACGAACACGGCCAAATCCGATCCACGGTTAAATTTGCCGACCTGGCCCGGCATGTCTATTTCACCGAGACCGGCGAACCCTTGCCCCGGGAGCGGGTGACAAAATCCCCGTTGGTGGGGGTTTGCAGGGGTGTGGCTATTTATCTGTTGTTCAACGGCATTCTTGGTGATGATTCGACGAATGGCGGCAATGTGTTGACCCGCGCGGTGTTGGCCCGGTTGCCGACGTTTGAAGGACAGAAGGTGATTTATGGCGCCGGTTGTCTGCTGGGCATTGACCGACTGCGGGCCGAACGCATCACCTTCCGTCAAACGCCTTACGAGGTGAAAGTCACATGAAAGTTGCGAAGCCAGGAACCAAGGCATTTTCGGCTGATTACGCACGGGTTTTGAGCGACATCAAGACCCGCATCCGTACCGCCCAAGTCAAGGCCGCACTCGCCGCCAATCAGGAAATGATCCTGCTTTACTGGGATGTGGGGCGCATGATCGCGGAACGGCAGAAACAGGCGGGGTGGGGGGCCGCAGTCATTCCCCGTTTGTCGCGTGATATTCGCAACGAGATACCCGAGGTAAAGGGGTTTTCGGAGCGGAATATTAAACTGATGACCCAATTCTACCGTGAATATTCCGACCGGTGTCCAATTGGGCAACTGCCGGTTGCCCAATTGGAGAGCAAGGATCAATCCGTCCCGGGTTTGCGCCAACATGCGGCACAATATGGAGCAATTTTGCCAACGGCGTTGGCGAAATTTGATCCTGCTGTAATTTTGCCACCACTGGTGGCAAAATTGCCTTGGGCTCATAACGTTCTGCTTATGCAGAAGATCAAGGATTTATCAAGACGCTATTGGTACATGCAGGCGACACTTCAACAGGGCTGGAGTCGTGACGTGCTGGCGCTGATGATCGACAGTCGCACTCACGAACGGCAGGGAAAGGCCATTACCAACTTTGCTGATCGGTTACCGCCCATCCAATCGGACCTTGCCCAACAGGTGGTCAAGGATCCGTTTATTTTCGACTTTATGACATTGGAAGAACCGTTCCATGAACGCGAACTCGAAACCAGTCTCGTGCGGCATCTCGAAAAGTTTCTGGTTGAACTGGGGCAGGGGTTTGCCTTTGTTGGGCGTCAGGTTCATCTCGATGTGGGCGAACAGGATTTCTACATTGATTTGCTCTTCTATCATCTGCGCTTGCGCTGTTTTGTAGTGATTGAGCTTAAGAAGGGCGCCTTCAAGCCCGAATACGCCGGCAAACTCAACTTCTACCTCAATGTCGTGGATGACAAGTTGCGCCATCCCAGTGACAGCCCGAGTATCGGCCTCATTCTTTGTCAGGACGAAAACCGACTGGTGGCCGAGTACGCGCTCAAGGGGGTGGACAAAGCGATTGGTGTTTCCCGGTATCAACTCACCCGTGCCCTGCCGAAAGAGTTTCAATCGAGCCTTCCCAGCATTGCGGAGATCGAGTCGGAGTTGTCCGAGACACCGCGACGGAAACCGGTGAAAACGTCCCGAACCCGGAGGCGGTCATGATTCAACTCAAGGAATATCAACACCGGGTTCTTGCGTCGGTGCGGGACTTTCTGTCCGAATGTGCCCGCAGTCGTGAACCGGCGTCGGCGTTTGGGCATGTCACAAAGGCCGTTTATGGAAGTTCTTTACCCTATACCCAAATTGCCGATCCGCGCTTTGAGCGGATGCCCTATGTATGTATCCGGGTGCCCACTGGAGGCGGTAAGACGCTGTTGGCCTGTCATACGGTTGGTATTGCGCTCAATCGTTATTTGCCGGCCCCGCACGCCCTCGTGCTGTGGTTGGTGCCCAGTAATACGATCCTGAACCAGACGGCGGACGCCTTGCGCGATCCGCGCCATCCCTATCGCCGCGCCCTGGAGTTGGAATGTGGCGGGCCGGTGGAAGTTATGACGATTGATGAAGCCTTGCGCATGACACGGGCCATGGTAGAGGGCTCGACGGTTGTCGTTGTGTCCACCATCCAGTGTTTTCGAACCAGCGACCCCGAAGGCCGGAAGGTGTATGCGGGCGATAATTCCTCGATGTTCGAACACATGGCCGCAGTGTCGGTGGATCGTTACCCGGATCTCGACCTGGGAACGGATGGAAAGCCTAAACCCTCCTTGATTAATGTCCTGCGCTATCGCCGTCCCATTGTCATTGTGGATGAGGCGCACAATGCGCGTACAGAACTGTCATTTGCGACATTGGCGAATGTCTTGCCGTCTTGCATAATTGAATTTACCGCCACGCCGGACACGCGGAAGAATCCCTCCAATGTCCTGCACCGGGTATCGGCGGCGGAACTCAAAGCCGAGAATATGGTCAAACTGCCGTTGAGGGTGGTGACGCGGCATCCGGGACAGAAAGACCAGCTTCTCGCTGAGGCCATCGCGCTTCGCGCTGACCTTGAGCGACTAGCGGGGCAGGAGGCGCAGTCAACCGGCGAGTATGTGAGACCCATCTTGTTGATCCAGGCCGACCGGGTGGATGCGTGTTCGCCGTTGCGCGACCGGCTGGTCGCGGAGTTCGGGCTTGTTCATGAGGAGATCAAAATTTCGACCGGCAAACTGGACGAACTCAAGGGGATCAATAACATCTCCGATCCCGCCTGTGCGGTTCGCTTCATCATCACCGTGGAAAAACTGCGGGAAGGTTGGGACTGTCCGTTTGCCTATGTTCTATGCAGTCTCCGGGAGACTCGGTCCGCGACGGCCATCGAACAGATTGTCGGGCGCATTCTCCGGTTGCCGCATGCTACCCCGAAGCAAAACGCCTATCTCAATTGCGCCTTTATGCTGGCCTTGGCTGAGGGCAACCACCTGGAGGAAGTATTGGCCGAACTTCGGGACGCCCTGGTCAGCAATGGTTTCACGCCGCCGGAAGCTGAAGCCATTATCATTCCGGTAAACCAGGCACAGATGCCGCTGGGATCCCAGCCCAAAACGGTTACGCTTCCGCCTGACACGCTGGATGGATCCTTGTTCCGAGCCCAGGCGACCGTTCTTGCGGGAAAAGTGCGGCTGGATGAGGACAAAGGGGAAATTACGGTTTTTGTCCCGCTCACCAAAGCGGATGAGGAAAGTCTACTCGCCTGCGTAAAAACGGCCGAGGCACGCGAACAGGTGGCGGAGGCGGTGGAGCGGGTTCGCCAGATCGAGCGTGTCTTCGGGACAGGCGCGACTCGGGTGGCAACGCCTTATGAACAGCAAATGGACTTCATGGTGCCCATGCTGTGTGTCGTCGAGGAGGGGCGTCTCTTTGAATTTGAGAAGACCCACCTGATTGAGCATCCCTGGAAACTCAGCGCGAAAAACGCGGAACTTGCAGGGCATTATGACCCCCGGAACCGGCCCGGTATTCGGACCGGGAACATCGATATCCTTAAAGAAACCGGCAAGGTTTCGGCGACTGTATCGCAAGACGGGCAGGTCGAAGATTTCATCGGCCGCCTGCATCAACAGGTTATGGGATTCAGCCGTGACGAAGACTGGACGCTTGATGAACTGGTTCAATGGTTGGACTCAAAGATTGAACATACGGATATCCCGCCCGGCGAGTCAGCAGAGTTCCTCCGGAAGTGTGTACGGGGACTCATGGCACGGTATGGGCTCACCGATGTAGCCGTCTTGGCGTTGGATCGTTTTCGTTTACGGGATGAAGTTGAAAATCTGATTGAATCCCATCGAGGAGAGGAACATCAGGTCGCGTTTCAGAAGTGGCTTTTACCCGAATCCGCTTTGTCTGTTTCCATGGAACGCGGCCTGGATTTGAGTAAGACGCTTTATGAACCAAGTTGGCTCTATGATGGCAGTTTCGCGTTCCAGAAGCATTACTATGGGCCCAAGCCCGGAGAATTGCGCGAACGCAAGGCTGACGGGAATCTGACTGAGGAATTCCAGTGCGCCCAGTTCCTTGACGGCCTTGATGAGGTTGCCTACTGGGTCAGGAATCTGTCCCGCAAACCGTCGTCATTCAGGCTTCAAACGTCCTCCGATTATTTCTATCCGGATTTCGTGTGTCGTCTGAAGGATGGCCGTATTCTGGTGGTTGAGTTCAAAGGCGGTGATGGGGCTAAAGGCTGGTACGCTTTGCCCGAATCTGAGGAGAAACGTCTTGTTGGAGCAATCTGGGCCAAGCGCAGTAACGGCCACTGTCTTTTCATCATGCCCAAAGGAAAAGACTTTCAGGCGATACGAGCGTTGGTGGAGTGAGTGACGTCAGGCGCCAGAAACGAATCATTTTTCCAATCTGAAGCGCTTCAGATCGGTAAAATCAAGCTTGCGGCACTTCGGTGCCGGTGGCTGGAATCGGGTCGCTTGGCGCTTCGGGTTCACCGGTCGGGACGTTTTCTATCACCACCTCAGGCTCTTGCGGTAACGGTTCGGCAACAACCGGCGGCTGAGCGATGACTTCCGGCGGTGATACGGGTGACGCTTCGATAGGGCTCAGGGGAACGGCGATGGTTACCGGCGCTGGTTCCTCAACGATCACGATAGCCGGTTCCACCGGCGGTGGCGGGGGTTCCGGTGGCGGGGCGATCACCACCGGTGGCGCGACTTCGGGCGCCGGTTCGGGATCGGGAATGGGCGCGGGCTCCAGGGGGATTACCAATTCGGGAGCCACTACCGGGTCAGGCACCGTCACGGGCTCCGGTTCTATCACAGGTTCAGGCACGGGGATAGATTCCTCGGGTTGCTCGGGTGACATGGTTGGCACTGGATCAGGTGTTTGTGGTAGCGCTTCTGCGATGGTATCTACTGGGTTCCCTTCTACCTCGGTCGCGGCAGGGGACTGCCCCTCCCACATTGGGTGGGATTCCGCCGGTGCTCTCTCCTCTTCAATGTGGGAGGCGCGCTCCGCCGCGGCGACCGGCACCGGGGCGATGGGCTGGGGAATCGGGATGACGGGTGTGGGGATAACCACCGGGCGTGCCTGGGCTTGAGGTTCGGGTTGGGGCCTGACGATGTGGGCTTGCTCTGGTATCGGTACGATGATCGGTTTCACCACCGGCATGGAGATGCTGTCGCCCTCGCTGATGACGGGATCCAATCGAACATCGCCGGGAGTGGAACCCTGAATGGCCAGTTGGATGAAGCGGGCGGCGGCCTGTCCCAGTTGGGTGGTGTTAGGCTGGTAGGCAACGGGTCTGGGGATAAGATGGGAAGCGAGACCCTGCTTATCGGCTGCCACCACGGCCAGGTCGGTTCCGGGGCGGCGGCCGGCGCCCAGCGACTGGCAATAAAGTTCCAGGAGTGTCGCCGACGACACACAAAAAGCGGCGGGGATGGCGCCCATGAGCGGGATGTACTCGGGCACTGAACCGCAGAGCCGGGGAGTCACGCCAGCTTGGGCGCAGGTTTCCGCGAAGCCGCCGACCACCGGTGTCTGGGGTGTTGTCACTCCCACAACGGCAATGGCCCGGTGGCCCTTGTCCAATAGCCGACGGGCCAGACGACGTCCGGCCTCCCGCTCATCCTCGTAGATGGCCGGGAAGCCCGTCACCGGCATGCCGATGGCGATGGTTGGGCAATCGGCGTCGGGCAGGGGGCTGCTGCCGGTTGCCGCAGGGCAATAGATCAGTCCGGCGATGCCCGCGTGCATGAAGTCGTCAATCAGGGTGGCGGCGACAGTGGCGTCGGCGGGAAGATGCGTCACCATGAGCCGGTAGCCGGCCACCGTGAGCGGTATCTGGATGGCCGCGATCAGTTGATCGGTTGCTGGTGCGTTGGCCGCGATGGCCAGGCCGAGGAGGGGATTACGACCGGCCGCCATGTCGCGGGCGGCGATACTGGGCGTGTAATCCATCTGGCGGATGAGTTCTTCGACCCGTTGCCGGGTGGCCAGGGCGATGCCGTACTGATCGGCGTGGCCGTTGACCACCGCCGAGACGGTGGCCATGGAAACACCGGCCGCCTCGGCGACATCCCGCAACCGCGTCCCTGATTTAATCCTGGTTTTGTTCATCTGAAGCGCTTCAGATTGAGAAAATCAGGTTCGGGCTTACTTCAGCGGCGGGGGCTTGGGTAGATCCTTCAGGCAGGCTTGGGCCTTTTCAATTTCGTCATCCGGGAGGACGTAGTCGGTCAACTTGCCGTCGAAGAAAGCCTGATAGCCGCTCAAGTCCATGATGCCGTGGCCGGACCAGTTGAGGACGATGACCTTCTCCTTGCCTTCTTCCTTCGCCTTGTTCGCCTCGCGGATGGCCATGGCGATGGCATGGGAGGTCTCGGGCGCCGGAATGAATCCTTCCGCCTGGATAAAGGTCATGGCGGCCCGGTAGCATTCCAGTTGGGGTATCGCCTGGGCTTCAATCAGGCCTTCGCGCAGCGCGTGGCTCACCAGCGGCGCCATACCGTGGTAGCGGAGTCCACCGGCGTGGATCGGAGCGGGGACAAAGGTGTGGCCGAGGCTGTGCATCGGCAATAACGGCGTCATCATGGCGACATCGCCGGAATCGTAGGAGAACTTGCCCTTGGTCATCTTGGGGCAGGCGGACGGTTCGACGGCGATGACCTTGGGGTTCTTCGTCCCGGCAATCTTGTCGGCCAGGAACGGGAAGGCCATGCCGCCAAAGTTCGAGCCACCGCCGGCGCAGCCGATCACCACGTCGGGATAGAGCCCGATCTTGTCGAACTGCTTTTTGGTTTCGAGACCGATGATGGTTTGGTGCAGGAGCACATGGTTCAGCACGCTGCCGAGGGCGTAACGGGTGTCCTTGTGGGTCACACAGTCTTCGATAGCCTCGCTGATGGCGATGGCCAGACTGCCCGGACAGTTGGGGTCGTTTGCTAGAATGGCGCGGCCGGCATTGGTTTCCGTGCTTGGGCTGGCGACGCATTGGGCGCCCCAGGTTCGCATCATGATTTTGCGTAAAGGCTTCTGGTCGAAGCTGATTTTCACCATGTACACCTTGCATTCCAAGCCGAACATCTGGCAGGCCATGGCGAGCGAGCTGCCCCATTGCCCGGCGCCGGTTTCGGTGGACAGGCGCTTGATGCCGAAGACCTTGTTGTAGTAGGCCTGTGGAACAGCGGTGTTAGGCTTGTGGCTGCCGGGCGCCGACACGCCTTCGTTCTTGTAATAGATTTTAGCGGGGGTCTTGAGCGCCTGCTCAAGCCGGTACGCGCGGCAGAGCGGGCTGGGGCGCCATTGCCAGAGGATCTGCAGGACTTCCTCGGGAATGTCGATCCAGCGCTGGGTGCTGACTTCCTGCTCGATCAGGTTCATGGGGAAGACCGGCGCCAGCATGTCGGGGGTGAGCGGCTTTCCGTCCGGCGTGACCGGCGGCGGCATGGCATGGGGAAAATCAGCGGCGATATTGTACCACTGACGGGGCATCTCATCTTCATTCAGGAATATTTTGATTTGCTTCATGGTTGTGTTCCTTATTTACCGTGTAATTGGTTCTGTTCCGACAAAGCAGTTTTTTTCCCACAATCCGGAAGTCGTGGCGCCGCCGGATGTGATATAGGTGCCTTCTCCATCCATCATGTCATTCTTCCAGTCCCCGTTATATTGGTCGCCTTCGCCGAATTTAAACGAGCCGCGCCCGCTGACGAGACTGCCGTTTTTCCATAGGCCGGTAATCTGGCCGCCGTTGACAAAGGTGTAGGTTCCTTCCCCGGTCATGGAGTCATTTTTCCACTGGCCGGTATATTTATCGCCATTCGCAAACGTCTCAGTTCCGGTGCCGTTCCGGGCGTCCTTAGACCAGGCGCCGTCATAGTCGGCGCCGCTGGGGAAACTCAACCGGCCCGGACCGTCTTTCCTGCCGTTGAGCAACTGGCCCGTATATCGTGAGCCATCGGAAAAGGTGATGTTCGTTGACAGGGTGGGGGTTTCGATTTTCAGCACAACAGGCGTAACAACAGGCGTAACAACGGGCTTTACAACGGGCTTTACGACCGGCTGGACCGGCTGAGCGGGTTGGGTAGCAGATTTAGGTGTAGATTTTTCGGCGGGTTTCTTGGTGTGGCCGAAAAGCCTGGCCATGAATGAGGGTTGGCCGGGTTTCATGGCTGTGATGGCGGACTTGGCATTGCGCTCCTCCGCGATTGCGAGCGGGGTCTGGTTATTCGTGTCGGTAATCGATGGGTCGGCTCCATGACTCAGGAGCAATGACGCAATGTCGCCTGCGTCCGCATAGCCCGCCCAGTGGAGCGGGGTGAACCCGTTCATCGCCTTCACATTGATGGTGGCGCCTGACTGGATCAGAAGTTTGCAGAGCGGGAAGTTTTTATTGTAAGCCGCCCAATGGAGCGCGGTGGAACCCTTGGTGGTCACGGCATTGACGTTGGCGCCCTTCTTGACGAGATAGACCGCCACGTCTTGAAAGTCCTTGTTGACGGCGCAATGCAACGGCGTCAGGCCGCCTTCCGTGGCGAGATTCACCTCGGCACCGGCGGTTACCAGGGCCTTGACGATCTCCAGGTTGCCCTGAATGGAGGCGAGTATCAGGGGGGTGGTTCCGTCGGCGTCTTTGGCGTTCAGGACATCCGCCCCGGCGCCGCTGATGATGGTTTTGATTTGCGGAAGATCCTTCTCCTTGATGGCATTGTGAAGCGCCCCGGCATCACAGTTGCGTGCGGTTACCCCAAGGAATACGAGGCCGACCAAGAGAGCGATGAAAAAATATTTCAGCATGTATCATTCCTTTTTTTTGAAACTCTTTCTCGACAAGAGCGGGATGTAAGATAAGACTATGAACCCCGAAATGCAAGGAGGGGTTGGTGGGAAATGATCGCGATTGTTGACTATAAAGCCGGGAACTTGACCAGTGTGAAACTGGCGTTTGAGGCCATTGGAGTGGAGGCGGTCATCACCGACCGGCCGGAGACCATTCTTCAGGCGGATCGGGTGGTATTTCCCGGGGTGGGCGCCGCAGGCGCGTCGATGCGGAACCTGTCGGAGTTGAACCTGGTCGATGCGCTTCGAACCGTGGTGGCGAGGGGGACCCCTTTCCTCGGTATTTGCGTTGGGATGCAGGTTTTGTTTGACCGATCCGAAGAGGATGGCGGCACGCCGACGTTAGGGTTTATTCCCGGCGAGGTTCGATTGTTTCGTCCCGTAGAGCCCGCCGACAAGGTTCCTCAAATCGGATGGAATGCCGTGCGGTTCCGCCGTTCTCACCCGGTGTTTGCCGGGGTTGAGAGTGAAACCGAATTCTATTTTGTGCATAGTTACTACCCGACGGCAAAGAATTCGACCGATTGTGTGGGGACGACGGATTATGCGGGGGTGGAGTTCACCTCCGTTGTGGGCCGTGATAATCTTGTGGCGACACAGTTCCACATTGAGAAATCGGGGCGCGTCGGGTTGAAGGTGTTTGAAAACTTCAGTCGATGGGATGGACAATGCTGACGAAACGAATCATTCCCTGCCTGGATGTCCGCAACAAGAAGGTCACCAAAGGCGTCAAATTCCAGAACAACGTGGTTCTGGGCGATGCGGTCGAGCTGGCGACGAAATACTACGACGAAGGCTGCGACGAGTTGGTGTTTTATGATATCACCGCCTCGGCCGAACGCCGCCCGATTGACATTGAGATGGTGCGCGAGGTGGCGCGGGCCATTCACATTCCTTTTGCGGTGGGCGGCGGGATTTCCAATCTGTCCGATATGTCGCGGGTATTGCTGGCCGGTGCGGAGAAGATATCGGTCAATTCCCTGGCGGTGGTGAATCCGCAAATCATTGCGGATGGAGCCAAGGCCTTTGGATCCCAGTGCATCGTGTTGGGTATGGATCCCGTCCGGGTGGAGAATGATCCGCGGTTTCCGAGTGGATACGAGATTACCACCCGCGGTTTCCGCGAGCGAACCGGCATGGATGCGCTGGCCTGGGCGCGGCAAGCTGAGGATTTGGGCGTTGGCGAGATCGTCGTCAATTCGGTGGATGCGGATGGGATGAGAACCGGGTATGAACTTATCCTGACACGCCTGATCGCCGAGGCGGTCCGCATCCCGGTTGTGGCCTCCGGCGGGGCAGGGAAACCGTCTCACCTGGCCGATGCTTTCACAATAGGCAAGGCCGATGCCGCGATCATTGCCGGCATGATTCACACCGGCGAATACACCATTCCGCAAATCAAAAAAGAGTTGATCGCGGCCGGTGTTCCTATACGAAAAAGATGGTAATTCTAAATTAGCTTGATCGTCTAGCTGATTTTGAGATTATGTATCCCATGACAGCGTTACTCCAAAACGAGATTCTGGATTTTCTCAAGCAGCGCTTGCTTCCTGAGATTGGCGAGATACGAAAAGATCTGGATGCTTTTCGCGTTCAAACCCAGGCTGATTTCAAAGTCATCAATGGTCGACTCGATGAGATGGATAAGCGTTTCGAGCAAATGGACAAGCGTTTTGAGCAGGTAGACAAGCGTTTTGAGCAGGTAGACAAGCGTTTCGAGCAGGTAGACAAGCGGCTCGAGCAGTTGGATAAGCGCATGGACATGATGACTTTTGAGATGCATGAATTGAAGGGTGAAATGCGCGAAGTGCGTTCCTATGCCTTTACGACACGCATGAGCGAAACTCATTATGCCGTTCGTGACAAACCGAGGCCAAAATCCTGATCCCAGAGCCCTTCTGCGTTCCGTTTTGTGATTTCCGCCAACTCCTGCCCGGGAACATTCCTGACCTTCGCAACCGCTGTTAAAACGGCTGTCAAATGGGCCGGCTCGTTGATGGGATGACCATCGGTTTCCCGCAGGATGGTTGTTACAGGAGACAGGGATGGAGTCAGATCCGGGGCATCCGTCTCAATCAGCAGGCGATCTAGCGGAACGGCCGCCATGGCTTCCCGTCCCTTGCGGTTTTGTTCGAAGGTGATGGCGCCGGAGAAGGAAAAGAAGGCTCCTCGGCGTACCAGCGGCGCCACGAGTTCGCTGGATCCGGAATACGAATGAAGCGCAAATCCGTGGGCGGGCCAGCCTTTTGAGTCCAGCAACTCCATCAGTCGGCCCCAGGCGCGGCGGCAATGGATCGAAACCGGCCGTTGCAGTTCATTGGCGAGATGGATTTGTGCCAGGAAGACGAACTCCTGATCGGCGAAGGTCGACTTGTCCAGCGCGTGATCAAGTCCGATTTCCCCTACAGCGGCTGAACTGGCGGTCAGGATGCTGGCAAGGGAATCGAGCCAGTGCTCCGATCGTTCGCCGCTATACCGGGGGTGCAGTCCGTATGAGAGATGAACCCCGGGAAAGCGCCTGGCAATGTCCGGTAATGAGATCCAGTCCTGCTCGCAACTGCCACAGCACATCAATCCCGCCACGCCGGCGGCCGTGGCGCGCTCCATGGCGGCGTCAAGGTGCGGGAAGAGGCGTGCATCCTGCAAATGACAATGGGCATCGAAGAGCGGCATAAAAGACAGTATCCAGAATTCAGTGTCCAGAATCCAGAATATGTTTCCTTTGCGGGCTTTGCGGGCTTCTGTTAAAAACCGTCCAGCCATGAATGAAGTAACAGACAAAAACAGGGGTTCCGAGGATGATGCCGCGATTCTCAGGCATGCACGCGGCAAGTTCGCCTGCATGGCGGCTTCCTATGGGCTGGGTGTTTTCAACGATAACTTTTTCAAGCAGGCGGCATTGGTGTTGTTTGTGGCGACCGGTCACAATGAAATGCAGGGATATGCGTTGAGTGTCTTCACATTGCCCTTCATTTTATTTGCCGCCCCGGCGGGCTGGTGTGCGGACCGCTTTGCCAAATGTCATGTGGTGATGGCCGCCAAGTGGTTGGAATTATTGGCAATGCTATTCGGCGCCGTGGGCATCTGTATGGGGAATTCGCCACTCATTTTCACCATGCTGTTCATCATGGGATTCCAGGCCACCCTGTTCAGCCCGGCCATGAACGGATCCCTGCCCGACCTTTATCCGGAACGCTTTGTCACGCGTGCCAACGGGATTCTGCGAATGCTGGTGACTTTCGCGATTCTGGGGGGCGTGGCCGTGGCGGGGATGATGTTGGATCGCCAGGGACTGTACCGGGGGATTGATGCGGGCCGCTTGCTGGTGGCCGGAACGGTGGTGGCCGTGGCGATGGTGGGGGTGATGGTGAGTTACGGTGTGCCGCACCGGCCTGCCGCCAACCCGGCATTGCGGTTTCCCTGGAGTGGACCCTGGCATACCATTCAGGAACTTTTTGCCACCCGCAAGGATCCGTTATTGGCTACCACGATATTTACAAATGTCTTTGTCTGGTTGGTCGGGTCACTGGGAATTCTGATCATCAACCCGCTGGGGATTAACCAGTTTCACATGACCAAGACGATGACCAGTTACCTGATTGTGTGTCAGTTGGTGGGGCTTGCCGCAGGGGGAGTCATCAGCAGTCGCTTGATTCCCATTGGCCGCTGGTACCGGGTGGTCTGGCCGCTTTGTCTGGCCATGTCGCTGGTTATGGTGGCCATGGCCGGGGTGCCGATTCTGCCTGAAACCCTTCAGCGCCCGGCGCTCTTTGTGCTCATTTTCCTGCTGGGAAGTTTCGGCGGAGGGATTCTTATCCCCATGGAAAGCTTTCTGCAGATTCGCCCGCCAATCCATCGCAAAGGCGCCGTGCTGTCGGCTGTGAACTTCATTGTGTTTGCCGGAATTCTCTCGTCCGGGCTTCTCTCTAATTTCCTGAATGCGCATCTGCCGCCGACCTCTGCCTTTGGGGTGATGGGACTGGCTTCGCTCGTGATTTCCGGGGTGTTGTTTTTCTTGTTCCGGAAGCAGCAGGAAACGGTGGGGGGATGAGGTTGGGGGAAGAGAGCAACCGTCTGATATTTGTCTTGGTCCGAGGGCTTCTCAGGCTTCGGTATCATATTCGTGTGCAGGGACTCGATGCGATTGCGGCGCGAGGGCGGACCGGTATTCTGTTTCTGCCGAATCATCCAGCCCTCATCGATCCGGTTATTATGATGTCACGGCTCTATCCCCGTTTCCGGCTACGGCCCCTGGCGGATCAGGATCAGGTGAACCGGCCGGGAGTTCGCTGGTTGGCTGAACAGATCAACGTCGTAACCATTCCTGATCCCGCCGTCTATGGAGGAGCCAGTCGCCAGGCGGTGGAGGAAGGCGTTGAAAAATGTATTGAGGCGCTGAAGTCGGGGAGCAACCTGTTGCTTTATCCGGCTGGCCACATTGCCCGCCAGCGGTACGAAGACCTGGCCGGCGCCAGCGCGGTGGAGACCATTTTGGAGCGTCTCCCCGGGGTGCGTGTGGTTCTCGTGCAAACCCGCGGATTGTGGGGAAGCTCATTCAGTCGTGCCTCTGGGATGGCGCCAGCGTTGGGCAAAATATTCAAGAAGGGGATCCGGTCGCTTCTCGCCAACGGACTCTTCTTCTCGCCGCGTCGAAAGGTTGATATCACGTTGTGCGAGCCCACCGACTTTCCCCGGACTGGTGGCCGGGCGGTGTTGAACCGGTATCTCGAGACCTTTTATAATCACGATGCCCCGCCTGCATGGTACGTGCCTTATACCCGCTGGGAAAAGGGCGATGCCCATAAATTGCCCGAGCCGGTGCACGGGGCGACGGCCGGGGATCTCTCCGAAGTTCCGGCTGTTGTTCGGGACCAGGTGATCAAGCATCTGCGGGATCTGACAGGGCGTTCCTCGATCCAAGACGCGGATTCCCTGGCCCGGGATTTGAACCTCGACAGTCTTGCCCTGGTTGACTTGGGACTCTGGGTGGAAGCCGAGTTCGGGTTTCCGGTCAGCGATGGCGCCGGGATGGAAACGGTTGGGGATGTTCTGCTGGCTGCCCGGGGCTTTTCTGCGGCCCCCGTGAAACAGGAACTAAAACCTGTTTCCCCGTCTTGGTTCCCGGCTCAAGGTCGGAGAGGCGACATTGCGATTCCCGGAGGTGACATGCTGACTTCCGTCTTCCTCGCCCAAGCCCGTCAGGGGCTTGATCGTGTTGTGCTGGCAGACCAGACCGGCGGGGTGAAGACCTATAGGGATGTGATTACCGGGATTCTGGCGCTCAAGCCGCAGATCGAGCGATTACCCGGCGACATGGTCGGTATCATGCTCCCCGCCTCGGCGGGCGCCGGTGTGCTTTATCTCGCCATCTTGTTTGCCGGCAAGACTCCCGTGATGGTGAACTGGACGGTAGGGGTTCGCAATATGACCCACTCCCTTGATCTTTTGGGTGTGAAGGCCGTGCTTACGGCGGGCCGCGTGGTTCAGAAAATAGAATCCCAGTCCGGCAACTTGGGGTCGCTCAAAGAGCGGTTTATGCTGGTGGAGGAACTGGCCAAGAGGATGGGAAAAGGGACCAAACTGAGGGCTTGGCTGGCGGCGCGGACGTTCTGGCGCCGGAGTTTATCTTCGGTGTCGGTTCGGGATACGGCGGTGGTTCTGTTCACGAGCGGTTCCGAGAGTCTGCCCAAGGCCGTGCCGCTGACCCATGCCAATCTTCTCGCGAATTTGCGCGACTTCACCAAAGTATTTCATTTTGCCACGGAGGATCGCCTGATCGGCATTCTGCCCCCGTTTCATTCTTTCGGGCTGACCTGTACCCTGCTGTTGCCCTTGTGCAGCGGCATCCCGGTGGCGTATCACCCCAATCCCACGGAAGGAGCCATGCTGGCGAGGTTGATTGAGGCGTATCGAATCACCCTGCTGGTGGGGACGCCCACGTTCCTGGGCGGGATTCTGAGGGCTGTGAAGGGGGCGGAGTTGGATTCCCTCCGTGCTGTCATAACCGGTGCCGAGAAATGCCCGGAGGCAGTCTTTGACCTGATTCATCGCCAGTGGCCGCAGCTGAAAGTCATTGAGGGCTATGGTATCACCGAGTGTTCGCCGGTCGTGTCAGCCAACGACGAAGCAAACCCGCAATCGGGCACGATTGGCAGGGCGCTTCCCTCGGTCGAGACGGCGCTGGTGGACGTGGAGACCGGGCGCCGAATCGAACCGGGTCGCCCGGGAATGCTGCTGGTGCGCGGGCCCAGTATTTTCGGGGGATATCTGAACTATGACGGCGCCTCGCCGTTTGTGGAGTTTGAGGGGAAGTCGTGGTACAGAACCGGCGACCTGGTGATGCAGCGACCGGATGGGATACTGGTATTTTCCGGGCGGCTGAAGCGGTTCGTCAAACTGGGTGGCGAGATGATTTCGCTCCCTGCGATTGAGGAGGCGCTGGCGCGTTACTATGTGAAGCCGACCGATGAGGAGCCGGTGATTGCCGTCGAGGCGACGCCCGTTGATCTCAACCCGGAGCTGGTTCTCTTTACCATCCGGGAGTTGGATCGCGAGGAGGTCAACAACCGGATCAAGGAGGCAGGCCTGTCGCCCTTGCATAACATTCGTTTGATCCGCCGGGTCGAGAAAATTCCAGTTCTGGGCACGGGTAAAACCGACTACCGGGCGTTGCGGGAACTTAGGTGATGCCATGGGCGGTCAGTTAATCCGCGAGCCTTCGCTCGCCATCAACATCTTTCCGGCCTGACTGTCACCGACCCCTACGCCGCTGATTCCGCGACCTCGTCCAGGGTTACCCGTTGTGATGTGACCATGGTTTTGGTGACGTGAAATTCGCTGATATTGCCCCGCTTCGGCACCTCGAACATGACTTCCAGCATCAGGTGCTCCAGGATCGCCCTGAGCCCGCGTGCGCCGGTGCCTTTTTTGGAGGCGATACGGGCCAACTCCTTCAATGCGGCGTCGGCGAAAGTCAACTTCACGTCTTCCATGGCCATGAGCTTCTGATATTGACGGATCATCGAGTTCTTCGGTTCCACGAGTACCCGGACCAGATCCTCCTCGGTCAGGGGGTTCAGAATGGTAACAATCGGGAGGCGGCCGACGAATTCAGGAATCAGGCCATATCGCATCAGGTCTTCCGGCTCAATACGGGCATCAATCAGTTCCGCAGCACTTTTCTTCGCCGGCTCCCCGAAACCGAGGGTTTGTTTGTGCTTGCGACGCCGGAGAATGTCGTCCAACCCCACAAAGGCGCCGCCACAGATGAAGAGGATGTGATCGGTATTAATCTTGAGATATTCCTGTTGGGGATGCTTCCGCCCGCCGCCCGGAGGGACGCTCGCTGTTGTGCCTTCGATGATCTTTAGCAACGCCTGCTGAACGCCTTCCCCTGAAACGTCACGCGTGATGGAGACATTTTCGGTTTTACGGGCAATCTTGTCGATCTCATCGATATAGATAATACCGCGTTCCGCCTTGGCAACGTCCCCATTTGCCGCCTGTATCAGGCGGAGAAGCACATTCTCGACATCCTCCCCGACATAGCCCGCCTCGGTCAGGGTGGTGGCGTCGGAGATGCTGAACGGGACATCCAGGCATTTGGCAAGCGTTCGGGCGAGCAGCGTTTTCCCGGTTCCAGTCGGCCCGATCATCAGGATATTGCTCTTCTCAATCTCCACATCCTTGAACACCCTGTTGGCTTCGGCGTGCAACCCTTGTTGATGGCGCTTGTAGTGGTTATGAACCGCCACCGACAGGACTTTTTTGGTCTGCTCCTGACCGATGACGTACTGATTCAGGTAGTCGTAGATTTCGTGGGGCTTGGGTATCTTTAAGAGGGGCAGCGCTTTTTCCTTCTTAGGCGCTGGCGCTGCGGCAGCGGCCTCCGGCTTACCACCCTTATCAAACATATCCTGGCAGAGCTTGGAGCAATTCTTGCAGATAAAGACACCGTCAGGCCCGGCCAATAGGTTTCCCGTCTCCGAGGGGTGCCGTCCACAGAATGAACAACAGGCTTCAGGCGTTTTGAATTTAGCCATAGTATCCAGCTTTCTCTATAATCAGCTCTTTTTGGCGCTGGTCTTTTGGTTTTTAACCAGAACCGAATCCACCAACCCGTAGGCGCAGGCCTCTTCGGCAGACATGAAGAAATCCCGATCGGAATCCTTGGCAATCGCCTCCAGGGATTTTCCGGTATGGAAGGCCAGGATTCCATTCAGGCGATCCCGCAGTCGCAGGATTTCCTTCGCCTGGATGCTGATGTCTGTGGCCTGGCCTTGGGCGCCCCCCCAAGGCTGATGGATCATGATGCGGGCGTTGGGCAGCGCAAAGCGCTTTCCCTTGGCGCCCGCAGTCAGCAGCACCGCGCCCATGCTGGCTGCCTGGCCAACACAATAGGTGGCCACATCGCACTTTAGAAACTGGATCGTGTCGTAAATGGCCATGCCGGCCGTGACCGAGCCGCCCGGCGAATTGACGTAGAGGCAGATATCCTTCTCGGCGTCCTCGCTCTGAAGAAAAAGCATCTGGGCGATGATCAGGTTGGCCACATCGTCGTCGATCCCGCTTCCGATAAAGATAATCCGATCCTTCAGGAGGCGTGAATATATGTCATAGGCACGTTCGCCGCGGCCTGTCTGTTCGACGACCATGGGTACCAGCATTTGATTATGGGATTGCATCATAAACTCCTTGTCATTCCGGTGTGATGGTTGCCGCGGCGTGCAGGCTGTCCACAGCCTTGTCGAGCCGCAGGTTTCGGCGCAAGCCGTCCAGGGCTTCCCGTTTCTCCAGGTCGGCTTTCAATTGTTCCGGGCTGCTCCCGGAGCGCATGGCCATCTCGGCAATCCGCTGATTCACATCCGCCTCGGTCACGACAACCTTTTCCTCGTCCGCGATGCGGGTGAGGATGTAGTTCACCTTGACGCGGTCGGCTGAAGACTGTGCGGCGCGGTTAAAGATATCTTCACG
>Ga0194060_10001137_pt1 | contig 19163 bp, 15 predicted proteins | sample SepL225m_MetaG_FD_163427 | JGI IMG/M metagenome (GOLD analysis project Ga0194060, IMG submission 163427) | Anoxic zone freshwater microbial communities from boreal shield lake in IISD Experimental Lakes Area, Ontario, Canada - Sep2016-L222-5m | ecosystem: Environmental > Aquatic > Freshwater >...
CCGCAGTATTATAGCCGATGCCCGCAGCCCGGAAATGCAGAGAAAGCTCAATCTTAAAATCAAGTTCCGCGAAGGATTCCGCCCCTTTGCCCCATCAGTTCTGGTGGAATATGCTCGTGAATATTTTGATACTGAAGTCAGTTCTCCCTATATGCTGCTGGTGGCGGATGTCCTCAAATCACGGCGTAATTTGCTGCCGGATGATTACCAGGAGCTTTCGGTCAGGGAGAAGCTGTATCAGCTACGCTCTGACATACCCTCGGTGACCCATAGTGATTTCTCGGCTCGACTGCAGACCGTTCACCGCGAGACCAACCCCCGCTATTGGCAGTTGATCGACACGTTCAGACAGAAAACCGGTTGTGGAGTGATTGTGAATACCAGCTTCAATGTCCGGGGCGAGCCGATAGTCATGACGCCGGAGGATGCCTATCGCTGCTTCATGCGTACCGAGATGGATTATCTGGTAATGGGAGATTTCATCTTCGACAAGCTGGAACAACCGGTGTGGGAAGAGAATCAGGGGTGGCGAGATGAATATCCCCTTGATTGAAATTAAGCGAATTGCGGGGCATATTCGCAAAGACAAGCTCTTGCATGATCTGGGGGATTCTTGATAGAGATCGGCAGGCAATTATGGTTCAGGATGTTAGCGGTCATCCTGGGTTTAATGGCTGCTGCCCTGTTTGCTGAAATGGGGTTACGCCTCTCTGTTTGTTATACTGACTCCGCAAAGTGGTTTCCTTTTGCTTCTTTTATGAAGCAGCGAGAGGGTGGGATTGATAACATTCCGCTGTTCAGAGAGAGTCAGGATCCTCTGCTTTCATTTGAATTATCTCCCAATATCCGGAATCGCTACATTCGGATAAACTCTGACGGTTTCAGAGGGGAGGAGTACACGCCGGAGCCCCTTGAAGGGACGCGACGGATAGCGGTAATGGGCGATTCCGAGACATTTGGTTTTACGATGATAGAGGAAAAGACACTCCCCGGAAATCTTCAATTAATCCTGAACTCTGAATCAGGTAAGAGATATGAAGTGCTTAACTTTGGTGTTCCAGGATATAACACAATTCAGGAGTCACGAGTCCTTGAGGAAAAGGTATTTAAATATAATCCGGCCATTGTCATTCTTTATTATAATTTCAATGATCCGATAATAAGTCCGAGGTCTATGCTGATAAGAAAGACAGCCTTTCATCGATCGTACCTGGTCTCATTTGTAGACTGGGCTATCTCCCGTCACAATACGTCAAACGAAATTGAAAAACATTACGACAAGATCATAAAACAGGGGAGTACCGAAGCAGATTCAATGGTTGATTTTTATCTGAATTTACACAATGGAGCTAATTTTAAAACGACAAAATCGCTCGTACAGAAGATGGGCAGAGTCTCAAAAAGCCATGGATGCCGATTTATTCTTGTGATTGCTCCTGAGCTCTATGATTTTGATGATTTCAAAAAATATCCGTATTATCCTGTTCATTCAATATTGAAAGAGTTGGCTTCTACCGAGATCGAGGTGCTGGACCCTCTGCCGGACGTGATTGCTATTGGGAAAAAACCGGGTGATTTATGGGTTGCCTACAACGACAGCCACAAAAATGAAGAGGCACAGACCGCAGTTGCAAAGGCAATTGCAAGGTATTTGACGAAAAATGATTTTACGGACAAAAAATGACGAAGGGGTCTGGATATGCTACTGGAATTTTGGAGTTTTCTCAGGGAGCGCAAGAAGTGGTGGCTCCTTCCTGTTGTCGTGGTACTCCTTTTGCTTGGAGCTCTTATTGTAATGACAAGTGGATCGGCTGTTGCGCCGTTCATTTATACGCTATTCTAGTCGCTTGCGGAGCCGTTCTGTTACAACATACCAGGGCCTTAGCCTGTTAGATAATAACTGTTTCTGGGGGGGCTGTTGAAAAAAACAACTCGTGTTCAGGTTATGGAGACTTTTGCAGTAATTTCCTTGTTTTTTTTGCTGCTTACGGTTTATTCCCAGCGTCAGATCTTCACCATTATTGCCATCGCTTTCCTTTCAGTGGCACTCTTTATTAAGCCATTCGCAAGAGTTCTCACCATCTGGTGGCTGAAATTCTCCGAAGTTTTGTCATCCTTTAATAACATACTTATACTTACCGCACTGTATTATCTTGTTCTTACTCCAACCGCTCTTCTTTACAGGCTGTTCAATAAAGACCCTCTGAATCTTGACATGAAGAATGCAAGCTCCTTTTACTCTGAGCGTAATCATACATATAATAAGTCGGATCTGCAGAAAATGTGGTAAGAAGGGGTGCCTGAATGTCCGATTTAGATGTTGTCATCTCTGTTAAGCCTGAAAGGTTTCAGGTAAACCTGTCCAGATGATAATCAGGCTTGTCTTGGCATACCTTTTTGGTCTTATTATTCCCGGTTATTGCACAGCTAAACTATTGCGATGTCGTACGCCATGGTCTGCTGCTCTCCCCCTCTCGATTCTGATCCTGTTTCTTGGCGCCTTAACGTTAAATTCGCTTGGCATCCGGCTGGCTTTTCCGGCAGTATTGGTTTGGGAATGTGCGGTTCTGGCTGTATTTGGTATCATCTGGTTGAAAAGTTCTGTTACCAGTGCAATCACTTCTGATTCAATTGACAGCAACCCAAATTCCCCAGTCATGTATCCTTTGATTGCCGGAACTTTCCTTGTCGCTCTGATTGCAGGTTCTGTGAGCTTTATGGTGCCACTTAGCGGCGCTGATACTCTGACCCGCTGGGAATTTCTTGCCAGGCAGATACTTCGTTATCAAACACTCGACTTTTACCCACCAGTAACTCCGGCAGATTTTAAGAGATACTTTACACCGGATGCTTTTGCCCCTGTAATTTCGATTAGTTACTGGTGGATTTATGCAGCGGCAGGGAAAGCTGTTCCGCTTGCGGTTATGCCATTTGTGCTGTTGCAGTATTTTAGCTTGTTAAGCCTGGCCTACCACTTGGGAGAGCGGCTAAATTCCCGCTTCGCTGGTTGGCTTGCCTGTGGAATTCTGGTTTCTTCGCCGCTTTTTTTCAGGGGAGTCATGATTGGCCAGGAGACCGGTTTGACAGCACTGGCCATGGCAGGCGCTATTTCAGCCCTTGCTGATGCTGAAGGAAAGGACGATAGACGAGCATTTATGCTGGCAGCCCTGTTCGCCGGGTTAGGAGCACTGACTCGCGAATACGGATTGGCGCTTGCTGGCGGGGCGATACTTTTCATATCGTGGCGGCGGATGGGTTGGCGCGGTACGTTTATCCTTACCTATATAACCTTTATCCTGGTGCTTCCCTGGAACTTGCGTAACTGGATACATTGTGGAAATCCCCTTTATACGCACTCTCTGGGGATATTCCCGACAAACCCTGTTTACACAGCTTTGCTGGAAAAATTTAAAGCAGTTTTTGGTTTGACTCACTTTGGTATTATTGAATGGCGTGGACTGTTTTGGCAGTTGCTGAAAGAGGGGAGTTTGCCGCTCTTAATCGGTGTTGTTCTTTTTTTTCGAAAATTTCGCAGTTATGGATGGCTGTCTTTAAGTAGTGCCATAGTGATTGTGTTGTGGCTGATTTCGATTGGTTACACTAATGGCGGCCTGTACTATTCCATGCGGGTTCTTACTCCTGCATTGGTGTTGACAGCAGTAATAGCAGCAATCAATCTGGCTGATCTGTCTAAAAATAGTATTCAAAGCCAATGGATCATATCCTTTGCAGTTGCAGCATTCACCATGTACGGTGCTGTTACGGGTGTTATATTTCCGACACATCTCTCTGCAATAAAAAGTGTTAAAACAATGTGGGAGATTATTGCCACTAAATATGAAAACCCGTTAGCTGATACGCGACTACTCAGTCAACTACCTGTTATTTTTCCGGCTGGTTCAAGGATTTTAGCGGACAATCCTTACGCTCATACTCTGTTGGCAAATAATGAAAGCAAATATTCTCTGGTGCCTGTCTGGAGTCCGGATGTATCTTTTTTATTCGACGCAACATTATCTCCCATCGATCAGCGGAGGAGATTGCTGGATCTCGGAATTGCAGGAGCGATATATGATTTACAAACAGTGAACACAATATTTACATTTGAAGCATCTCCTTTCTACAAATACGACTCTCCTAACTGGCTAATTGTCCATGAAGGAGACGACACACGTTATTTTGCAAGATTCACGAGGCAATGATTCTTTTATGTTGCGGGCAGAAATTGAACAGAGTGCAAAACATGGAGGCCTTGATTGTCCGGGGCTCAAGAAAGTGAAGGGAGTCAGTTTTAAGCGAGAGCATGTCGCTGCTTACCTGCTGATTGCGGTTGTCTGTTCTGCAGTCTATGGCAAATGTCTTTTCTATGGAATTACTAAATTTGATGATGAGGTTCTGATAGCCGCCAACCTCTCTTTTCTCGCGGATTTTTCCAATATCTTCAAGGTATTTACCACGGATGCTTTTTACCAGGTCAAGTCCATTGACCTGTACCGGCCGCTTCAGTCGCTCACCTACATCATTGACCTCCAATGGGGAGTGAACCCGACATTTGCCATTCACCTGACCAATCTGCTGCTCCATTTTGCCTCATGCATTGCCATCTATCACCTGCTTCTGCTGCTGTCATTCCGACAAAAGCCGGCGTATTTGGGATCTCTCGTCTATGCGGCGCACTATCTTTTTGCAGCCGCTGTTGCATGGATACCGGCACGCGGCGATCTGCTGCTGGCGCTCTTTACCTTTCTGACCCTGATCACTTTTATTAAAATACTGGAAAACGGCGGATATGGCAGTTATCTGTTGCATGCGCTGTTCTTTATCCTCGCGCTTTTTTCAAAGGAAACGGCTGTGCTGATTCCTTTGCTGTTACTGACCTATCTCTGGGCTTTTGAAAAAACGAAATGCCTGACCAGGCACAGCCTGATTCTTCCGATCTATTATGTCGCAGCACTTTTGAGCTATTTTGCCCTTAAATCAGTTTCAGTCTTACAGCCGGAAGGGGTGACAGGCTTTATCCCCTTTCTGAAAAATATCCGTACTTTTCCGGAAACGGTTGCAAAGTTTTTTTTCCCGGTCAATATCTCCACCCTTCCGCAATACAAACTCTCGGCCACATTGGCTGGTCTATTGATAATAACAGTGCTTGCTGCACTGCACTTCCATCTGAGAAAACATCTGACCAGAAAGGTGTTTTTTTACTTTGCGTGGTTCACGCTTTTTATTACTCCAGGAATGGCGTATTACCCCAGATTTTATTTTTTTTGTTATGAACATGTAGATCACAGAACTTACCTGGTCTGCTTTGGACTGTTGATGCTTCTGCTAAATCTTTCTCAGGTTGCCGGGCTGGACAGAGCCAGATATTTTAGTGCCATTTGTGCTGTTGTCATAGCCTGGCTTGCGATTGCCAACCTGTTCCTGAGCGGCAGTTACAGAAATCCGACTGAATTCTCCAGCAAGGCGATCAGGACAAATCCGAACTCGGCAGTTGCGTACTCAATCTATGGGACTGAAATGTATTTGCAGGGGAGGGAGGAGGAGGCTTTTGATTACCTGAACCGCGCTTTGAAAATCTATGAGAAATTTCTTCCCGCGCTCCATTACCGTGCCCGGATATTCAGGCACAAAGGGATGGAGCGGGAGGCTCTGGCCGATCTTGATACGCTTTTAACGGCTGACCCTAAGTATGATGCCGACGTATATGAACTCAGGGCACTCATCAAGATAGACATGGAAAATTATGCCGGTGCCGCCGATGATTATAGAGCTGCCTTAAGATTAAGCCCCAGACATCCGGAAGCAACAAAAGGTCTCAGAGAGCTCAACAGAACGGTCAGAGATAATCGACTACTTCCGAACGTTATATCAGCCCACCGTTTTAACCAGGAGGGTGTTGAAGCCGGTAAACTTGGTGATTACGAGCGGGCGGAGTCACTTTTTAGAAAAGCATTGTCGTCTGATCCAGGTTATTACGGAATTAATATAAATCTGGGGAATGTTCTTTACCAGGAAGGGAAGGTTGCGGAAGCCTGCGCATCCTGGAGAGTCGCAGGGGAACATGAGAATGGAAATGCTGAGGAATTGGTCAGGGAGTATTGCAATAGATGAAGGGGTTTACGGTAAAACAGAGAAAATGGAATGCTCAGGCAATTGCAGCTTCAATCGCTCTCATCCTGACTCTGCTTCTTTTCTCGCGCTCGCTTTTCTGCGATTTTGTGAACCTTGACGATCCGATTTTTGTCCTCAATAATCCATTTATCAGGAATTTCGACAGTAACCTGTTCTCTTTTGCATTCTCGTCTTCAACACTCGACCTTTGGATGCCGCTTACCTGGCTTTCCTTTGCCATTGATTACCATTTCTGGGGTTTAAACCCTGTTGGTTATCATCTGACCAACGTCATGCTGCACTCTGCCAACAGTGCTCTGGTGGCACTTATTTCAGCTCGTCTGATCAACTTTCCGTACCAATGTATGGGAGACAGAACTCTTTGGTCTCTCCTGTTCTCCAGGCGGTTATTGGTTCCTCTGCTGGCTGCGCTCATCTTTTCCCTGCATCCGCTCAGAGTGGAGTCAGTTGCCTGGGTAACCGAGCGCAAAGATGTTATGAACGGTTTTTTTACCCTGTTGTCACTGCACTATTATCTTCAATATGGAGATCATGAAGTGGGGAGAGACTACATTTTGTCTCTGTTGTTCTTTGCGCTATCTCTTATGTCAAAACCGGTGAGTGTAGTCCTCCCGGTGATTTTCCTTCTGCTTGACTACTATCCGTTTTCCAGGCAGTTGACAAAATCTTTTCTCTTTCTGGTTAAAGAAAAGATTCCCTTCCTGATACTTTCCTCTGCTGCGGCACTTTTTACATTTTTTTTGTTCAGTCAGAGGCATCTGCTGGTTGGACTTGCAAAGTTATCACTCCTCGACAGAGTTCTCCTGTCTGGAAATGCACTGTTTGAGTACCTGAAGATGATGCTCTTTCCGATCGGGATTCTTCCTTTTTATGAAATGCCGGACAGTGTCGGTTCTGGGGAGTTGTTAAAGACAGTGATTGTTTCTATCTTCATGATGGTCTCACTCTTGTCTATACGCAAAAGCCCCTGGCTTTTCACCGGTGTGCTCTGTTTTCTCCTGCCGCTGCTTCCGGTACTCTCCTTTTTTCAGAACGGGGGGCAGGCTTTTGCAGCCCGCTATACTTACCTCCCCTCTATTGCCCCTTCACTGATGGCATCTATCGGGTTTGTGATAGGATATGACAAGATTCAGAAACAATTTTCAGGATTATGGTTTTTACCGGGAGTAGCAGCACTGCTACTTCTTCTTGTTTACGCCGGTATTACTGGAAAACTAATATCAGTTTGGAACAATACGGAGACTCTATGGACGAGAGTGATAAAGCTTGCTCCGGCAACTACGGCATATATGGATAGAGGTGTATTTTACATCATCAATAACAGAGCGCAGGAAGCCCGGCATGACTTCTCGTCGGCTATTGAGCTGTCAGAGAAAAGTGGTAAAAAGCCCGATTACAACGCTTACGCGTTCCGTGGTGTTGCCTTGATGGATATGAAACAGTATAACAGCGCCATAAAGGATTTTGACGCTGCGGTGGCGATTAAATCCCATCCGACATATTTTCTTTATCGGGGGATGGCTTTGCAGGCTTTGGGAAGGAATAAGGAAGCTGAGGCCGATTTCAAGCTGGCAGGGCCGAATCCCCCTCCGATAGATAAGTTCTGAGGATGGATAAAAACAATTTGCAAACATAAAATTATCTGATATTTTACATTTATGAATTATTCAAGAGATATTCAAACCGTCCTTGAAAACGCGCTTTCCAATGAGCTTTGCATTGTGCTTGTCGGGGCGAGGCAGACAGGTAAGACTACCTTGCTACGAGCTCTCTACGAGCGTGAGCGGCAGGCGGGGCGTCCTGCCTGGTTTATCAATCTCGAAAATTTAGAGTACCTGGAAACGCTAAACCGTTCGCCGGAAAATATTTTTAGCCTGCTGCCGCCTCTCCCCACTGATATGCGGATAACCGTTTTTATTGACGAAATCCAGTATCTTAAAAACCCGTCGAATCTTATAAAATATCTCTACGACGAATATCGCACAAAACTGAAACTGGTTGTGACCGGCTCCTCTGCCTTTTATATCGATCAGAGGTTTCGCGATTCTCTGGTGGGGCGTAAGCGACTCTTCTCTCTGCCAACACTCTCATTTGGTGAGTTTATGCGCTTCAACGGGAGGGAGGAGCTTTGTCAATGGCTCCCCTCTTCGCAAGAGCGTCATGAGCGTTTCAGACAGTGTGCGGCTTTTCCTCTCCTTTATCGACGTGAAATGGAGCGTCTCTGGGGAGAGTACGCCTGCTATGGTGGTTATCCGGCTATTGTGCTTGCACAAGGAGAAGAAGAAAAACGGCTGATGCTGGAAGATATTGTTAATTCGGCTGCCCAAAAAGATGTGCAGGAGGCGGGGATAAAATATCCGGAGAAGTACTATCGTTTGATGAAACTGCTGGCGGTTCAGGCAGGTTCGCTTGTCAACCGGAACGAGCTGTCTAAAACTCTTGCTCTTACTTCCACTGCTGTGGATAATTATCTGTATGTACTCCGCCGTTCATTTCATGTTGCCGAAGTTCGGCCATTCAGTTCCAATATTCGCAAAGAGCTCACCAAGATGCCGAAGTTCTACTTCATGGATACCGGAGTACGCAACTATCTTGTAAATGATTTCCGTGCTTTCAAACAGCGTGCGGACAGTGGTGTTTTTCTGGAAAGTCTGCTTTTTCGCCGCCTGATGGATCGGATAGATCTGGAGAATATCCGTTTCTGGCGAACTGCCGACAAGCATGAGGTTGATTTTGTTCTGGCTGAGTCGTGGGCGCTGGAGGCGAAGAGTAATCCGTCAAATTTCCGACCAACTAAATATGCATCTTTTAAAGAAAACTACGGCGATATTCCCCTCGACGTTGTCGGATATGATTGCCAGGATGAAAAGGAAGATCGCCTTGTCTGGCCTTCGTGGGGGGTGTAGATGATCATCTCCGCCGGTAATCCCCACACGAAAAATATTTTTCCAGCCAGACGTACAGGCAGATGAAAAGATAGCGGCTCCCCATCTCCTTGATTTTCAGTTTTGCGACTCCGCTGCGCCGGTTACGCCATGTTATCGGAATGACCTTCCAGGAGTAGCCGCGAACAATCGCCTTAAGCGGCAGCTCGACTGTCAGGTTGAAATGGGGGGCGATGAGTGGCCTGCAACCATCAATGACCTCTTTCCGATACCCTTTGAAAGCGTTGGTGGTGTCGTTGAGGGTGATGCCGAACAGAATCATGAGGAAGGTGTTTGCAAGGCGGTTGAAGAACATTTTCAGATACGGATAGTCAATCGTCCCGCCACCTTTTATGAAGCGACTGCCGAAGATGCAGTCGCAGCCGCTGTTCAGCTCCTGCCAGTATCTGACGACATCCCGGCAGTCATCCGATTCATCCGCCATCATGATAACGACGGCGTCTCCGCGCATACAATCAAGCCCGCAGATGATCGCCCTGCCAAAGCCGTGCAGACCGATATTCCGGACAGGTTTCAGTTCAGGCAGACGCCGCTGGAGATCGAGGAGCAGATCCCAGGTGCTGTCGCCGCTGCCGTCATCGACAACAACGATTTCATGAGGAATATTCTTCAGGCCAAGTTCAAGATGAAGATGTTCAACTGTCGAAACTATGCACCCCTCTTCATCACGAGCCGGAATGACGACAGAGAGGAGCTGCAGTGGTGGGCTGGTTTCCGGTTCACGGGTCATATCGTACCTGAAATTTCGAGCCAATCGGGATGCGCCTCGGCATGCAGGGATATCTCAGTGAAGATTTCATCAAAAGTGGTCTGCGCTCTCCACCCCCATGTTTTTTCGGCAAGAGATGAGTCCATGACCAGCCAGGGGATGTCAAACCTGCGTGTTGCAGCAATGCTCCCTACTTCATGCCTGCCAAAACGTTCGCAGCAGCGGTCGCTAAGATCTGCAAGCGAGAATGAGTTCGCCGTGCCCCCCCCCAGGTTAAGCAGTCGAACCATCTCTGACCGGTTTTCTGATGTCTGCTTTTGCAGCAAAGGTACAAGATCACGCGGATGCAGGCAGTCGCGTACCTGAAAACCGTCGCCGCCAAAACCGATATAGTTTAGCGGATACTTCCGCAGCCAGGCGTTGACCCAGAAGGAGATAATACCCTGGTCAGCCCGACCAAACTGCCCAGCACCAGCCAGAATGCCGCAACGGTTTATCCAGACCGGGAACGCAAAGGTCTCTCCGTACTCAAGCGCCAGAAGTTCCGAGGCGAGCTTGCTGCTGCCGTAAAGGGAGAGCGGCGGAGTCGTACAGAAGCTTTCGCTGACTCCTGCTGGGCTCAGACCGTGCGGAAACTCATGCGGACTCTCCAACCGGAATGCTCTTCCGGATGGTTCAACAGATATTTCTGCCAAAGCTTTGATGGAATATACCCGGCTGCTACTGAGGAGAATAAAGCCGGCTCTGTACCGTTTGCAGTATTCGAGCAGGTTGACTGTGCCGAGCAGGTTATGCTCTATCAACTGGCGGCTGCTCGTCTCTCCGTCAACACCTGCAAGGATACTCGGATTTGCCGCAGCATCAATTACCCAGTCAACAGCAGGCAGATTATCAACGTCGGATTGCACCCTGATGTCGCCATGAAACAGCTTGACGCCGAGTTTTTGAAGCTGGTGGCGGTTCAGTTCGCTTCCGGGGCGGGCAAGGTTGTCGATGCCGTAGATAATAATCCCCGGAACAGATAGAAGCCAGCTCTTTGCTATTGTACTCCCAGCGAAGCCGCAGATGCCGGTGATAAGTATTTTCATATTATTTCACCCATGAAGGTTGATCCGGGCCTGCCACGACTGGACAAGTTCTTCGATGATATGAGGCAGCGATCTGGTGATATTCCAGGCTGGATAATGTTCCTTCATTTTTGTCAGGTCACTGTAGTAGCAGATATGATCGCCGCTCCGCTGCTGATCGACATAGCGGAAGAGCTGCTTTTTTCGGCTGAATTGCTCGACCAGTGCAAATGCTTCCAGAATGGAGCAGGAGTTTTCCTTGCCCCCCCCCAGATTGTAGACCTCTCCGCATCGGGGGGTGTTGTAGAAAGCGTAGATAAAACGAGCCACATCTTCGGAATGAATGTTATCTCGCACCTGCTTCCCTTTATAGCCGAAAATAGTATATTCGCGCATCTCCAGATTGCACTTGACCAGATAACTCAAAAAACCGTGCAGTTCAACGCCTGCGTGCCTGGGGCCGGTCAGGCAGCCTCCACGGAGGCAGCATGCAGGCATACCGTAGTAGCGGCCGTATTCCTGCACCATGATATCTGCTGCCAGCTTGGATGCGCCCATGAGTGAATGTGTAGAGTGGTCAATGGGGAAATTTTCCGGAATGCCGCCAAGGTATGCCGGATCGTTATATTCCCACCGCGTCTCAAGTTCCCGCAATGGAATAGAATTTGGGCGATCTCCATAAACCTTGTTGCTGGACATGAAGATAAAAGGGGCTTCAGGGGAGGCGTGTCTGGCCGCTTCCAGCAGGTTCAGGGTGCCGACGGCGTTGGTGTCAAAATCGTCAAATGGAATGCTGGCAGCAAGATCATGCGAAGGTTGTCCCGCCGCATGAATTATGGCGGAAGGCTTCAGGTTCTTGAATAAGGAGAGTATCCCCGCCCGATCTCGTATATCCCGATCGTGGTGGCGGAAATTGGCGAGAGTGGACTTAAGCTGTTCTGTGACCCAACTGGTGTCGCCGCACGGGCCAAAAAAAACGGCACGCTGGTTGTTGTCTATCCCATGGACAAAGAAACCGAGGTTATGGAAAAAACTGACAACTTCAGAGCCGATGAGCCCTGAGGATCCTGTGACAATAATATGTTTCACTGTTGGCCTTTAAAGCGATGAGAGTTTCTGAATTGACTGGTAAATTTAGTCTTTAACAGAGTAGCCGCCTCGATGTAATCGCCTATTGAACTTTTGATCTCTTCTTCGCAGTTTCCATCGCCACTGCCGTTGTAGTAGTTTTCGATGCACTGCAGTTTCTGCAGCTTGTTGACCCTGTCTGCACGATAGAAGTAGTCTGTCCAGTAGGGGGCCAGAGTATAGGTGCAGAAGAGCCAGAAGGTCAGGAGCAGGCAGTTGCGCAGTTTTCCGGGGGATAATGCCATATACCATGCGATCGAGGCAAATGGAATCAACAGCAGACCAAATTCGGTGTACCTTGAAGACTTCGGTTCACCCAGACCGCCTCTCCCCACACTGATGACGGCAAGAATAATAAGTATTGCCGGTATGACGGTGCTGATCTTCCATCTGCCGCTCTTTTTGCCGTAGTCGCTTCTCAGCCAGAGAATGAAAAGCGGAGTTGTTACCAGAATAAGGCAGATAATGCCTGCGGATGTAGAGATTCTGGTAAAGCCGAAAGCACAACTGAGTACGTTAAGAAAATATTCCCAGAATGCGCCGCTCAACGGAAAGGTGAGCGGAGGATGGTGAGCGGGTCTCTGGTAGCCGATGAACCAGCATGCAAGGCCAAAGGCGATGAGAGCGGTCGGCATCAGCAACTGACTGAACTCCGGAGGAGAATCGTGCTTATTACGGGTCTTTTCTGAGACAAAGAAAGCTGCCTGACAGACGGACAAGATGGCGGCCAGCGCTACTCCGGCTGAAAACGAATAGGCTGACAACAGTACTAAGACGACAAAAAGCCTATATTTTCGAAGGTAATCCCTCTCTTCAAAGGCGTAGTTGAGCGCCAGCAGGGCAAAGATGACGACCAGATGGAACTGCGACTGAAACCCCCAGATGTGGTTTTCGTAATTGATTGGTGACAGCAGAAAGAAAAGGAATGCCGGAAACAGATGGAAGGCGTCCCCCAGGATCTTTTTTTTAAGCTTTGCGACGGTAGCTATCAGCGCACCGTAGAGGATAAAATTGAATAACTGTTGTTTGACAAAATCCAGTCCGAACAGCTTGAGGTTGATCCAGGCCATCAGTTTGGTGGGCAGAATGCGGTGTTCGTTGTGAAAGGCAAACAGCCAGCGCCAGGTCAGACCTTCCGGCAGAGCATTCCGGTCAAAGTAGTACCACTCGTCAATATGAGGGACATCAACCGCATAACGATAAATCTGGTAGAACTGAAACAGGTAGTAAAAGGCCAGGACAACCCAGGTTACTCTCCCCAGGTAACTGATAATCCTCTCCAGACGATTCACGCTTTCCTCTTTCATGGCGTTTTTATCAGCCTGCTATACCTTGATGGTCTCGTAAAAAGTCCTTATCACCCTTCGACAAGCTCAGGGCGAACGGACTTTAACAGTGTAAGTTATTGAAAATCCGTTCGTGCTGAGCTTGTCGAAGCATGAATTATCCCTGTTTCAGTTTATGCGGGATTCAATCCGTTAAAAAAGTGTGCTACCATATCTCGCAGTTTGAGTAGAATAGCATGAACGGGAACCTTATATGAACCTCAATTTTACCGGTGAGTGCAAAGAAAACAGTAAAAAGTCGCTTCTCATTACGGCAGTTGCTGTTTCCCTCCTCACCTTCATTGTCTATATCGGGAGTTTTTCAGGCGATTTCATCAATTATGATGACAAGGCGTATCTGTTTGAAAACCTGGTTATAAGGCAGATAGATCTTTCTTCCATCATCACCATGTTCAGCAGTTCCCATGTTGGCTGGTGGATGCCGCTTACCTGGCTCTCCTTTGCAATCGACTATAAAATATGGGGGCTTAATCCTTTCGGGTTCCATCTTACCAATACATTTATTCATGCCGCCAATACTGCTCTTGTCGTCCTGATTGCGGCACGGGTCATTAGGATGAGATATCCGGCAGATGGAAATAAGACGGATCTTCTTATCTGTGCCGCTTTTGCCGGACTTTTATGGGGTCTGCATCCGTTGCGGGTCGAGTCGGTCGCCTGGATTGCGGAGCGTAAGGATGTTCTAAACGGTTTTTTTGCCCTGCTTTCAATATATTTTTATTTTGCTGCCCACAACCCCCAACCGGAAGCCCGTACTCCACGTAACTCTGCCCTCTTTTCCGTCCTGTTTTTTTACCTCTCTCTGGGGGCAAAATCTGTCTCTGCCATACTGCCGTTCATTCTGCTTGCGATTGATATCTATCCGTTGAAACGACTCGACATGGTGAGTTTCCGTCAAAGGGTTACCGAAAAAGCTCCTTATCTGGTCGGCTCCGCTGTTGTTGTGATTACAACATTTGTGAGTGCTGCAAGGAGCAACTATCTTGTCAATTATGAGGTGTTCCCTCTCAGCCAGCGTCTGGCTGTATCGGGGAACGCAATAATCGAATACCTGCGGCTCTTTCTGTTCCCCTCATCTTTAAGCCCGCTCAATGTGATCCCCGATCCGATCCCATCGTCATATACTGTCAAGGCGACTTTAGCCCTGCTACTGATTGCAGCGGTTCTTTTCAGCAGGAGAGGGTGGCTTCAGAGCTGCCTGCTCTGCTTCCTCCTGCCGTTTCTTCCGGTACTCGCCTTTTTCCAGAACGGGGATCAGGCTTTTGCCGACCACTTCACCTATCTGCCCGCCGTTGCCCCGTCGATTGCGGCTGCGCTGCTTCTTCTACTCTCTTTTGAACGGATGAATGGTAGTGGCAGAGCGATCTTTCTTGCAGGGGTGCTTCTTCTGCTGGGGGTATACACAATCCTCTCCATTCGGATGTTTTCTGTCTGGCGTTCCACAGAAACTTTCTGGACAAGAGTCATAGAGCTTCAGCCTATTGCGATAAATTTCAAGGAGCGGGGGAGAAACTACCATCTGGATGGGCGCTATATTGAGGCTGTGGCCGATTTTTCAGCGGCGATAGAGCGGATTCCGGAAACTCTAAAGCCTTACAGCTATAACTTTTTTGCTTTCCGAGCTGAGTCGCTCCGCGGCGCCGGGCGTTATTCCGAAGCTGTGCAAGATTTTGATACCGCAATTGCCATGTTGCCGCACCCGGTTTACTTTCATCACAGAGGGCTTGCTCTTAAATCGATGGGGAGAGAAGCCGAAGCGGAAAAGGATTTCAGTGTCGGCGGGGATGTCACAACCCCTGTTGTCTGGTTTGACAGGGAACCATAGTCCTTACCTGATAAGCTGGTACAGACGTATATTCCTGATGATAAATTTATCCTGTCTGGGAGTACTCAAAATTGCAACTGAGAAGTAATATAAATTTCGGTGTTGCATTCAGTGCCGCTCTGATCACTCTTGTCGTCTTTATGCCGTCACTGTTCTGTGATTTCATCAATTTCGATGATCCGCAGTACGTGATTGAGAATACCGGTATCCGCACACTGGGAGCTGATTTCTGGTACTGGTCTTTCTGCACGATTCCTCTGAACTACTGGACTCCGCTCCTCTGGATCTCATTTGCGCTGGACTACCACTTCTGGGGGCTGAATCCGTTCGGATATCATCTGACGAACATCGTGCTGCATGCCGTTACGGTGTTCCTGTTCGTGATCTTCGCCGACAAGGTCTATAGACAGAGCGACAGCGCCTTCAGGCGTGGCAATTCACGATACATCTACCCCGGCATGCTTCTTGTCGCTGCCCTGCTGTTCGCCATACACCCCGCCCGGGTGGAGTCCGTCGTCTGGGTGACCGAGCGCAAGGATGTTCTAAATGGCGTCTTTACACTTGGATTTCTTATCTTTTACCTGAGATATCTCCAGCAGAAGGATGCTTCCGTCGGCAAAAGCGCATCAGGCCGGGAGTACCTGTTATCCCTGCTGCTGTTCACCCTTTCCATGCTGATCAAACCTTCCAGTTTCCTTATTCCGCTGGCACTGCTGCTGCTGGAGTGGTATCCGCTCAGGCGTCTCGAACGGGAAAAGTTCAGCTCGCTGCTGCTGGAGAAAATACCTTTCATGGCAGCGGGGGGCGTGATTGTTCTTGTCAGTATCTACTTCAGAGCGAAGCAGGGGGGCTTCAACTCTCTTTCGGAATTCCCCTTCGCGGTAAGAACCGTCGCCGCAGGCAATTCCATTATCGAATATTTCAGCCTGATGCTCTTTCCTGTCAATATTCTCCCCTATCACATTCTTCCGAGAGCGGTTCCGGTTCTGTACATATACAAGGCTATAGCCGCCGCAATCCTGCTCTGCGGAACCATTTTTTTCCGGAAAAGATTTCCGGCGTTCGCTGCGTCAGTAATGTTCTTCGTCATAACCATTCTGCCGTCACTCCATTTTTTAACCGACGGCTATCAGACCGTCCTTTCCCCACGCTATACCTATCTTCCCACGCTTCTTGCCTGCATAGTTGCGGCTCCTGCGCTTGTGTCGGCGTGTCAGAAGATTGCTGCGGCAGCGGGCCGATATGGGGTATATCTATCCGTCGGGCTCATCTCGGCGCTCTTCATCTTTTATGCATCAACCACGGTCATACTGATCGCTGACTGGAAAGATTCCGGCGTTATGTGGTCAAAGGTCATAGAACATCAGCCGTTTGACAAGGCATATTTTTTCAGGGGAAGTTATCTGGCGGATCAGGGGAATTACCTCGGCGCCGTCAAGGATTATTCGGCCTGTATCGAGCTGGCGACCAGATTTACACTGCCTGATATTTTCAATGTCTACGCCCACCGGGGGGTTGCGCTGGCAAAAGCGGGCTACCTGCAGGATGCGGTGGATGATCTGTCTGTAGCGATTTCCCTTTTCCCCCACCCGCTCTATTATCATCATCGCGGCGAGGCGCTGCGCAGGCTGGGCCGCCTGAGTGAAGCGGCGGATGATTTTTCCGCAGCCGGCGGGGAGACAGGCAGTATAAGCTGGTTTCAGCCGTAGTATCATCACAAAGGAGAGGATACCTCATGGCAAAAGTACTTATAATAAAACTCGGCTATTCAGAAACCATCGATTCCGGAATAGGCAAAGTAACCAGTCTCGGAGATGTACTCCGGACAACTGTGATCCTTTACCCTTTTGCTGATGACCACGTTACCTGGCTGGTTGACGAGCAGGCCTATCCGCTGCTGGAAGGGAATCCGCTCATCCAGAGGATTCTGACATTTGATCTGACTGCGGTGCTGCAGTTGCAGCGGGAGCGCTTCGACACCGTCATCAACCTGGAAAAGGTTCCGGGGGTCTGTGCCATGGCCGATTCCATCTCCGCCTGGCGGCGTTACGGATTCCGGTTTGATGAGGTGCATGGCGAGGCTGAAGCATATGACGGGTGCGAGAAGGTAGTCTCGCTCTGCAAGAACGGCGAGCTGAAGAAAACCTATCAGGGGAGCTGGCAGGAGTCGCTGCTGCATGTTGTCGGTGCCGGATGGGATGGCCAGGAGTATATTCTGGGATATCGTCCGCAGAGTGAGGAGGTTTTTGATGTCGGCTTCAACTGGGCGGTCGGTTCAAAATGGCCGAACAAGGCCTGGCCTGCCGAAAAATGGGATGAACTCAAATCGCTCATGGCGGGAAAGTTTACCTCCTCCACGCAGCAGGGGATGGACGACCTGTACGCCTACATGGAGTGGATTAACTCCTGTCGCCTGCTGGTGACCAACGACAGTCTCGGACTGCATATCGCCCTGGCCTTGCGGAAAAAGGTTGTCGTTCTCTACGGCCCGACCAATCCGAACGAAACATATTTCTACGGGCGGGGCGAGGTTCTCTACCCGGATGTTGACTTCCCCTGCATCCCCTGTCTGGAGCGGACCTGCAGCAGGGATAAACGCTGTATAGAGTTCATACCCGCCACGTCGGTGCTGGCTGCCATACGGCGCCTGCTCTAATCGGGAAACAACGATTGACGTCAAGTCCAGTTGGATGATATTTTGCCGCAATGACGTTTATCGATAAATACAGGCTGGACAGTCACAAACTCATGTTCCACCCCCACCGGGTCGCTCAATGGCTGGATTCTGAAACTGTATATCCCCTCTATATGGAAATTTCCCCGTCTGGTGCCTGTAACCACCGATGCACTTTCTGCGCGAAGGACTACCGGGGGTATCTCCCCCGGTTTCTTAATACCCGTATCCTGCTGGAACGGCTTGAGGAACTTTCTTCACTCGGGCTCAAAAGTGTCATGTATGCCGGTGAGGGGGAGCCGCTCCTGCATCAGGACATCGCTGAAATTATCCGCCATTCCGCTGCGGTTGGCATTGATGCGGCGTTGACCACAAACGGCGTGCTTCTCGGTCAGGAACTGGCAGAAAAAACAGTGCCGCACTTAAGCTGGATCAAGGTCAGTATCGATGCCGGCACGGCTGCCGGATATGCAGCCATTCACCAAGCCGATCCTGCCGATTTTGAAAGGGTTTTTTTCAATCTGGCTACGGTGGCCGGTCTGATAAAGTCTAACAACTGGAGCTGCACACTCGGAGTTCAGGCCCTCCTTCTGCCGGAGAACGCGGATCAGATGGAAGAACTTGCTGCACGAACCCGGGATTCCGGCGCCTCCTATCTGGTTATCAAGCCTTATTCCCACCATCACACCAGTCAGACCTCCCGGTATGTCGGGGTTGATTACTCTCCCTATCTTGACCTGCCGGAGCGGCTCGAACGCTTCAACAACGCGGACTTTTCCGTTATTTTCCGACTGAATACCTTCAAAAAGCTGCAGCATGATGAGCGGGGCTTTGACCGCTGCCTGGCGCTCCCCTTCTGGTCATACCTCGATTCAAACGGCGATGTGTGGGGGTGCAGCTCCTATCTCGGGGATGAGCGCTTCCGCTACGGCAGTATCTGCGAAGAGAGCTTTCAGAGCATCTGGGCCGGCGACAGAAGGCGCAGATCACTGGAATTCGTGGCGGAGGAGCTGAACCCAAAAGAGTGCCGCGTGAACTGCCGTATGGATGACATCAACCGCTATCTGTGGGAACTGAGCCATCCCAATGGTCATCTGAATTTTATATGACCGAAATTCAAGAGGGGAAAAAAGTCAGTGTCATCATGCCGGCACTCAATGAGGAACGCTCCCTTCCGCATGCCGTTGCCAATGTTATATGCGGCTTTGAAAAGTTTTTCCTTGATGGAGAGTTGATCATTGTCAATGACGGCAGCAGTGACAGAACCGGTGATGTGGCCGAAGAGCTGGCGGTCCGCTTTCCTTCTGTGCGCGTGCTGCATCACCCCGCTCCGGCGG
>Ga0194060_10001138_pt1 | contig 19161 bp, 18 predicted proteins | sample SepL225m_MetaG_FD_163427 | JGI IMG/M metagenome (GOLD analysis project Ga0194060, IMG submission 163427) | Anoxic zone freshwater microbial communities from boreal shield lake in IISD Experimental Lakes Area, Ontario, Canada - Sep2016-L222-5m | ecosystem: Environmental > Aquatic > Freshwater >...
CCCTATAGTGATGTTAATCTGTAACATATATCTATAGCGTAGTATTATTTTATCTTATTATTTATAAGTATCAGATTTAACAAGAAGATTGATTTATTCTAATATAGTATATTGATATATGCTGCCTTCGTGTTGCGTAATATTTAATATTTAAATATTATTAACATAATGAATAAATATTTAGGCAAAATATTATAATATCTTTAAATAAAACATCTTAGGATATTCTGATTATAATTGTATTTAGATAATTACGTATTATTTTAATTTGTTTTCCATTTCCAGTAGATGTGGCTTAATTATTGATATCAATATGTTGATATCGTTATAATAATTGTGTTGATCATCTTTATAATGATTCAGTGTTATCATTTTTTTGTATTACGTTTACTTGCTTGCATGCATTGGTGAGTGTTCTATATAAGTAGTGTTGTTGATCATTCGCTGATGTGATTTTATGTCATAATTAATGAATATCGTACGGTATAATTTGTGCTATCCAGTTATTTCTATAACTAATTATAGTCTATGTTCTTATCGAGTTATTCATTATTTATTGCCACTTTTATGTGATTGTCGTTCTTATTATAGTTGTATTTATTGTGTAACGGTTCGCTATATTTATTTGTTATTACTCTATCTGTTGAGGCTATTCTCCTGTCTCTTTATTCTGTGCTGAATAATGATGCTCGCTCTCTTCTTGCAAAGTTTGTTTGTGATTTTGATCTGCGATAGGTAAACTCCCCCTCTGCGACAGAATCACTGAAGCTCTTTACCTGGTAACTAATCCTCTCCCCATGTCCCGAATAGTGACCGTTGTCATGATGTTCGTTGTGCTGGTTTTCGGTGTTTTTCTTGGCACTCGTCTTGATCGAAACCGGGATGGCAAGTTTGATGAGCAGAAAAAAATTCTTGAAGCTTATCGCCTTATGAAGGATCTTTATGTGGATGATGTTCATTGCGACAGTCTCATGGGGGCTGGAATCAGGGGAATGGCCGAATATCTGGATCCGCATACCGTTTACCTTGAGCCAGAAAAGGTCTCCCTGGCACAAGCAGAATTTGATGGTAATTTTGATGGTATTGGTATAGAGTTTGAAGTGGTCAGCGATACACTTCTGGTTGTTACTCCTCTTTCCGGTGGACCGAGTGCTGCGGCTGGAATCTCTTCGGGAGATCGTATCCTTGCTATTGATTCTACTTCTGCAGTTGGAATTACTCAGCAGGAGGTGCTCAAAAAATTACGGGGCAAGCTGGGGACGAAGGTTCTGTTAAAAATTTTTCGTCCATTGAACAGACAATCTTTTGAACTGATGGTTACCAGGGGAAAGATTTCGACTTCAAGTATTGAGGCTGCATTTATGCTCGATCAACACTCCGGCTATATCCGCTTGAGTCGCTTCATTGCCACAACTGCTGATGAGTTTCGACGGTCGCTCGCAATGCTGAAAAAAAAGGGTATGGTTCGTCTTGTGATTGACCTGCGGGGAAACCCTGGAGGATTTCTTGGGCAGGCGGTTGAGGTGGCCGACGAGTTCCTGAAGAAGGGAGAGTTGATCGTTTCTACCAAAAGTCGCAGAGGTGGTGAAGAGAATGGTCGTTATGTAGCAAAATCAGGTGATGGTTTTGAGCAGGGTGAGGTGGTTGTGCTTGTTGATAAAGGAAGTGCCTCTGCATCTGAAATTCTTGCAGGTGCCTTGCAGGACAACAAGAGAGCTGTGGTTGTTGGTGAACTCTCTTTCGGAAAGGGGCTGGTGCAGCGCCAGCTTCCATTTGCAGATGGTTCTGCGATTCGTCTTACCGTTTCCCGTTATTACACTCCATCAGGACGCCAGATACAGAGGGTTTATCGGAAAGGAATAGCTGGCCGGGAGCATTATTATAAAGAGGCAATGACAAATATTCTGCCGGAGAAACTCTTTGCCGATCCTGACAGTTTGTTATTTCTGAGAAATAGTGAAGTTTCTGTGTACAACACCTCCTCTTTACCGTTCTTGCTCAAATCAGTCAAAAGTAATGACAAGAGATATGGCAGGCTTGCAGCACTTAAAGATGCAGGAGGGGTTATTCCGGATTATTGGGTGACTGGTGCGAAGTACTCCAATTTTTTTCAGGCACTTTTTCGCTCTGGATCTCTGGACGATATGGTTCGAAAGCTTCTTGACAATCCCCTGAGCGGAGTACAGGGTTATCGTGACTCTCTGGAGCGATTTATTGATGGCTATACAGAAGAGAGGAATTTTGAAACTCTTCTTTTGAAAAGCTGCAAGGCAAGGAATTTGCCTTTTGATCGTTCGAGATTTCTCCGGGAGAAAAAATATATTGTCTCTGCGGTAAAATCGAAGCTTGCTCATCAGCTTTTCGGAACAGAAGGAGCGATTATTTTTATGGTCAGGAACTCTGATCCCGTTGTCAGAATTGCGACATCAATACCTGTCAGTCGGCAATGAGCGCTGCTCACAACTTCTTTTTTTTATAATTACACTGGCCTTTTAATTTTTTAAAACACTCTTGTCACCATGTCCCTTTTTCAAAAGATTCATAACGCGGCATGTACGTTGCGTTTCAATAATGACTGGCTCAAAATATTTACCTGCCCTGTTCCAAGTTCCGATTTTCTTTCGTTTGTAGCTGTGGCAACTCTTGATGCGCCTCAACATGCTGTCATGAGTCTTTTGTACGATGTTGATGTGGCCACTGAGTGGGTCTGGAAAACCAGAGAGATGCGTGTGCTTCAGGAGTTGAATGAGGATGAGGGGCGAATTGTCTATCAGCTTGTCAGTGCCCCATGGCCCGTTTCTGATCGTGAAATTATTACCAGATCACAGGGGTACATGGATCCCGAAACCTCCGAGATTTTTGTTAAACTGGAGTGTGTCCCGAACTTTCTGCCAAAACATGACAGATATGTTCGGGTGCCGGAGCTTGAGGGGGCCTGGAATATTATACCACTCTCGGAGAATCAGTGCAGGGTAGTTTTTCGCCTTCATATCGAACCTGGAGGAGAGATCCCTTCCTGGTTGGCAAATATTGCGGTTATTGATACCCCTTATCATACTCTTGTGAATTTGCGTGAAATGGTCAAAAAGGAGAAGTACAGGACTCCTGTCGATGCACCATTTAAACATTCTGCAGACCATGTGATTCAGCATTACGAAAAATTTATTGGATAGTGATCGTCTCTCTTTTGGCTGTTGCTCAATAACTTGTTTAAAAATAGAAGTTTATGGATGTTGCATCAATTCTTGACGGGAAGTGGGAGTTTCGTATTGAGCATAAAGGGATCAAGGTATTTTCTTCCCTTGTGACCGGCTCTGATATTTATGGTTTTAAGGGTGAGGTTGAATTGGTGGTCTCGTTAAAAAGGTTGCTCAGCCTTTTTAATGATATGCAAAATTACACCCGCTGGGTTCGTCATCTTGCGGCGATGGATGTTTTGGAAATGGTTGATGCTACCGAGTATATCGTGCGACAGGTTATCTCTGTGCCCTGGCCAATGCAGGAGAGGGAGGTGATTATGCGTACCCGGCTTGAGGCATCAGGTGAAAATGGGGTTGCAATTACCATGAAAGAGGAACCTGATTATTGGCCTCTCAATCCAGCTTACCACAGAATAGGCCACTCTACCGGAATATGGGTTTTTACTCCTGACGGGCACGGTGCGGTTCAGGTGACCTTTGCGATGCATCTTGATCCGGGCAAGGACGTTCCTGCTGCGGCAAGCAATGCGGGGATGTTTGAGGTACCCTTTTATACACTGAATAATTTACGGACTCTTCTGCAAGACAAATCCTATACTCCTCAATGGCCTGCTGAGCTTGAGCAGTACATCTCTATTGTTGAAGATGCTCCAGACACGCCTTGAGCAGTTTTTCCGGCCTGACAGGAACGGCACCTACCTCCTGGCATACGGTGGCTGCGGCAAGGTTGGCAACCATCGCATTGGTCACAACGTCAATACCCGCTGCCATGCCGAGTGCAAGAACTGCGATAACGGTGTCACCCGCTCCTGATACATCGGCAACCTCCAGCGAGGTTGCCGCTATGTGGGTAAAGGAGCCATCGTAAATGGTCATCCCCTTATCGCTTCTGGTGACGATGATGGTTTCGGCCTGAATTTTTTCTTGAAGCTGGCGGCATCCCTCCTCCACATCATCGTCAGTATTCTGCAATACCATGCCGAGGGATGTTGCCATTTCAGAAAGATTCGGCTTGAAAAGTGTGGCCTTTTTGTAGGTAAAAAAGTTCCGATGTTTCGGGTCAACAAGGAGCGGTACCCCTTTTGTTTTTGCCAGGGCAAGAATGCGCTCTATGAGTGCGGCACTCAGGAGTCCCTTGTTGTAGTCTTCAAGCACGACAGCATCAATGGAGCTGACAATGGTCTCAAAAGAGGCGATAATCTCCTCCTCTATTCTCTTGTCTATCTCTTTTCTGCTCTCAACATCAACTCGCGTGATGTGGTGGTTCTGTGACAGAATTCTTGTTTTTGAAGTGGTTGGCCTGGTGGTATCGCAGATTATTCCTTCGGTTCTCAGCCCACGGCTGCGAAACAGTTCAAGAAGTATCTCGCGGTTGATGTCATCTCCGGTAATTCCAATCAGCAGGGTTTCAGCTCCGAGCGAGAGTGTGTTCAGAGCAACATTAGCGGCCCCGCCCATCCGGTGATCTTCATGAGTAACATCAACAACCGGAACAGGGTACTCTGGTGAAATTCGTGAGACATGGCCAAAGATATACTTGTCGAGCATGATATCGCCGATGACGGCAATTCGTTTGCTGCGAAATGAGTTCAAAATGGTCTCGATGGAGCCTGTTCTCATAACATCTGGTTTGATTGGGCGTTTTCTCGCCCGTAAATTATCAAATATGCCAGCAAAATCAATTTTGGTACTCAAGATATGATTCTGTCATTTTATTTTTTGCTATTTTTTGTTATAATTAAAGCTAAGCATTTTTAAGCTTTATATGATTAACAGCGGGAAACAATGTTTGATAGTTTAAGTGACAAGTTAGAGCTTACCTTTAAAAAACTGGCAGGCCAGGCGACGATCAATGAGATCAACATTGGTCTCGCGATGCGCGATATCAAGAGAGCTCTGCTTGGTGCCGATGTTAACTATAAGGTAGCAAAGAAATTAATAGAGGACATACGGGAGAAGTCGCTTGGTGAAGAGGTGATAAAAAGTGTCTCTCCTGCGCAGATGATCGTCAAAATTGTTTATGATGAACTGACTGATCTGATGGGTGGGGAGCAGAAGCCACTGAATCTTTCACCAAAGAATCTTCCTGCAATTATCATGGTTGCAGGTCTGCAGGGTTCAGGTAAGACCACTTTTTGCGCGAAACTTGCATTGCGCCTGAAAAAAAGTGGGAAGAACCCGATGCTTGTTGCCGCAGATGTCTATCGTCCGGCGGCAATTGATCAGCTTAAGGCACTTGGTGCCCAGGTGAATGTTCCTGTGTTTGCCATTGAAGAGCAGGATGCCATGAAAGCTGCCCTGCAAGGTTTGGATGCTGCACGTGCAGCGGCCAGAGATGTCGTGATTATTGATACTGCAGGGCGGTTGCAGATTGATCAGAAGATGATGGCAGAGGCTGAAGCGCTGAAAAATGCTCTCAAGCCAGACGAGCTTCTTTTTGTTGTTGACTCCATGATGGGTCAGGAGGCCGTGAATACAGCAAAGGCTTTCAATGATCAGCTTGATTTTGACGGTGTTGTGCTTACCAAGCTTGATGGAGACTCAAGAGGTGGTGCGGCACTCTCCATTCGTCAGGTTGTCGAAAAGCCCATCAAGTTTATCAGCATTGGTGAAAAGGTTGACGACCTCGATATCTTTTACCCCGACCGTATGGCCCAGAGGATTCTGGGAATGGGCGATATTATAGGCTTTGTTGAAAAGGCCCAGGAAAATCTGGATCTTGAAAAAGCGGTCGAGATGCAGAAAAAGTTGATGAAGAATGAGTTTGATCTCAATGACTTTTTCGACCAGTTGCAGCAGCTCAAAAAGATGGGTTCTCTTCAGGGGCTTATAGAGATGGTGCCGGGGCTTAACAAGATGGTGCCAAAGCAGGATCTTGAAAATCTTGATTTCAAGCCTATTGAGGCGATGATCAACTCCATGACGAAGCAGGAGAAACGTAATCCTGATATTATTAATGGAAGTCGTCGTCAGCGCATTGCGCGCGGCAGCGGCACAAAAGTCCAGGAGGTTAATCTCCTGCTCAAGCAGTTTGGAGAGATGAAGAAGATGATGCGTTCAGTGACAAAGCTGTCGCAGTCAGGCAGAAAGATAACTTCACAGAATCTTGCTCTTGAGAAGTTTTTAAAACGATAGATTATAGTATTGCGACTGTTACCAGTAAACATTAACTCATAAAATATTTTAGCCTTGGTAAAGATCAGACTGAAAAGAGCAGGAAGAAAAAAATTGCCAGTATACCAGATTGTCGTGGCCAATGCGCGTTCGCCCAGGGATGGTAAGTTTTTGGAAGTTGTTGGCCATTATCAACCTACGGCCAAGCCCCACGCTGTTACGATTAAAAAAGAGCGTATCATTTACTGGATGCAGACAGGCGCACAGCCGACCGCGACAGTGAACAGCCTTATTCGTACCACGGGATTGCTTTATGAACTGAGGCTCAAGAGCATGGGACGCAGCGAAGCCGAGATCTCTGCTGAGATGGAAAAGTGGCAGGAGCGTCAGATTGCACGACGCCAGAAGGGTCTTATGGCAAAATCGCGTCGCCGCAGTGCCAAAAAAGAGGCAGAGACGAAAGCTGCTACTGGCGGCGAGGCATAATCATTTTTTCTGATGAAGGGGCAAAGGGTGGAGCTTTATCAGACAGGAGTCGTTCTCAAGCCAAGAGGGTTGTGTGGCGAGGTAAAGGTTGAGATTGTTACCGACTTTCCTGAGAGTTTTCTTTATCGCCGAGACTATTTTTCAGGAAAGTCGGTAGATATGGTCGAACCTCTCAAGGTAAAAAAGTCGGCTCTCTCCTCAGGATTTGCCTGGTTGTTCTTTGACGGGGTTGACACTCTTGAGAAGGCGGAGTCGCTTGTTGGCTGGAGCTTGTTTGTTGGATCCGACCAGCTTTTGCCACAGCCGGAGAATCGTGCCTATCTTCATGAGATTATTGGCATGAAGGTTCTTGACCGCCATGGCTGCGAGGTTGGTGTTGTGACCAACGTGATCAGAATGCCTGCGCATGAGGTGTATGAGGTGCAGGTTGGCGGAAGAAAGGTTCTTCTGCCTGCAATTGATCAGTTTGTTGAAGAGTTTAATCTTTTGGAACGGTTTATCGTGATTCCAAGATATGATGAGTTTCTGTAAACAGTTTCGCTGTTAAAGTCTGTTGATGCCTCTTTGAGTCATGGGTGTAATAAGGATTGATCTTATTTCCGTCATTCCAGGTTTTTTTGATTCGCCGCTGGACAATGGATTGCTTGGTATCGCTCGCAGGAAACAGCATGCTGATATTCATGTTCATAATTTGCATGACTATGGGCTTGGAAAGTACAAACAGGTTGATGATTCACCTTATGGCGGAGGTGCCGGTATGGTGCTCAGACCTGAGCCGGTATTTGCCTGCGTTGAACGATTGAAGAGTGAAAGAGAGTACGATGCTGTGATTTTTCTTTCACCCGATGGCGTTATGTTTCAGCAGACTATGGCCAACCGGCTTTCACGGATGGGCAACTTGATTCTTCTCTGTGGTCATTATAAGGCTATCGATGAGCGGATCAGGCAGACTCTGGTTACCATGGAGATTTCGGTTGGAAATTTTGTTGTTTCAGGTGGCGAGATACCTGCGTTGCTTCTGATGGATGCGGTTGTAAGGGTGATACCCGGTGTTCTTGGTGACAGTGAATCGGCTTTGACAGACTCTTTTCAAACAGGGCTTCTTGATTCAGTCTATTACACCCGCCCGGCGGAGTTTCGCGGTATGAAAGTTCCGGAAGTGCTCTTGACTGGACATCATGAAAGGATTCAGCAGTGGCGGTATCACAACGCTTTAGAGCGAACAACAGAGCGCAGGCCGGATATGATTGATCAAGTTGAAGAAGAAGGATTTAAGAAAAAATAATGTAAATAAGTTGTTGTCATGGATCAGTTAATCAAGTTAGTTGAAGCCACCCAGGCCGTTACCGATTTTCCGGAAATCAGGCCGGGCGATACTGTCAAGATTCAGTTGAAGGTTATTGAAGGTGAGAAGGAGAGGCTTCAGGCTTTTGAGGGAGTTGTAATCAGCGACAGGGGAGCTGGTGGGAATAAGACGATCACCGTTCGTAAAATTTCTCACGGTGTCGGGGTTGAGAGAATTATTCCGGTTAATTCACCAAATATTGAGAGCGTTACCGTTGTCAAACATGGCAAGGCGAGAAGGGCAAAACTCTTCTACTTGCGCAAACGTACAGGTAAAGCAGCGTTGAAGGTCAAGGAGCGCAAGATTGTTGAAAAGGTGTGATTTGTCATTGGAATACCTGACACGCACCCAGGGTGTCGGGTATACCTTTTGCAGTCGTGTATTTTGAAGCTATGGTGCATCCCCCGAATATTGAGCTTTTCCAGGAAAAGGTTTTTGCGTTTTACCGGGAGAAGAGAAGGATGTTCCCATGGAGGGAGACTACTGACCGTTATGCTGTCATGATCAGTGAGATCATGCTGCAGCAGACTCAGGCCGAGAGGGTTGTTCCGAGGTTCAAAGTCTGGTTAGAAAATTTCCCTGACATTTCAGCTCTTGCAGGAGCACCATTAAAAGATGTTCTTGCCCTCTGGAGTGGCCTTGGCTATAACTCCAGAGCCGTTCGTTTGCATCGGTGTGCCTCTGTCATCATGGAGGGTTATGGCGGTGTTGTACCCTCAACACCAGAACTTCTGAAGAAACTGCCTGGTATAGGTGAGTACACTTCACGCTCTATCCCTGTGTTTGCTGATAATCGTGATTTTGCTGCCGTCGATACCAATATCCGTCGCATCCTGATTCATGAGTTTACTCTCCCTGAAGATATATCTGCTGCCAGGGTGCAGCAGATCGCTGAATCGGTGCTTCCTCATGGACAGAGTTGCGAGTGGCATAATGCTCTGATGGATTATGGTGCTCTCTATCTTACGAGTAAAAAGACAGGAATTCGTTCTTTGACCAGGCAGTCAAAATTTGGGGGCTCAAGAAGATGGTATCGGGGCCAGCTTGTCAAAGAGTTGATTCGTTCGGATGTTATCTTTCTTGAGGAGCTTAAGGATAAATACGCTGACTGCCCCTGGAATCTTGATGAAATTCTCAGTCAACTTGTTTACGATGGGCTGGTTGAACATGATGCAGCTACCAGCTCAGTCTCAAATCCTGGCTGGAGAATAAAAGGGGGATAGACCTGAGTAGACATCTTCGATGGCAGGCAATAGTTACTCTGTATTGTAGATCAGGTTAAGGGCTTTATACATCTGTTCAATCTCAGTGGCATACTTTGACGTGATGACTTTTCTTTTCAGCTTGAAGGTTGGTGTCATTTGATCGTTTTCAATACTGAATACTGTATCGATCAACGCAAACTTGCGTATCTTTTCGTGCGTGGCAAGTTGTTTTGAGATGTTTCGCAGCAGTTTTTCGTAAATATCAAGCACTTTTTTATTCTCGATCAACTCCCTGTTTGTAGAGGTTGTCATTCCGTCGTCCGCAGCAAATTCATGAAGTGAGGTGAAATTGGGAACAATAAGTGCAACCAGAAATGGACGCTTTTCACCAATAACAACGACTTGGTCGACATAAGGACTTTCGGCTATAAGGTTCTCAAGAGGCATTGGTGCTATGTTTTTTCCTCCGGAGGTGACGATGATATGTTTTTTTCGATCAGTTATTTTCAAATAACCATCACGGTCGATCTCTCCAATGTCCCCGGAATGAAACCATCCATCCCTGATAACTTCAAGTGAGCTCTCTGCATCATTCCAGTATCCCTTCATGATATTTGGTCCCTTGAGCAGTATCTCCCCATCCTGGGCTATCATGACCTCAACGTTGTCAATAGCCTGGCCAACAGTACCATATTTGATATTTTCCGGTCGGTTAACATGAGTGACGGGTGAAGTTTCGGTCAGGCCAAAGCCTTCAAGGATGCTGATGTCAAGTGCCTGAAAGAACTCCCCAATTTTTTGAGGGAGTGCTGCTCCGCCGGAAACAAAATATCGAAGCCGTCCGCCAAATTTTCTTTTTATCTGCTTATAGACCAGTTTTCCAGCCAGGATGTGCTGAAAAGAGAGAAGTGGAGGGGCTTTACCGGTACTCTTTAGAGCGATGGAGTACTTGGTGCCTGTTGTGAGTGCCCAGTAAAATATTTTTTGCTTTATTTTACTTTCGGTTGAAATCTGCTTCAGAATACCTGCTTTGATGCGGTCGAAAAGCCTGGGAACTGTAAACATGATAGTAGGATGGGCTTCTGTCATATTCAGTGCAATTGTTTCAACACTTTCAGCCATGTAAATGCTTGCTCCACAGGAGAAAAGCAGGTAATAACCACCTGTCCGTTCATAAGCGTGTGAGAGTGGAAGAAACGAGAGTCCCCTGTCGGAATCATCAAGCTTGATGATTGTTGAGCATGATTTGATATTTTCACAGATGTTTCGATGGGTAAGCATCACCCCTTTCGGAAGTCCGGTCGTTCCTGAAGTGTAGATGATCGTTGCAATATCATCAGCTTCAACAGGTGTTACTTCCAGGAGACCGGGTTTTTCAGCAAGAAATTTTTTGCCGGCAGCCTTGGCCTGGTTCAGGTCAATAATTCCATCGATCTTCTCCTCCAGCCGGTTCATGATTACCAGAAGAGCAAGTTCCGGCAGATTCTGACGAATTGAAAGAATTTTGCCAAGCTGCAGCATGTTTGAGACAATAATGGCTTTTGCCGTGCAGTTACTGAGAATATATTCAATCTGATTTGCAGGGAGCGACGGGTAGAGTGGAACATTAATAGCCCCAAGGTTCAGGATAGCCATATCCGAAAGATACCATCCGGGTCTGTTTTCAGAAAGAATGGCGACTCTCTCTTGTGATGTTACACCATGATGTTTAAGAAATGCTGCGAATGTTTGAACGTCCTCTTCAAACGCATCGTACGAAATTGGTTCATAGACTCCGTTGATTTTTCTTGCAAAAGGAAATTTTACATTATCTCCCCTGTACCAGGTAAAGACCGAAGTAAAAAGTTCCGGCAGAGTCTGAAAATCAGGATTTATAAGTCCCATTATTAAAAAATGTTAGAATACAGAATATTTTTTTCCTTCCCAAAGGGAGTGGGGTGTGCAGCATAACGAAGCCGTAACAGCATGACTATCGGAATTAATATACCAACATAACCGCATAAAACGGAATATCTCTTTTTTCTTGTGCACAGTACTGAAAAACCATGATTTTTCTTACATTCAATAACGTTGAGTGAACAATAATCCATTTTGATGCTGCTTTTTTTCAGGGTTGAGCTGAATGGAGTGATGTCAGGCAGTCCGATGCGGAAGGGGTAACAATGATGAAATTTATTCAGCATAGGGAGTGCCGCAAGCGAGTGCTATTGAACGGTGTACTTGTCATACTTTTTTGGATAGTATCTTTTTCTTCTCTTTCATCTGCCCCCTTAACCCCTCTTAAAAAAGCATCACTCATTCCTCTCTGGACTCCTCAATCCCAGTTTGCCGGTTATTATGTTGCCCTTGATAAAGGAATTTATGCCAGACATGGCATCGATCTGACAATACTTAAAGGTGGAGTTGGCCGCTCGCCTTCTGAGTTTTTACAAAATGGCAAGGCTGATTTTGCGGTACTCTGGCTGACAACGGCTCTTCAGCACAGGTCTGCAGGACTACAACTTGTTCATGTGGCTCAAATTATGCCCGGATCATCCATGATGCTGATTTCAAAAAAGAGCAGCGGGATCAGGAAGCTTCAGGATATCAATGGAAAAAGGGTTGGTTTATGGGCGGGTGATTTGTCAACTCCTCCCCGCACCCTCTTTTCGAAAAACAGAATAAGCGTTCATGAGGTTCCTCAGTCAAGCACTGTAAATCTCTTTTTGCGTGGCGGAATTGATGTTACCTCTGCGATGTGGTATAACGAGTACCATGTTCTTCTCAATTCAGGTGTCGATGCCGATCAGTTGTCCGTTATTTTTCTTCAGGATTATGGTATGAATTTTCCTGAAGATGGTCTTTATGCTCTTGAAAAAACTGTTACAAAAGACCCGGCACTGGTTAATGCTTTTGTCGATGCATCACTTGAAGGGTGGCAATACGCCTTTGCTCATCCTGATGAAGCTCTTGACATTGTTATCAAATACATGCGCCAGACTCATGTTTCGACCAACAGGATACATCAGAAATGGATGCTGGAACGAATGAAAGATTTGATTCTTTCTGGAAGAGGGCGCCCATTTATTGGTTTGTTAAGAAAGCAGGATTATGAGGCCGTTGGGAGTATGATGAAAGATGAGGGGTTGATTCAAAACTATCCAGATTATGCCACATTTACCTGGAGGTATAATGCCGGCAAGTAAGAGTATTGTGACAAGGCTTATTCTTGTTATTACGCTTTGCGGCGCACTGATTTTTGTAATTACTTTTGGATATAATTATTACCAATCCCGTCTTGTCCTTGAAAGGGAGCTGGAAAATAATGCTCGTAACCTCGCCATGTCGCTGGTGAATCGAGTCGAAAGTGAGCTTATATCGGTTTCAAAAGTGACAGAAGGTGTTGCCCGGTCACTTGAAACGGGCAGTTACTCTGAAGAACAACTCCATGCTCTTCTTCAAAGGAGTGTTGCCGGTAATCCAGGGATATATGGTTCCGGGGTAGCTTATGAACCCTATGCCTTCCGCAAAACGAATCGCCTCTATGCCCCCTACTATTACAGGGAGAATGGAAAAATACATCTTATTCATCTTGAAACTGCTTACCAGTATCTTTCTTATCTTTACTGGGACTGGTACCAGATTCCTCGTGAATTGGGTAAACCGGAATGGAGCGAGCCCTATTATGATGATGGAGGTGGCAATATTCCAATGTCAACCTTCTCTCTCCCTTTTTATGGGGAGAGTGGAGGAGTAAGGTCAATCAAAGGGATTGTGTCGTCGGATATTGCTCTTGATTCGTTGACTGAACTTGTCTCGTCGGTCAAGATTCTCAAGACAGGTTATGCCGCCCTGCTCTCAAGAAATGGAATGATTCTGGCTCATCCGCTGAAGGGTGCGATTATGAATGAATCCTTTTTCAGTATTGCTGAGTCACGTCACGATGCCTCTCTTCGGGAACTTGGCAAAAAGATGGTTCGAGGAGAGTCTGGTTTTATTCTTTACAATAGCCTGGTCGGTGTCAGAAGCTGGATGTATTATGCCCCGATCCGTTCGACAGGCTGGACTCTGGCTGTTGTTTTTCCTGAAGCCGAGCTTCTTGAAAATGTCAGAGTGCTCAGTATGACTATGGTGGTCATGGGGTTTGGTGGAATTATTCTGTTGACCATTGCGGTGGTCTCTCTTGCCCGCTCGTTGACCAAACCTCTTCGGACGCTTGTTGCTGCAACAGAGGTTATGGGCTCTGGAAATTTTGATGTTGAACTTCCAGAAGTATGTTCCAATGATGAAGTCGGCGTGCTTACCAACTCTTTTCGATTAATGGTTGCATCGCTTCAAGAGTACATCAAAAATTTGACTGAGACGACTGCGGCCAAGGAGCGAATTCAGAGCGAACTCAATGTTGCTACTGATATTCAGGCAAGTTTGTTGCCTCGTCTCTTTCCTGCGTTTCCAGACAGGGAAGAGTTTGATATTTTTGCTTCGATGGATGCCGCAAAAGAGGTTGGTGGTGATTTTTATGATTTCTTTTTCATTGACGAACATAATCTTTGTTTCCTTATTGCTGATGTAGCCGACAAAGGTGTTCCCGCTGCTCTTTATATGATGGTGGCAAAAACTCTTTTGAAGTCAGAGGGGCAGCGTCTTGGTGAACCGGATCTGATTCTCTCCTGTGTGAACAACATTCTTGCGACAGACAATGAGAGTTGCATGTTTGCCACGGTTTTCTGCGCGATCCTTGATACAAGAACAGGTGAGGTACGTTTTGCCAATGCAGGTCATAACCCGCCGCTGATTATGGCATCTCAAGGAATTCAGTACCTTACCCTGCAAGCTGGTTTTGTGCTTGGACCTATCCCTGATTCTCTTTATAGAACAGAGCGACTCACTCTTCAGCCGGGAGATACTCTGTTTCTGTATACTGATGGTGTGACTGAGGCGAAAAATCCGCAAGAAGAGCTCTATGGAGAGTCACAGTTGTTGCTGGCCTTGCAAAATGCACCGAAAGATGATCTTGGAGGGTTGATTCACTATATTCGTTGTGAGGTGCGACAACATGCAAATGGTGCCCCTCAATCTGATGATGTTACTATGGTTGCCATAAAATATCGGGGCAATCTTGTTGATGCCTGAGGCTGTATGCCATCGTATGGAATGTTATTTGGTTGACTGATCTTGAATTCAAAAGAAACAGGGAGACAAGCTTATGATAAAAATAGAACATCTCTCGAAGAAATTTGGTGATCTTGTGGTCTTGAAAGATATCACGATTGAAATCAAGGCCGGTGAAGTGATATCAATTATAGGCCCTTCCGGCACGGGAAAGAGCACTTTCTTGCGTTGTATCAATCTGCTCGATCAACCCAGCGGAGGGTCAGTATATATCGATGGTGTGAATATTCTTGATCCAAAAGTTGATGTTCCAAAAATTCGGCAGAAGATGAACATGGTTTTTCAGTCATTTAACCTGTTCTCTCATCTATCCGTCCTTGAATTTGGATTGTCGATCATTAAAAATCTGACAGAAAGTATTGATTATCAGAGAGCGGGAAATAAAAACCGCCTGGTTCTTGTTTTGAAAAAGATGGCGAGTTAAGCACAAATTTTTTGTGAATCATATATCAACCCAAAATACAAAAGGAAGAAGATGAATATTCAGACCACCAAAGAGTCAACTGCAATGGTCGTCACAGTCGTTGGTCGGCTTGATGCTGTTACAGCGCCGGAATATGAGCAGAAGTTCATTGCGCTGATTTCGGAAGGGGAGAGCAGATTTATTGTTGATTTTGAAAAACTGGATTACATCAGCAGTGCGGGATTAAGGGTACTCCTTGCAACGGCAAAACGAGTCAAGGGCAAAAGTGGTGCAATTGTACTTGCAAATATAGGTGGAACCGTCAAGGAGGTCTTCGATATTTCTGGTTTTGGCTCAATATTTCCGATGTACGAATCTGTTGCCACCGCCTTGACCGCTGTTGAGAAATGACAAAAAAAATACATACAATCACCTGTGCTGCCCAGGTTGAAAAATTAGGTGAAATAGCAGAATTTGTCGAAGAGTGTGCTGAGTGCTTTGGGCTTGATGTAAAAAGAGCGTTTGGCATGCAGGTTGCTGTTGAGGAGGCGTTTGTGAATATCTGCAGCTATGCTTATCCCGAAGGCGGGGGGGATGCAACGATGACGGCAAGCGCAGAAGAGGATTGCCTTGTGTTGGAAATTACAGACAAGGGTATTCCTTTTAATGTTTTATTACTTCCAGATCCTGATACTTCCAAGGATATCGCCGAACGGGAAATAGGGGGGTTAGGAGGCTATTTTATTCGAAGATTAACCGATAACGTGAGTTATCGAAGGGAGAATGAAGAAAATATTTTGAAGCTGGTACTGCACCGAACGGGTGGATCGTAAATCAATCTCTTTTTTGTTGCCGGATGTTGTGGTTTTCGTCTTACCTCTATTAATATTAATTATTAAGCCACGTTACTGCCATGACAATCAAGTATGCCAAGAGAGCCGTTTTTGCTTTTTGTGTTTCCGCCCTTTTGCTTTTTTCTGGTTGTAGTAAAAGAGAGACCATCACGACGCTTCAGCAGCTTGATGGTAAAGAGTTTGCCATTCCAACGGGCACTGTTGCGGATAAGCTGGTATTGCAGCGGTTACCGAATGCCAAATTCAAATATTTTAACAGTGTTATGGATGCGGCCCTCGCTGTTAAGTCGGGCAAGGCGGATGCTGTGGTGTATGATGAGCCCATTTTAAAAAATATTGCAGCAAAAAATAGTGGACTTGCTGTTTTGACCGAGATGATTACTCATGATCATTATGGCATTGCTGTTCAGTTGCAAAATCAGCAGTTGAAAGAAGAGATTGATGGTGTTCTCCGTGAGCTGAGAGCTAATGGTAGCTATGACAAGATGATTGAACGCTGGTTTCCAAAATCTGGTAATCCCGGTCCGATGCCGCTGATATCATTCACCGGTAACAATGGTGTTCTCAGGCTTGGTACTGCAACAGTAACAGAGCCTTTTTCATTTGTCGATGGTACACGCAATCCGGTTGGATTTGATATCGAACTGGCCGGATACATTGCAAAGAAGCTTGGCAAAAGACTCGAAATCATCAATATGGAGTTTGGTTCCATGATTCCAGCTTTGATTTCTGGAAAGGTTGAGATGATTGCGGCCTGCATTACGATTACTGATGAACGTGCAAAACAGGTGCTTTTTTCGGAGTCATATTATAAAGGGGGCATCGCTGCTTTGGTGAATCAATAAATCTTTAAAAAATGATCAGTGTCAGAAAGAGTTTATTATTATCAATATTGTTGTTTCTCAGTGTTTTTGCAGGGTGTGCAAAGCATGGCAATTCGACAACTGATAGAACGTCGTATGGCACTGATTCGCATCGTGAAATTACATCCCTCAAACAGATTGACGGCAAACGTATCGGGGTACTCGCTGGTTCAGCGGGTGATATTGCGGCACGGAAAAACTATCCACACTCAACATTTCAGGTGATGTCAGCTTCGGCTGATATTGCTCTGGCAGTACAACAGGGGAAGAGCGATGCTTTTATCTATGACAAAAGTGTTCTTCTCAACATTGTTGCCAAAAATCCTGATTTGCATATTCTTGATGAACCTGTGGCGAAACTTGAAGTAGCCGCAGCTCTTCATAAAGACAATACACAACTCCTTTCAGAAATTAACCAGGTATTGATCTCGCTTAAAAGAGAGGGTGTTCTTCAAAATCTGAGAAAAAAGTGGATTGATTCGCCATCAATGAAGACTCCGCAGTTGCCACCATTGAGCAACAACCAGAAGCGTGGTGTGTTGAGGATGGGGACTTGTGCGACTATTGAGCCCTTTTCCTTTCAGGCGAACGGGATAATTACCGGGCTTGATATTGAGATTGCCAGATTGATTGGTGAACGCCTCGGGCGGCACATCAAGATTATCGATATGAATTTTGAAGCACTGATTCCTGCGCTTCAATCCAATAAAATAGAGTTTGCCCTTTCTAACTTTAATGTAACTGATGAACGCAAAAAACTGATAAACTTTTCAGTGCCCTATATTGAGAATGATATTTCAGCACTGGTCAGAAAATCTTCTCAACAGAACACTGTTCAACATAAGTTGAGCAGCCAAAAAAGTGCCCCAGGAAAATTTTCATCAGTTGATGACTTGAAAGAGAGTCGTATTGGTGTGTTGCTTGGTTCTGTTCATGATGCTTATGCCCGGAAAGATTTTCCAAAGGCAACAATCCTGCAATATAAATCACCATCAGATATGGTGCTTGCAGTCAAATCTGGCAAGGTGGATGCGGGTATCTTCAGTCATGATGAGTTAACGTTGCTTTTTCGTCATCATAATGATTTGGCATTTGTTGGTCAATCATTGTTCGCGACGCAGATTGGTATGGGATTTAACCTTGACAATAAAGAGTTGTGTGACTCATTTAACCGTTTTATGAATGAAATTCGTCAAAATGGGAAAAATGATGAGATGATTCTTCGCTGGATGAAAAACGGTGACACCGTTAAGCCAGAAATAAAAAACGCAGCAAATCATGGTACTCTCAAGGTTGGGATTGTCAGTGATGCTGGACTTCCTTTTGTTGTTGTCAAGGATAATTCTCTGACAGGATATAACATTGAGCTTGTAGATCGTTTTGGAGCTTTTCTTGGCAAAAAAATTGTCTATGTCGATCTTGAGTTTGGAAGCATGATTGCTGCTCTTTCGACTAAAAAGATCGATATGATTGGCGCGTCATTGTCGATTACAGCAGAGCGCCAGAAGCGTGTCGCATTTTCAGATCCCTATTACTCTGAAAAGACCAGAATGTTTGCCTTGAAAAAGAATATTGTGTTGGATGGTGCTGATGAAGAGATCATAAAGGAGAGTGGACTTTCACAATTTCTTGATGGAATGGTCAGAAGTTTTAAAAGCAACATTATTCAGGAACATCGTTATCTTCTTATTTTTGATGGGCTCAAAACGACGGTTGTGATCTCTCTTCTTGCATCGATTTCTGGCACACTTTTTGGTGCATTGGTCTGCTTTATGAGGATGTCGCAACAACTTCTTTTGAAACATCTTTCAAAACTCTTTATTTCAATATTACGTGGCACACCGGTGCTTGTTTTTTTGATGTTGATTTATTATGTCGTCTTCGCTTCGGTCAATATTGATCCTGTAATCGTTGCTGTTATTGCTTTTGGAATGAATTTTGCCGCTTATGTGGCTGAAATTTTCAGGAGTGGGATTGAGAGCATAGACAAAGGACAGTCTGAAGCGGGTCTTGCTATGGGATTCAGCAAGTTCAGTACCTTTATTTATATTATTATGCCGCAGATGGTACAGCGTGTGTTTCCTGTGTACAAAGGTGAGTTTATTTCGCTCGTAAAGATGACTTCGATCGTTGGATATATTGCAGTACAGGATTTAACCAAGGCAAGCGATATTATTCGGAGTCGGACCTTTGATGCTTTTTTCCCCCTGATTATGGTTGCAATTCTCTATTTTCTTGTTTCATGGATTTTTATGTTGCTGCTTGGATATTTGGAAAGGTGTGTGGTGTCGAAATCTCATTAATGTCAGAAGATTGCGATGGTTTTGAACAGTATCTTTTTCTGTGCCGAAGTTACGTTTTCTCTTGTTTATTATTTCTGCGAACATTATTGAATGATAAATGAAAAATATATTACTCAGCAATTCCCGATTTGGCTCGCACCCCTTGAATTCATTGGTGTTTAAAATTTGACTTTCGTAACATTTTGAGTATCAAAATATATTTTTTTGTATATTTCTGAAAACTGTCCTCTTCAAAGA
>Ga0194060_10001139_pt1 | contig 19148 bp, 16 predicted proteins | sample SepL225m_MetaG_FD_163427 | JGI IMG/M metagenome (GOLD analysis project Ga0194060, IMG submission 163427) | Anoxic zone freshwater microbial communities from boreal shield lake in IISD Experimental Lakes Area, Ontario, Canada - Sep2016-L222-5m | ecosystem: Environmental > Aquatic > Freshwater >...
GATGATATCCACCCCTTCGGCATCGATCAGCCGGGCAAACGGAAAGTCGTAGGCGGTTAATACCGTGATGCGACTGCCAGCCGGTTTCATCTTCAAAATATCTGGTATGGTTATTTTTTTTCTCACGGAAGTTCCCTTGATTATATGCTCATTCCGGCAGGTTTCTGGCCGGAATCCAGCCCACCGATCCGCGTGTGCAAACGATGAAACTGTTTGCACACCCTACGAAAAATAAGATGATACTGCGTACTAGGTCTGTTCCTGGTTAGTAAGACTCTTCATCGATTCAAGTTCCTTGACAACTTCGGAACTCTGAAGTCTGCGCTTTTCCATGTTATCAAACATTTCGGTGACCATGCTGCCGACAGATTCCACCGTACTCCTGATAAGTCTGCCATCCTCCACCTGCCGCGATGTTGAATTTACCATCTCGTGAGTCATCTCCTTGATGCTTTCAACAGAACGGACAATACTTCTAGTGGATTTTGCCTGGTCTGTGGATGCAGCAAAAATTTGCGCCGTCATGGAGCTGATATCCTCCATTGAGTTCGCCACCAGTTGCACGCTGGTAGTCTGCTCCTGTGTGGCAAGTTTAATCTGCTGGGTCATGTCAAGCGAACAGACAGAGCGGTCATAGATGGCCTGAAGCGATTCTCCGGTTGTGTGTCCCAGCGCAACGCCGCGATGAACCAGCTCCTTGGTCGCAGTAATATTACTTGCAGCGGTCTTGGACTCACGCATGATCTCTTCGATGATGGATGTTATCTCGCCTGTTGAATGACCGGTCTGCAAGGAGAGATTCCTTATCTCGTCGGCGACAACTCCGAAACTTTTTCCGTATTCTCCAGCCTGGGCGGCAATGATGGAGGCGTTAAGTGCCAGAAGATTGGTGCGCTTGGTAATATCGTTGATGACGCTTATTATGTTCTCGATACGGGTGCTGTTCTCCTCAAGACGCTTGATCGCTTCATATGAGAGTACGACGGAATTCTGTATCTCTGCCATAGCTGTGATGGTCTCAGCGACAACAGCCAGGCTCTTATCCGCCTGCATCTTCACCTGGCTGGATACCTCGTGTGATATGGCAGCATTCTGCTCCACATTGCAGATGGTGTTGTTGATCTCCTCCATAGCGGCAGCGGACTTGTGGGAAATTTCTGCAAGGTGGTCAAGGTTTCGGGTAACCTCTTCCGTCGCAACCGATATCTTGTTGACGGCGGCGCTTGTTTCGTCAACAGATGTCATTACCCCCTCTGAAGCCAGGGCGATAATGGATGTGCCATCTGCAACCGAATCGACACTCTCCTTAAGGTATATAACGTTGCGCGAATACTGCTCACGGCTTCCAAGGAGAAACCGGAACGAGCTCTCCATCTCCGAAGTGAGCGTATTTATGGATGTCAAAAGGTTTGTCCGCGTTATCGCCGATGCCACCTGATCCGAAAAGAGCATGATGGTATCGACATCGGAGTCATTGAGAAGACGGCGGCTGCTCTTGTTGTCTATGGCAAAGAGACCGACACTTACCCCCTTTACGACGATAGGGCAGAGGACAAAGCTTCTCGATCGAAGCGGGGGGAGATTGTTGTGCGGCGGCTTTAAGTGATAATCTGCCGGATAACGCGAAATGTCATCGATCAGAAACACTTTGTGTTCGGAAAAACATTTATAGATAACTCCGATGCTGTCATCAATCGGCAGTGCCACATCTGCTGCGTCAAACCCTTCGCTGCCGATGTTTGTAATGAAACGGAGATGCCTGTTAGCATCCTCCATAAGGATGTTCACTCGCTCATAACCCATTATTTCATGAAGACCTTCGGCGCATAACAGCATAATCTCCTTAAGATCAAGCGATGTCTGAATCCTGCTGCTGATCTGGTGAAAATTCTTGATATTGGTGTCCAGAACCTTATAGCGATTTTCAAAGATCTCTTTTTGCGCCTCTACTTCCCTGTGAAGCAGATCAAGTTCTGCCGCCCTTTCGAGAAGTTCATCCCCGCTTTTACCGATCAGGTAGCCAAGTATTGCAAGAACGACGGCGGTGCCGCCACCCATGTAACAGTAGAGCGAAAAATGCTCGCTGTCCCTGATGACATCCGTGAGAATCTGGCCAAAAAAGGTTTGCTTCGAATCGTAAAAACACAATATTCGAATGGCGATCCAACCTATTGGCGCGGTAACACCCAACAGGAATCCACCAACTGAAAATTGTGTTGATTTTGTTTTCATGGCACCAACCTCACTTCTCCAGCGCAAGCTTTTCATCGATCGAGTGACAGATCTCCTCCATCATTTTTTCCGAGTCGTCAATATTGTAGGCGACTATGTTCTTTAGGTGCATGTATGAATCAAGATCCATCTTTTCAAAAGTGAAGGCCATCCCATTCCCGTCAATCCGTGACACCCTGCCGCTGAAATTTACAGAAACTGGAGGATCTGTACCGACAAGAACAATTGTCATATCAACAGATTCGCCGTCATCCAGCCTTTCATCAGTAACCAGAAACATCCCGGTCATGCTGAGGTTTTCAACCCCGCCCTGAAACTGCCGCTCCCCGAACCTGATGACAGCCTCGACATTGAAGCGAACACGTGAAAACCTGCGAGTACTCATCATTTTTACGCCTTGCCGGCTGACCCAAGGACAGCCTCGTTCTTGTGCTTGACCAGCTTGACCAGCTCTTTTCTGGCCTCGCCGAGATATTTGCGAGGATCAAACTCTTTGGGATCCTTGGCAAGATACTCCCTCACTCTGGCGGTCACGGCTAGACGACCGTCTGAATCGATATTGATCTTGCAGACGGCGCTGGCGGCGGCTCTGCGCAACTGCTCTTCGGAGATGCCGACCGCCCCTTCCAGTTTGCCTCCGTACTGGTTGATAAGATCAACATATTCCGGAACTACTGAAGATGCGCCGTGCAGCACTATCGGGAAACCGGGAATACGTTTTTCGCACTCTTCCAGAATGTCAAAGCGAAGAGGCGGCACCGGCTGACCCGCCTTAAATTTATAAGCCCCGTGGCTGGTTCCGATTGAGATTGCCAACGAATCAACACCGGTTTTTTTGACAAATTCTTCAACCTCTTCCGGCTTCGTATAGGTTGAGTGTTCTGACGAAATCTCATCCTCAATGCCGGCCAGAACACCAAGCTCAGCCTCAACCGAGACATCAAACTGATGGGCATACTCGACAACTCTTTTTGCAAGCGCCACATTCTCTTCAAACGGAAGATGTGAACCGTCAATCATGACTGAGGAGAAACCGCTGTCGATGCAGGACTTGCACAGCTCAAAGCTGTCACCATGATCAAGGTGCAGACAGACAGGAATAGACGAACCGGCCTCACGCGCCATCTGGACAGCCCCCATAGCCATAAACCTGAGCATGGTTTCGTTGGCATAGCTTCGAGCCCCTTTTGAAACCTGGACAATAACCGGTGAGTTGGTTTCCATGCAGGCGGTGACTATAGCCTGAAGCTGTTCAAGGTTGTTAAAGTTATAGGCCGGTATGGCGTATTTACCCGCCATAGCCTTGGCAAACATCGCTTTTGTGTTGGCCAGCCCAAGCTCACTGTAATGAATCTTCTGCTTTTCCATTTTTCCCCCCGGTATCTGGTATTTTGAATTGAGCAGCACGGCATCTGCAGGCAGTGCAACTCTTTTGTATATTCAAGCGCCATAACTACCATGTAACCGATGTATAATCAAGGATGAAACATCAACAAAAAGACCCGACAGAATAGCCTGTCGAGCCCGGATTTCAGCAGATGCAGCGGAAAACGCCGATGAGAGCTGCTGCTTTTACGGTTTATTGATGGCCTCCCCTACTTTCACCAGCAGATCAAACGGCATTACCGGTTTCCTGATCACTTCGATGCCATCGCAGAATCCACCTTCACGCTCAATGATATCTTTTGAATGGCCGCTCAAAAATATGAATTTCACCCCGCTGTAAATAGCTCTTATTTCATCGTAAACCCGCCTGCCGCTCATTTTCGGCATGATCATATCTGAAACGACAAGCTGAATCTCCTCTTTATGAGCGGTGAACTTTTTCACGGCATCTTCTCCATCTACCGCTGTAATTACGGTGTAACCTGTTCTTGTCAGCAGCTCATCAAGAAGCTGAAGTGTACCGGAATCGTCTTCAGCCAGAAGAATTGTCCCGGAACCTCTAACCAGCCGGGTATCATGCATTTCCTCCGATGCGACAACCTCCGACGATGCCAGCAGCGGCAGATACAGCTTAAAGACGCTCCCGCTCTCCGGCTCACTCTGCAGGTCTATAAAACCGCCATGCTGTTTTATTATACTCATTACCATCGCCAGGCCAAGTCCGGTTCCCTTGCCAACCTCTTTGGTGGTAAAGAACGGATCGAAAACCTTTCGTTTTGTCTCAGCATCCATGCCGTGCCCACTGTCGGCAACCGTTATAACGGCATAGCACCCAACAGTACCGAATCCGTGGATGGCAATAAACTCTTCATCCATCTCTTCTGCCGTCGTTTTTATGCTGAACTCCCCACCATCCGGCATGGCATCCCGTGCGTTGCTGGCCAGATTCAAGAGTACCTGCTCGATCTGCACATCATCAACATCGACAGCAAGAGGGTCATCATGTAAAGAGATGCTGAACACGATATTGTCATGGATGATCCGGTCAATGAATGAAGCGACCGTTGTTATCAGGCTGTTCAGGTTCTGTTTCTGCTGATTCATCTCCTGCTTCCGGCTGTAGACCAGGAGACTCTGGGTTAGAGAGGAGGCTCGGGTTGACGCCTTTATGATCTCGTCAAGGTATTTGACCTGCGTGTCATCTTCTTCCCTGCCCAACTGTGCCAGTGTGGCATAGCCGTTCACGACGGTTAAAATATTGTTCAGATCATGAGCCAGTCCGCCGGCCAGTTGACCGATAGACTCCACCTTTTGAGAGTGGATCAACTGCTCCATGATGCTTTTCTTTACCGCCTTTTCCATTTCAAGAAGCGCCCTGCGGGTTCGTAACGCTGAGATCCCAAATGACAGATTGCCTGCTAATTTAGTGAGAAGCTCTACCTCTTCAGCGTCGAAGGCATTCAAACTTGCGGAGTATATACTGAGTACGCCGAATACCTGATCATCTGTTTTAAGTGGTAACACCAGCATCGAGCTATAACCACGTTTTCCAGCCTCCACTCGCCACGGCGCGAAAATAGGATCCGTCTCGATGTCACGCACCAGGCAGGGCTGGGCGGTGCGGACCGCCGTCATTCCGGGACTCTGTTCATACTCTTTCCGGAGCCAGGTGATTTGAATGGTATTCAGATAACCATCCTCGAAGCCGGACTGGGCAACCGGACAGACAGCTTTAGTCTCGTGATCTGCGTAACCGACCCACGCCATCCGATAGCCGCCGGTCTCGACGGCGATTCGACAGATAGCATTCAACAACTCCACTTCATCCCTGGCATCAAAAAGAGCCATGCTGCAGTCACCGATAGCCATGAGTGAGCGATTCAAACGGCAAAGTTGCTCTTCCGACCGTTTGCGTTCGGTTATGTCTCGGCCAATCCCAAGATATGACACCTCACCGCTTATCGGATCCTGCAACCGTGAGGCATTGGCTGAATAGGAGATATATTTACCGTTTTTGTGCAGCACCCGGTATTCAATATTCTGCTGCCTGTCTCCAGTTGCCAGCAGTGACTGCAAAGACGCAAAACAGGTTGAAGTATCATCCGGATGGATAAAGGGAACAACCGACCTGCCGATGGTTTCATCAAGTTCGTATCCGAATAATTCCTTCCAGTTTGGTGATACGTACTTAAAGACGGCATCAGGCGAGATCGAAAACACCACATCATTAACGTTTTCGACGAATGAACGAAAATACTCTTCACTTTGACTTAACGCTTCTTGCGCCAGTTTAAGATCTGATATGTCGCTCAGAATAATTCTCTGCAGCTCCTCATTCTCCAGCTCCAGTTCAATCTGCCGCACCTGCAGTTCATGGATGAACTCTTCTGTTTCCAGATGTGTGCGAGGTTGAGATGGCGTATTCTTATCCATCTTGAACCGCTCTTCTGCTCTTTCACGGAGTTTTTTGCCGCTTCGGCTGTTATTTTTGATGCCATGATTGTACCTGTAAAGCCCTTTTCAGAGCGGTGTTTATGGATTATTTCTCCATCGTAAGCAGTTCATTCACAGCAACCTGCAGCATGAAAAAATCGAGCGGTTTGGCAAGCACCCTGTCAGCGCCGAGCGCTTTAGCCATAATCAGCAGGTTTTCTTTGTTGAGTCTGACTGCGCCACCTGAAATAGCAATAATTTTGACGTGCGGAAAGAGCCGCTTAACTCCGGTGATGACTTCAAGACCGTCCTTCTCAGGCATGACAATATCGGTGATAACCAAATCATATCCGTTCACATCCGCCAGCTTAAGAGCAGCCTTGCCGTTATCGGCCAGATCCACCTTGTGAGTGTCGATTGTAAGAAATTCCTTGAGAATATTACGAACATCCTTTTGATCGTCAACTACCAGAATATTTGCCATGTTAGCCTCCAATACTCCTCTAATATTTTGATCTGCTACGGTCTGTACGACTGCAACCATGCAGCGCATCGCATTAAAACGTTACTTTATATCTTTGTCAATAATTTTCTTTGATTTTTAATTACATTATGATAATATTTAAAAATTATAGCAGCGATTGCCAAATTGGCACCACAAGTCTATGATAACCTCAACACAGAAATGGGGTGCCAACAATGCAAACTGCATTATCTACGTACGGAGTGCAAAACGATGCCTGAAAAAATAACCTTTACGCCGTCACTCATGGACAGCCACTGCATAATTGACGTCAGAACCCCTCTTGAGTTTGCTGAAGACCACCTGCCGGGAGCCTTTAATGTACCGATCCTGAACAATGAGGAACGGGTTGAGATCGGCACGATCCACAAACAGCGGGGGGGACAACCGGCGCGTATCCGTGGGTTGGAGCTCACCTGCGGTCGCTTTGCCGCCATGACAGAGGAGGCCGCAAACCATGCCGGCGGCAGGCCGATTCTGGTGTATTGCTGGCGTGGGGGGCTGCGAAGCCTCTCTATGGCCATCCTGCTCGAAAGCTGCGGCTATCCGGTAAAGCAACTTCGAGGCGGGTACAAGGCTTTCCGTAATCTGGTTACGTCGTACTTTGACAAATTTACTCCTCCGGCTCCATTGATTGTTCTTCACAGCATGACCGGATGCGGTAAAACCACTTTTATAAACTGCCTTGACCGTCGATTATGCACCCCTGTTGACCTGGAAGGGGTGGCCTCGCATCGCGGTTCTGCCTTCGGTTCGCTTGGACTGGGCGAGCAGCCATCCCAGAAACGCTTTGATACGATGCTTTGGGATGCCTTTCGCAAAGCCCCGGCGGACAAACCGATCATTCTGGAGGGGGAAAGCCGCAGAATAGGCGAAGTTACTCTTCCGGGCACCCTGTACGATGTGATGGCAGAAAGCTGCAAGATATGGTGTTCAGCTTCGCTGGAAACAAGGGTCAAAAGACTGCTGGATGAATATGCAAAACCGGAGTACAGCGAACCGATAGCGGCGGCTCTGGAACGGATAAGGAAAAAACTTGGCACTGTTCATTATGCAGAACTGAAGAAGATGCTTGATCTGTGTGATATGCCGGGGTTGACCCGTGGACTTATTCAGCATTACTACGACAAGCTGTACTACAAGCATCGCCCCTGGACGCCGGATGCCGAAATAGTGCTGGAGAGTTTCCGGCAAGGGGAGAAGGAACTGTACAATTTCTTGCTTAACAACCCCTCCGCATGAGCCGCAAATAACGCCAAAAAACATTATACTTTGGCATTTGGCGGATCCCCACAACTACTCCACTTTTTTCTCGTTCAGATATGTCTTATCCTTCGCATAATTAGCGATCTATAAATTTGGCTCACTTAATGCAGATGAATTTCTGATGAACAGAGTGCGTCACAAAGATAATAAATATATAAGGATTTCAGGATGAAGTTGTTTTTCTTAGGAATAGCATTGGCGACTATACTTGGGGGGTGCGCTCATGTGATGAGCGACGAAGGACTCAAACTTGCTGACCGCTCTGTGTCGTACTCCGAGCTGAAAAAAAATCCTGAGCAATTTGCCGGAAAGGTTATTCTGTTAGGCGGGATCATTGCCGGAACCAAAAGCAGCGGTGACATCATTATGCTTGAAGTAGCCCAGCTCGAACTGTTTAATAACGGTCTGCCGGATGAACTCTCGCCATCAGGGGGGAGATTTCTTGCGGTAAGCAGCGATCTCATAGACCCCATTATCTACCGTCCCGGCAAGTTCGTTACCATAATCGGAGAGGTCAAAGGGAAAAAGATCCAGCATCTTGAGGGTGCAGACTACCCGTACCCGCTTGTTTCTGTTAAAGAGCTTCGGCTGTTCAGAGCTTCTGAACCTTTTGCCACTTACCCGAACAACCCCTATCAGAATCAGGTCGGAGATGCAAAATTCATACTCCGCCCCCCCGGTCTGCCGGAAGGGGAACTCCGAAGGCCTTACTGAATCAATATTTCCCCGCCATGAGCCGGAATGCTTTCCGCATCAAAATGAACACCCCCCCACTCCAGAATATCTCTGCACGAGTAACTCCCCAATTCAGATGGTGGTTTCTGGCCAAGAAACTTGAGAATGCTGAAGAGTATTCGCCCCTCTCCCCCCCTCATATTTCCGGGTTGATCTGAAATCAGATTGTCCCGTTTGCTCAATTTGGCGCCCCCCGGACCTTCCACAAGCGGAAGGTGGCAGTATTCCGGCTGTTTATAACCAAGAAGCCGCTGAATGTATATCTGCCTCGGCGTTGAAGCGAGGAGGTCATCTCCCCGCACCACCTGCGTGACCCCAGCCAGATGGTCATCAACGGCAACCGCAAGTTGATACGCAAACTCGCCATCCCCCCGCCGCACGGCAAAATCCCCTGAAACGTCGCTGAGCTTCTGATAGACCTCCCCTTTGCGCCTGTCAGAAAAACAGATTTCATCTTCCGGAACTCTCACCCTCCAGGAGCGGACGATCGAATCAGGCTTAATCCCTGACCGGCAGGCACCGGAGTAGGGGAGACAGTCATCATCCTGGTGCGGCGCAGAGGCCGCCAGCGCAATCTCCCTGCGGGAACAGCAGCAGGGATAGATGACTCCGGATTTCCGCAACGCTTCAAATACCTGCATATACTCATGTTTGTTGAGACTCTGCCTCGCTACTTCGCCGTCCCATAAAAGTGAAAATGACTCCAGAGTCCGCATAATGTCATCCGCCATGCCGATGACCTGACGAGGCGCATCGAGGTCATCCAGGCGGAGCAGCCAGCGCCCGCCGGAATGTTTCGCCATCAGATAACTCCCAACCGCAGCCACCAGTGAGCCGGTATGCAGCGCACCGGTTGGAGAGGGGGCGAAACGTCCGGTAACGTTATCTTGCGTAGTGTTCTCCATGAGTTTCAGGTTAACTGACAAAAGAGCAGCAGTAGTCGGCGACAACCGGAACTTTCATTATAAAAACGGAATTGGCCGGCACATCAAACGACTCACCGCCGATAACCCTCCTCCAGGTACTCTCCCCCTTCATCTGCCATTCCAGCTCGCCTGAAAGAATCTCCATGACTTCAGCGGCACCGGTTGAAAACTCATACTCCCCCGGCTGCATGACCCCCAGCGTCTTTTTGCTGCCATCGGCAAACAGAACCGAATGACTGGCGACGTTTCCACCAAAATAGATGTTAGCTTTTTTGACGACCGTTACATCTGTGAACTCAGACATATTCCCCTCCAGAGTGTTTTTTACTGCAGCACTTTATAACCTCTATCTGCATCAGGAGGCAAATAAAAATGCCCGCTGCGTGGTAGCAGCGGGCATTTTGGTGTCACTGTATATTGATCAGCTAAAATGTTCCCCTTAAAAAGCTGGCGTGCCAGACTACCGTTGTCTGGCCGGTGGAGGGGGATTCGACCAGATCCGGGATTATCGTCGGCATGGCGATTTTTATCTTGCCATTTTCTATTTCAGCAAACGCTTTTGCCGATTTAGCCAGCCCAAATGCCGTGCCAAACAGAACACCGGCTGCAGCGCCATAGCCTAAATTTTCGAGATGATCAGCAGGCTTTTTGGTAAAGACCATGAATGCACCCCCAACAAGCGTTCCTATCCCCGCGCCGTAAAAAGCATCCAGAAAGACTTCACGAAGGGAATTATCGGCAGCATGGCAGGAAGAAGCTGATGTAAAAAATGCTATGGTTGCCAGCACTGCTATTGTCTGTCTGATCAGCCTGACCAGTCCGACTTGTCTGAAGGATTCCATCTTTTCTCCTCTGAAGTAGTCATAGATTTATTGCCTGAATAGCAGCAACAAACAGGCCAACAACAGCCACCAAATCTACTGCAGCCTTATATATCAGTAATACCGGACAGTTATGCATCACATTGCGAGCAACGATACAACCGGGATCAGGATTATTAGTGTAACTGCCACCCTTATGTTGCATTTTAGACACACTTATAGTGTTTTATGGCGTGATCATCGACTTTGCCAGAAGCAGTTCATCATCACGGCTTGATACCTCTCCATCCAGCCTCGCATGCAACAGACGCTGTCTGATATGCTTGAACTGCGGTCCTGGGGGGAGCCCAAGGCTCTGTAGATCATCACCGGTAAGGAGCGGCGCGACATCGCGCAATCTGGTCAGATAGAGTGACACAAAGCGCCTCACCTGCTCGTTGCTGGCGCGGGAAGCAAGATAGAGGAGCATCTCCGGAGACAATGGAGTGAACCAGTCGTAAAGCTCACTGTTTCTGATTTCTGCCAAACGTTTCAGCCGGCGTTTGACCACTTCCATAAGCCTGTAGACCAGATGCCGCTGACTGAACAGCCTCGCCGCAAGCCTCCCCGGAATTGCCAGGCGGAGGCAGACTTCCTGGAACTCCTCCTGTTTAAGAGCGTCGCACAGAGCAAGAAAATAGACCTGCCACTGCTCGCAATGATCATCCAGATACAGAAGGCGAAACCAGGCCAGTACCTGACCAGCCTCATCCAGAACCCTCCCGGTGGCGGGAGTCAGCTTGAGCTCAGGATGAATAAAGGGGAGCAGCCCCAGAACCGACATCCGTTTAATGGCGGACGTCGGCTCCTTTTCGCGCATGATCTGCACCAGCTCGTTAAAGAGGCGCTCCCCCCCCAGTTTGTCCAGAAGATGCATTCTTACGGCACTCCGGATAAGGTTTTCGGTGTGAGGCGCAATATGAAACCCTAGCCGTTGCTCGAAGCGGATTGCCCGGAAAACACGGGTCGAGTCCTCGACAAACGAGAGGTTGTGCAGCACCTTCACCACCCGCTCCGAAATGGCCTGCTGCCCCCCGAAATGGTCTGTCAGCCGCCCGAAGCGGTCGCTGTTGATGCAGAGCGCCAGCGTATTGATGGTAAAATCACGGCGATACAGGTCGTGACGGAGAGATGCCCGCTCGACGGTCGGGAGAGCGCCGGGTGATTCGTAGTATTCAAGGCGGGTGCTGGCCACATCGATCTTCCGGCCATCAGGGAAGATCAGCACCGCCGTGCCGAATTTTTCGTGGGTTCGCACCCGACAGCCGAACCGCCCGGCAAAACGCCCGGCGAAGAAAACACCGTCACCCTCAACAGTGACATCAATATCCTGATTGTCGATCCCGATCAGCAGGTCCCGGACGAAACCTCCCACCGCATAGACCGACAGGCCGAGTTCGTCAGCGGTCTCGCCCAGGTTTTTCAGTATGGCGCGAACCGGTTCCGGAAGACGCTTGACCAGCAGCCCCGCCACCGAGCGGCTGCGCGTAGGGAGTGCCAGCGCCTCGACATCGTAAAGCGCAGCACCCCGACCAGGACGCCCTCCATAAATGTTGCGAAGCAGATCTGTTCTCGTCACCGCACCCGCCAGCCGTGCCCCGTCAAAAACCGGCACAAAATGACGGTTGCTCCCGACAATATACCCCTGAATATCCGTCAGCCTGGTATCCGGAGCGGCGCGCATGAATTCCGTGTTCATAAAATCGGTAACCGGCGATCCGCTCAAGCCGTGGTAGAGAGCTTTTTCAACGATCTTGCGCGAAATGATGCCGACCATCCCCCCCTCATTCATCACCGGCATGGCGTTACAGTTGTAGCGGGTCAGAAGCTCACGCGCCTCGGCAATATCAACCGAATCGGGCATGGTTTTGACCGGCGACGACATGATATCGGCCGCAACAACATTCGAGCTTACCGAAACACGCAACAGCTCCTCCAGCTTTTCCAGCACATTTTTCAAAGGCTGATTGTGGACGGAGGCGGAAGCGGCCGTGGCATGCCCCCCCCCTTTAAAATGCTTCATTATCTCACCGGCATTTACTTCATGAACGTGACTCCTCCCGACGAGATAGACGTTATCTTCCATAGCAACCACCACAAAGAGCGCGTCCAGATTTTCCATGTCGCGCATCAGATGGACAAGCGAAGCGATATCACCGATGTAATGGTCAGAGGAGGCGTGGGCGATTGAAATGACAATGCCGTTGACAGATGTGGTTTTCAAGGTTGCCAGGAGCTGTTTCAGTATCCCTATCTGCGCTCTGCTCAACTCCGGCACAAGTGCTTCGCTGACCAGATTCAGCTTCGCACCCTGCCCAAGCAGCCATCCCGCCAGACGGTAATCATCCGGTGTGGAGGAGGCAAAGAGCAATCTCCCCGTATCTTCGTGAATACCGAGCAGGACAAGCGTCGCCTCTTCCGGCGTCAGGGAGATGCCCCGCTTTTGTAAGAGATCAGCCAGCAGCGTGGATGCGGAACCGCAGGTGGCGATGGTTCCACCGTGCGGACAAATGCTCTCCTGCGTGACCGGGTGATGATCGTAAATATCAATTATAAGGCCAGGATTTTCCAGAATCTCCGAAAAACGGCCGATCCGGGCGGCATGCTGGCAATCAACAATAATGAGGCGGGTGATGGAGGAGAGGTCGATCTCTCTGGCACGGGTAAGCGTGGGGAGGTAGTCGTGATGACGTGCGATAAAGTCACGCAGATTTTTTTCCTGCGAACCGGAAAACGACAGCAGCGCACCCGGATAGAGCTTAAGCGCTGCCGTCATGGCACCCAGACAGTCAAAATCAGCATTTATGTGGGTGGTTATTACGTCCATTCGGGATTTATACCTTTGCCGGTAATGCCCGGAATTCGGAAGTCAGGAGAAAAAATACAGGGACACCATACCAATTAATCCGGCAATGCGTGGTATTGGAAGATATTACTCTTCAAATCAAGATAAAATGGGTATGGTGTCCCTGTATTCGGTATTCCGCCCAGGCATGTTGATAACTCCCTTTCTGGTTGCAAATCCATGTTCTCGTTCCCTGAGCGGAGTCGAAGGGGAACACCCTCGCACTTACCGCTACTCTCTCCGGATCACCTGCGTCGTGCAGTGCGCTGCGCCGTATCCGCCGGTCAGGTTGTAAAAGTTCATCCATGTCACGTCAACCCCTTCAGCTTTCAGACTCTGTTTATAGGCGTCGCTTACACCGTCAATGGCCAGGATTTTCTTCGTGCCGAGCGATACGAAATTGATCCCGTACTTGAGCTGGTCGGCATTGCTCACCGGAATCAGCTTCATCTTCAGATCATCCTCCAGAAATTTCTGGAACGGAATATCGCTGCCGGTTTTTGCGTACTTTCCATCTTTCATCTCGTACAGATCAACCACCGATTTTTTGGCAGGATCGGAAGCCTTGACTATCTTACCGGAAGCATCGCGCTGGTCAATCCGCTCCTCGACAATAACTGCGAGATTTTTATCTATAATGTTGAAATAGGTGTCGAGATGCATCTGATCCTGATTTTTCCAGGAATCCTTGACCACTGCGACACGCTTTGTGCCGAACACATCTGCCTTCAAGAGCTGTTTAATTGCTTCGGCATTGCTCCTAAGCCCCTGACCGATCAGGGCGGTATCACCCGCAGGGAGGAAGTCCCCACCCTCCAGGCGCGCTTTGCCGGTTACCTCATAAACAGGGGATATGCCGAGCTTTTTGTAGGCAAACTTTACAATCTTTGTTTCCAGCTCCCGCTGCGGGGCATTGAAATGGCCGACAACCAGACCTTTTGCCGTCGTGATGACCTGATCACGCATGAAGTAGAGGTTCATGACCGGATCGGCTGAGTAGCTCGCCTTGAGGCCGGTATTATGCCCCTTGGTGGACTGGAGGGTGATAGAAGGCTGCTGAAGGATTATTGAGACAAGCTCTTTCGGGTGGAGTTTGGCGACAACATCTTTTTTGTATGCGGCCTGAGCGGCTGCCAGTTTTGCGGGGAGCCCCCCGGTGTTGTAGCGGAGAGATTCAGCGGCAAGTGCTCGGAGCCCCTCCAGTTCCGGCCCCGGCTTGGGTGCGCCGGTGGCTTCAACAGTCTCTGCGAGTAGAATATCCACCAGTCTCAATACCTTGACGCCGCTTTTCGCCATCAGGCAGATGAAGTCGCTATGCTCACTGCGTGCCCCATCCATTGAAAAGGGGCGCTCAAACAGCGCCGCGGTGGGGTGAGCCAGGCCAAAGAAGAGTTCATCTCCGGGTGTATGCACAACAACAGTTTTTGCTGCCAGCCATTCAGAGCTGCTCCCGACCGCGCCAGGAGCTATCATATTCGGTGTAACAACACTCTGGCAATTACTCTGAGTTTCGGCGGAAACCGGAGAACCGGTGGCAAAACAGAAAAATATTGCGGAGAACGCCGCAAATAACCGGATGTACAAAGCACTGCGTGTTTTAAAGCGATTAGATTTCTGTTTCATATCATCTCCTTTTCAGTTGCGTTAAAAAACCTCTCCAAGCATACAGCGGGCGCTTCCACCCCCGACGGTTTCTATTGTTTCGATATTTACTGGCAGAAGTTTGCCAAACGTCATAAGCAGCTTTTTCTGTTCCGGCGTAAAATGATCGTAGGCGGTTTTTGACATCACGATTACCTTTTTACTATTTGAACGGAGCTGAAGTATATTGCCGCACATGGAGCGCACCTGATCCAGCGTGATGATTATGACAGTTTTCCCTGACTTTTCCAGCTCTTTCAATACTGTAGCCCGCTCCTGTTCATCCCTGATCGCTTCCGCGCAGATTACCGCAAAACGATCCCCCACGCTCATCATAACATTGGTGTGATAAATGAGGCTGCCGGCTGCATCGAAGCTGCTGAATTGAACCGTGCGATATCCGAGCTTTTCCGAAAAATCTGCAAGCACGCTTTTGTCGGTACGCGGGGAGAGCGAGGCGTAGGCGATGCCATTAACGCGGTCAAGCACCAGACTTCCGGTCCCTTCCAAAAATTTACCCTGTTCTTCATGTCTACTGAAATCAACGGTTTTAGTGACTTTGATCCCTGATGCGCGGAGTTTTTGCGTCAGCTCCTCAAGCCTTCTTTCAGCCCTCCGGTTGGGGGCGAGCATCGGATATCCGGCAAGAACTCTCTCACCGTTAGATGACTTGTGCAGTGAGAACCAGTTGTTCGGAAAGATCGCATCAGGGGTTTTGATGTCACTGCGACTCGGGAGTGTGACAACCCGGATCCCGGAAGAGCGAAGCTGCTTGACCATGCCTGAAAATTCTGACATGGCGCGTTTTTTTACTGAAGCTGAATTATCGAGGCGTTTTTGAAATACATTACTTTCCGCGGTTTCTTGATTGAATCCAAAATCATCCGGCGAAACCATGAATACCGTGCCGGTTGTCTGGCCTTCTCTGGCGGATATTCTGGCCGACGACGCTGATACGACAGAATTCGTAAGCAACGAGGGAATAAGGGAGAGAAATAGAGAGAGAAATAGAATTCTGATATTTATTAGCATATGGCACTCCTTAATCTCTCAGGGTGTAATTCTCCGCCCCTGCCGGTTTAATTCCCTGTTTTTCTCCGTGTCTCCATGGTGAAGCTTTTTCGCTTACACCCCCCTGAACCGCCTTATCGCCTCCGGTATCGCCTCCTCGCGGATATTTCCGAAGGCGAGCCTTAAATACCCCTCCAGGCCGGGACCGAACACCTCCCCCGGCAGAGACAGGATAGCGGCCTCGTCAACCAGGCGTTTAGCCACCTGACGACCGCTGCATCCGTCGAACGGGTGACGCACAAAGGCGAAGAATGCGCCGCTGGCGACAAGCCGGAAGCGGTTTCCCTGCTTCATAAATTCGGCGCGGAAGAGGTCGTGGCGTCTCGCCATCATCTCACGATTTACCGCCACCCACCCACCAAGACGCTCCACACCGAATTTAACCGCATGCTGCGTTATGCGCGGCTGACAGACCGCCATTGTGTCCTGGGCTTTAAGCGCATGGTGAATAAAATTTTCGGAGGCGGCCAGTAGGCCGGCTCTGTAGCCGGTCAGGGCGAAGGTTTTACCGAATGATGCGATATGCACGAAATTATCGCCCCAGGAGGGATCGCTGAAGAGATCGTGAGGGGGGGCGGCGGCAGGAATGAATTCATTGTAGGTTTCGTCCAGCAGCAGAGCGATTCCGTGCCGCTTTGCCAGCAGCATAAGTTCATGGATAACCGCTGGCGGCGTGACTGCGCCGGTCGGGTTGCTGGGGGAGACTAGCAGAACAGCTCTGGTTTTGTCGGTGATCAGCCGTTCGATTGCAGCGACAGATGGGAGACCGCCATCACCCTCGACGAAAGGGGTGCAGACGCCACGTATGCCGAGTATGTCGAGCGCCATCTGATGATCGAAGTAGTAGGGCGTCTGCACAACCACCTCGTCACCGGCGCGGCAGAGTGTGACGATTGCCAGCCAGAACGCCTGGCTGGCGCCGATCGTCAGGCAGAAGCTGGCTGGAGAAATGAGAGTGCCGTATTTCCTCTGATAATAGCCGGAAATCGCCTCTCGCACCTCCGAAAGCCCTTCATCAGGCGAGTATTTAGAGATTAGCGGATCGGAAAGCAGCCCGGAGAGATGTTCCGTCAGTTCCCCGGCGGGGGGGTAGTCAGGTACCGCCTGGCAGAGGTCGATCAGCTCCACTCCGTCATCAGGTCGCCCGGTAACCCAGCGCCTGACCTCGGAGATAGGGGGGAAGTGGACGTTTGTGATTAATGGTGACAGCTTCATAGTGGTCTCGATTATACTCAGCACGCCCATAAGTTGAGTATTTATACACAGTAGGTTGGGCAAAGGCGGTCTCTTGCCGTGCCCAACATTGACACCTACCCTGTTGGGCACGCTCCGCTTTGCCCAACCTGCAAAAACGCAAACTATGACAGTACTAAATAAGCATTATTCTGCTCTCGCATCGGCTTTACAAGACATTCCAGCATGCTCAGGCGAGAGATGGCTAACTGGGCATTTTGATTTTTTTCTACCAGATCCTGGAGAGTTGCAAGCAGTTGCTGATTGAACGGCTCTACCGCTTCAACCCGCTAGATTATGATATTTGCATCAAGAAAAATAATCATGGAGTCTCCCATGAATCCCGTTCGTCATTCAGGCGTTTATCTATACTGCACAAGGTCAGTAATTGAGCTTTTTGTAGGTTGGGTTAGGCGGGTGTATGCCGTAACCCAACATGACCATGCTGAAAACAATCAAGGCTGTTGGGTTACGCGATGAGACTGCTAACCCAACCTACGAAGTCAAATAAACTCAATTTAAGGCCGTTTGCAGTATATCTCCTCTACTCTGGAGTTCCCCGACGCAGGGAGTGTAAACCATTCCATGACCGTGTGTGATTGGTTGGAACCGTTTGACTCACTATAGCATTCATATCAGTACTTTTTTAGGGCTTTTTGGGGAATGTAGCCAAATTTCAGAGGCAAAGCAATGTAATTATCAGGTAAAAGCCTCCGCTGTAAATCCCTGCAAATTTCATATTTTATCTTGACAGACTCCTTGACCATCGGTATAAGTTCCCTCATCGTGGAAAAAAGTGGTGCTTTGTGGAAAATTGTGCCAACGAGAGGGTTATGTTCAGAGGAATTTTTGAGACAACTGTAGATGCTAAAGGGCGCACCAGCCTTCCAGCCAGATTCAGGGAGATTCTCGTTGAGACTCATGGCGACGAGCGTTTTTTTCTGACCAATTCTGCGCCGGTGCATCTGGATAACGGCATCTCCTGCACCGGTCTACAAATATTTCCATATAAAAAATGGTTCGAATTCGAGGAAAAGTTTTCTGCCAGCAAAGGGCTTAATGCTGATCAGCGCAAGAGCATCCTGCGAACGATCATCTCGCCCGCGCAGGAGTGCAGTGCCGACAAACTGGGGCGTTTTCTGATTCCACCCCCGTTTCGTAAAAGTGCAGCTCTAGAAAGAGACATTCAGTTTGTCGGAACAATGGACAAGATTGAAATCTGGAGCATGACCGAGTGGGATAAGGTTCGCGCCCAGGATGTCAAAAACTTCCCGAGCGACACTGAAGCTGCTGCGGAGCTCGGCCTCTAGTGACAGAGTTCCACCACCTGTCGGTTATGCCCGGGGAGGTACTCCGTTTTCTGGCACCAAGATCAAATGCCGTATATCTGGATGGAACGCTTGGCGGCGGCGGGCATGCCGCGCTGATCCTTGAAAATGCACCCGGAGCCGTCCTGATTGGCGTTGACAGAGATCAGGATGCGCTTGACGCAGCCGCTGAAAGACTGACTGCAGATCGTAAACGCATCCACCTGCTGCACGGCAATTTTGCTGGAGTCGCAGGAGAGCTTGAATCTCTCGGCATATCATCGCTGGACGGATTCATTTTTGATCTGGGGGTCTCGTCACATCAGCTCGATTGCAGAGAGCGCGGTTTCAGCTTTAAGCAGGATGCCCCGCTCGATATGCGGATGGATGCCGGCAGCGGAGAGACGGCCGCCGATCTGGTCAACAACCTTCCGGAAGCGGAGCTGGAACGTATTTTAACTGAGTACGGCGAGGAGCGCTGGGCCAGAAGGATCGCCTCCTTCATCGTCAGGGAGAGGGGTGAATCGCCGGTTACAACCACCTTCAGGCTGGTGGATATAATCAAGGGGGCGGTTCCAAAGGCGAAGTGGGACGAGAGGATTCATCCGGCGACACGGACATTTCAGGCTCTGCGGATTGCGGTCAATCATGAGCTTGAGAGTCTGGAGCGGGGGATGAGGAGCGCTCTTG
>Ga0194060_10001141_pt1 | contig 19108 bp, 15 predicted proteins | sample SepL225m_MetaG_FD_163427 | JGI IMG/M metagenome (GOLD analysis project Ga0194060, IMG submission 163427) | Anoxic zone freshwater microbial communities from boreal shield lake in IISD Experimental Lakes Area, Ontario, Canada - Sep2016-L222-5m | ecosystem: Environmental > Aquatic > Freshwater >...
CCGCAAATTCCGCCCCACCTTTGTGCCGCTCGTGCCGACCATGTATATCGGGATACTGCATCACCGCGGCCTCAAAAAAATTGATATGAGCTGCATCCGGGGGGCCTTCTCCGGCAGCGCTCCGTTGCCCGTGGAGGTGATCCAGGCCTTCGAAAAGATCACGGGCGCAGTCATTGTCGAGGGCTTCGGCATGACGGAGACTTCTCCCGTTACCCACGTCAATCCCTTTGCCGGCGGCGCCCGGAAGGTGGGCAGCGTCGGCGTGCCGGTCTCCGACACCTTGAGCCGCATCGTGGATCTCGAGACCGGCCGGATCGATGTGCCTCGCGGCGAGCCGGGTGAACTGATCGTCAAGGGACCGCAGGTGATGAGGGGTTACCGGGGCATGCCCGAGGAGACGGCCAATACCCTGCGCCATGGCTGGTGCTACACGGGCGACATTGCCACGATGGATGAAGACGGGTATTATTATATCGTCGACCGCAAGAAAGACATGATTATCACAGGCGGCTTTAATGTCTATCCGCGGGATATCGACGAGGTCTTTTACCGCCATGCTGCGGTTCAGGAGGCCTGCTCGATTGGCGTACCCGACCGAAAACGGGGGGAAAACATCAAGGTCTTCGTGGTGCTGAAGGAAGGCATGGCGGCGACGAAAGAGGAACTGCTGGATTTCTGCAAAGTCCAACTGGCAAAATACAAGCTGCCCACGGAGATAGAGTTCCGCCAAGAATTGCCCAAGTCCAACGTCGGCAAGATCCTGCGCAAGCAGCTCCGGGTGGAGGAGCTTGAACGCAGGATGAAGTCGTAAGAAAAACAGATGTGCGCTTCATCCTTCGACAGGCTCCGGATGAGCGGACTTCGACAGGCATGCCCTAAGCAGCGCCGAAGGACTCCGGATGAGCGGACAATATATGCCGCTCATGGTGAGCCTGTCGAACCATGCACCCAAGCTATGAGTTGCTTACGCTCCGAACTTGGTGAGCCGCTGCGCGTGGGCCAGGGCCAGGGCCATCAGGTTTTTCATGGGCATCCGGCCCATGCCTCCCTGGATGCAGTCCCGCTCCCCGAAATGCTCGACCCGGTCCGGCCGGCAGGTCGGAGAGGCCAGGAGCACGGGCACGGGATGCCAGCTGTGGGATTTGAGAGCCGCCGGCGTGGAGTGGTCACCCGTTACCACGAGGACAGCGGGGTTAAGGGCTGTCAGCCGCGGAATCAACCTGTCCACCTCTTCAATCACCTTCACTTTTGCATCGAAATTGCCGTCTTCTCCTTTGGAATCGGTTGGTTTGACGTGCATGAAAAAGAAGTCGAACTTGGCGAAGGCGTGCTCCAGCGCGGCGAATTCTTCTTCAATCGTATGAGTGAGCGGGTGGATTTCCATCCCCAGGAGACGGGCCAGGCCGCGGTACATGGGATAATTGGCGATGGCCAGCGGTTTCAGGCCGAACCTGTCGCCGATGCCGGGGAATTGATGGTATTTGCCATATCCCCTGAGCAGAATCATGTTGGCCTGTGGTTCATCGGCCAGGACGTCCTTTACCTTTTCGATCAGTTCCGTGAGGATGGCGGAGGTCCGGGCCGCTTCCGGCGTCAGCGCCCGCGGAGAAAGGGCCGGTACGCCGGTCTGCTGCGGATCGGTCTCCTCGATTTCCTCCCGCAGCTCGTCGCCTCTCAGGGCGATAATGGCGCGATATTCCATTTCCGTGCGGAAGAAGACCTCTACCCCCGCTGCTGCCGGGGAAGACAGGCGGATGCGCTCCTGAAGCTTGCGGCAGAGACGCTCATTTTCTTCGGTGGCGAGACGGCCGGCGCGCCGGTCCAGGAGCACTCCTTGGTTATCAATGGTGGCAAAATTTACCCGCATGTACAGGTCCCGGGGGGTCATGGGAAAATCCACGCCCGTGGCCGAAAGCAGGCCCCGCCCCACGTTCGTGGTGACGGGATCGTAGCCGAACAGGGCAAAATGGGCCGGGCCGCTGCCCGGGGTGATCCCGTATCCCACGGGATCGAGGAGGCCGCAGATGGACTTCCCGGCCAGTGCGTCCAGGTTAGGCGTCTGGGCCGCCTCCAGCTCAGTCTGGCCCCCGCCGGGCAGGGGCAGGCCGCCGAGACCGTCCATGACGAGAAAGACAATTTTGGTAGTGTTTTTTATCACCAGCGAATCGATAAGTTCTTGCATAAACCTCTCCTCTACCGTCCCGTAAAGGCCGGTTTTCTCTTTTCCAGAAAGGCCGTCATCCCTTCCTTCTGATCATCGGTGCTGAAGCACTGGGCGCAGCATTCCACTTCCAGTCGGATGGCGTTGTCCAAAGACAGGTCATACCCGAAGTTGACGCTGTGCTTGATCATTTTCAGGGCAAAGCCAGGCAGCGTTGTCAGCTTCAGGGCGAATTTCCTGGCCTCCCCCAGGAGCTGGTCGAGAGGGAATACCTTGTTTACCAACCCGATCTCGTAAGCCCGCTTGGCATCGATCGGGGCGCCGCCCAGGATCATTTCTTTGGCCCGGCCCATGCCGATCAGGCGGGCCAGTCGCTGTGTGCCGCCCCAACCGGGGATGATGCCGAGTGATATTTCCGGCTGTCCGAACAGGGCGTTCTCCGAGGCGAAGCGGACATCGCAGGCCATGGTGATCTCCGATCCGCCGCCCAGGGCAAAGCCGTTCACTACGGCGATGACTGGTTTGGGCATGGTTTCAATCAGGCGCAGGGTTTCATTGCCCAGTTCCATGAAGCCCAGGGCCTCTGCGGGTTTCAAATTCTGCATTTGCGAAATATCGGCGCCCGCAACAAAGGCTTTTTCTCCGGCCCCCGTCAGGATCAGCACCTTGACATTCTCATCGTTTTTGCAGGCCGTGACCGCATCCCGCAGTTCCAGCATGGTATCGGAATTCATGGCATTTAAGGCCTTGGGCCGGTTAAAGGTGATGGTGGCAATACTCTCCTCTACCGTTACTAGCAAATTATTGTAAGACATTTGTTCTCCTTTTCTACGTTGCTTTAGGGCAAAGAAATTAGCAGCAAAATTTTCCGCTCATGGTGAGCTTGTCGAACCATGAATGGTCCCACCCTTCGACTGTTCGACAGGCTCACAGCTCAGGGTGAACGGGTTTGTTAATCGCGATACCGCGCTTACACTCTCTCCAGCACAATGGCCATGCCCTGTCCGCCGCCGATGCAGAGGGTGGCCAGGCCCAGATTTTTATCCTGCTTCTGCATCTGCATGGCCAGACTGTAGGTGATCCGGGCGCCCGTGGCGCCGACAGGATGTCCTATAGAAATGCCGCTGCCGTTCAGGTTGCATTTATCGAGATCGACTTCCAGCTCCCGCAGGCAGGCGATCGCCTGGCAGGCAAAGGCCTCGTTCAATTCCACGAGATCGATATCCTTCATGGTCAGGCCGAGTTTGCCGAGCACTTTGCGCGTGGCCGGCACTGGTCCGAGCCCCATGTAGGCGGGGTCAACGCCGCCCGATGCATAGCCCTTGATTTTGGCCAGCGGTTTCAGGCCCAGCTCCTTGGCCCGGTCGGCGCTCATGACCACCACGGCGGCCGCGCCGTCGTTGATGCCCGAGGCGTTGCCCGCCGTGACGGTGCCGCCGTCCTTTTTAAACGCCGGCGGGATCTTGGCCATCTTCTCCATGCTCGTATCCATCGGGCGCTCATCCACGGCAAAAACCGTTGGTTCGCCTTTCTTCTGGGGGGTGACGACGGCAACGATTTCGTCGGCAATCGAGCCGTTATTGATCGCGGTGCGGGCCCGCTGATGGCTCAAAAGGGAGATTTCGTCCTGTTCCTGCCGCGTGATGCCGTACTTGGCGGCGATATTCTCGGCCGTAAAGCCCATGTGGTAGTTATTGAAAATTTCAAAGAGACCGTCATTGACCATCAGGTCCACGAGCTGACCGAAGGGCATATTCATGCGGTATCCCCAGCGCGCCTCGGGCAGGGCATAGGGGACGTTCGACATGTTTTCCATTCCCCCTGCGACGATGATATCGGCATCGCCGGCCTTGATAATCTGCGCGGCCAGGGTAATGGATTTCATGCCCGAGGCGCACACCTTGTTGATCGTGATGGCGTTGGTTTCTTCAGGCAAACCGGCATAAATACCTGCCTGCCGTCCCGGATTCTGACCTAAGCCCGCTTGGAGGACGTTGCCCATAAGGCACTCGTCGATATAGACCGGCGTCAGTGCGGCATCGTAATCGTAAAATTTCCGGTTGATCTCGGTCATGTCAAATTCGCCCAGACCCTTGGGGCGGCAGGACTTGATGAAGTCATTAACCGCCGGCCGCAGTCCCGCCCGTTTAATCGCCTCTTTGATGACCAGGGCCCCCATGTCCACTACTTTTACGCCCTTCAGAGCGCCGCCGAAATTGCCGACCGCCGTCCTGGCGCCGCTTACGATGACCACTTCTTTCATATTTTTCCATCCCTTTCCGACAGATTGTCTGTCAAATAATTATTGTTTACGGCTTCGAAAAAACTTGTCTCCATCCTTCGACAGGCTCAGGATGAGCGGCAGTTATTTTTGGAGATTGTCGTAATACACCAACCCCGCTCGTGGTAAGCGGCAGTAATTTTACAGATTGTCGCAATACACTAAGTCCGCTCATGGTGAGCCTGTCGAACCATGCACGGGAAGCTGTTCCACGAATTCAATATCCCGCGGCACCTTATAGGAGGACAGGTACTGGCGGCAATGCCGGACCAGTTCTTTGCTGTCCACCTCGCTCCCGGGATGCTTTACAATCAGGGCCTTGACCACTTCTCCTCTCAGGAGATTGGGCTTCCCCAATGCCAGGGAGGCCTGGACGGCGGGGTGCAGATTAAGCACCATTTCCACCTCCCGGGGATAGACATTGTAACCGCTTGTAATGATCATCCGTTTTTTCAAGCCTGTTAAAAAAATGTGGCCATCCCCATCTATCCGGGCCAGGTCTCCCGTATACAGCCAGCCGCCACGGATGACCGCGGCCGTGGCGGCTTTGTCATGATAGTATCCCTGCATGACATTGCTGCCGCGGATGAGGAGTTCGCCGACTTCACCCATCGGCAGTTCCTGCCCGGCGTCATCGACCACCCTGGCCTCTACATCGGGCACGGTCGGGCCGACGGAGCCCGGTTTATGGATCCCTGCCGGCCGGGTGAAGGCACAGACCGGTGAGGCCTCGGTCAGGCCATACCCCTCACTGATTTTGATGCCGAACCGGGCTTCGAAGCGCGGGAAAAATTCCACCGGCATGGCCGCACCGCCGCTGATGCACAGTTGCAAGGAGCTATGATCAAATTCCTTGTCTTCCGCTTGCATAACCATGCCGATAAAGAGGCGCGGGACCGCGGCGATAAAGGTTATTCTTTGCGTTTCGATGGCGCTGAAAATAGCGTCTACGGAAAAGCTGTCCATCAATACGACGCTGGCGCCCACCCGGATGACGCAGAGCATATTGACCACGGCGCCGAAGGAATGGAAAAAGGGGATGACGGCCAGGCCCCGGTCCTGATCGGTGGTGCCGCAAATAGTCTTGAGCAGGAAGGACTGGCCGAGCAGGTTATCGTGTGTCAGCACGGCCCCGACCGGCTGGCCCGTCAGACCGGAGGTATAGATGATCACGGCCGGATCGGCGCCTATTATTTCCGGCATCGCCAGCGTAAAAGGACCGGACTGCATGGCCTCCCGGAAGGGCGATTGAGCGGGGTTTTGTTCATCATGGAGGAACAGAAAGGTACAGAGCGGGAGGTCATTCTTGATTTCGGCCAGTTTCGGGGCCAGCAGCGTGGTGGTAATCACTCCCCGGGCCTCGCTGTTGCCGAGCAGATGCTTCAGTTCGTAGGCTGTGGAGAGAACATTCAGCGTCACGGCCACGGCGCCGATCTTCTGGATGGCGAAGTAGGCAACAACAAATTCCACGCCGTTGGGCAGCATCAAGGCGATCTTGTCCCCTTTTTGCAGCCCCGCTGCCTGCATCCGGTTCCCGAAGGAGTTGACGGCCCTGTCCAGATCAGCATAGGTGAGACTGATGTCTTCCTGCAGGAGCGCCAAGTGCTCCGGCCATTGCCGGCAGCTTTCTTCCAACATCTGTCCCAAACTGATCGCCATACTTCTCCTCGCTTCCCGCTGTGTTCATAGCATGAGGGGCGCATTTATTCAATAAATTTGCGCTGACCAACTGTGCATAACATGCAATTTAAAATCGAGTATAGTGTCTGTTGACTAATTCATCTACCTACCGATCTAAAGGGCTTTCCGGTCTCAGCGCGCCTGTCCTAGGAAGAGGAGTCTCAGGATCTTGATCTGTCGTAATACAAGGATGGAAAGGCCGAGGGATAAGGTGAGAGCACAAATTGTGGCGGAGGTGTATTTTACCTGATTTTTACCAATACCGATTAGGAAGTACTTGTGACTGACGTAGATGTCCAGGGTCATCGTTCCCAGCCAGCAGAGAAAGGTATAGACGCGCCATTCCCTGATTCGATCGACGGTGAAGGACATAAAGGCGATGCCCGAAAAGGCGACGGCATCCCTGTATATAGACACGATGAAGCGGGCAAGATGGGGCTCATTCAGCCATATAAGGAGGGCGGGATAGAAGGTAGGGAATGCATTCCGCTTCCAGAATACGGCCAGTAGGGGAAAGGCGATTAGGGAAGTACTGAAAAGGGGGAGCCATTTGCCCCGGATGGCCAGCCCGTATTTGTAGATGAGATACCCGGATGCATAATAGATAAAATACTGCTTGACCTCTGAGAGGGCCAGGATGTCTGCGGAAAAGGTTCGGGTTACGAGGAGCGCGGCGATAATAAAATAATTTTCCCACGGTAATAGGTTCCGGGTGCGAACGGTTTTGATGACACCAAACAGCAATGTGCTGCTGATGAAGAGGACCCACAGGAACCATAAACCACGATCAGGCGAACGGACCAGAGCCCAACAATAAGGGATCAAACTGATTGATTCACCTTGAAGGCGCGCGATGACATAGCCGACCAGATACCAGGCTAGGAAGGGTACGACGAGCCGACAACTATTTTTCTTAAGGTAGCCGGAGAAGGAAAGGTTTAGCTGAGAAGGTAAGACGAGGCCACTCAGAAACATGAAGAAAGCCATGTGAAAGGAATAGATAATGCGGAAGAGAAGATTGTCGTCAAAATTCCCGTTATGAAACTGGATCGCGTGTCCCAGGACGACGAGGATAATCGCCGCACCCTTCAGGGCATCGATGTAAGAATTTCTTGTCATTAGACCACTGTTCCTTAGATCGGTTTTACCGTTTCTCCTGGAATAACCTGGTTGTCTCTATGTTTCTTCTCCCACCTTATTTAAGCTAAGGGGCAAATCCAATTAAATTCTTTATAAAAGCCAAGCGGGCTTTCCTTGTTTTTCTGTCTAATCCTAGAGACTTCTTTATTCTATTAATTGTATCTCTTGGCATAAGGATATTAAAAAGTTGATTAATGAACTTTCTTCTAAAATATCTATCTAAAAATATCAGGTAAATCATTTTCTTCTGTGCCTCAAATCCTGAGGACGTAAACATTCTACTTAGAGACAAATGATTTAACATCATATCTTCAAATTCACGTAATGTTTCTATTGAATGCTCAGCCGTATAAAAAGGGGTATTCTTATCTGTCAACCAATAACCATCGTCTATGAAGCCTTTTGCTTTTGCAATTTCATAAACCTCGGTTCCGGGATAAATGAACAATATTCCCATCTGATCTCCAAGCCAGATATATTTTATCCTTTGCAGAGTCTGAACTAATTCTATGGTTTCTTTAACTGTTTCGATCGTTTCTCCTGGTAGACCAATTATAAAAAACATAGTAACTCTGATTGATGTTTTTGAAAATAATTCAATGGCGTTAATTGCATCTTCTTTTGTAATTGCTTTCTTTGATGTTTTTAATATTTCTTTGGCCCCACTTTCCAGGCCAAACAAAATGTGGGTAAAACCAGCTTTTTCCAGAGCAGCAATCATCTGCGCGTTCAAAGGCTTCATTCTTCCACTGCAGGTAAATTCAAGTTTTATCCCTCGCTTTACAATCTCATTGCAAAGCTCAATCACGCGGTCATTATTCAGGAAAAGAGAATCATCGTGTATCCATAGGGAAGACATTTGCTTAAATTTTCTTGTCAAATATTCAATTTCATCAACAACGTTCTTGACCGACCGGTAACGAACCTTCCTCTGGGATATTGAGCATAGACAGCAGAATGTACAGGAAAATGGACAACCTCTACTTGTGAGGATGCATCCGCATCTCCTCGACTCGTTGAAAAAGATTTCATGTTTGGGAAATGGAAGCTCATCAAGGTTTTCTATGAGGGCTCTTTCTCTCGTTTTAATTATTCTGCCGTCATGATGAAAGGCTATACCGTCTATATCTTCAAGGCGTTTTCCATCATCAATTAACTCAGAAAAAGTTATTTCCCCTTCTCCCAGAACGGCTGTTAAGAATGGATACTTATGAAGAATTTGTTCATACATAACAGTGACGTGGATCCCGCCTGCTATGATTCTTATGTTTGGGTATTTATTGTTGATAAGCTCAATTAATCTAAAACTGCAAACTCTGTTAGCTGTGAGGATTTGAAGCCCAACGACATCGGGATTAAAATCCTCGATACATCGGTCTGAAAGATTAATGCACTCTTGAGGATCATAATCATTCAAGAATAATGTTTTAACACCATGCCCCTTGCTTTCGATAAAGGAATGCAGATACCCAAGGCCTATGGGATAATGTGAATTATCCTGTATTTCTGTAGACCTTTGTTCATCTTCAAAGGATGCTGTGATAAACAATATTTTCATATGAGAAGTTCCTTTTTCGTTCTCCAATGCAAGATTTCAAAATTATTTCTTAAAATATAATCTTAGGCGGCGAAAAGGCATACCCAAGAAATAACGGCGGAATAATTCAAATTTCGAAGTAATCGGGACGATAGGGCTTTGAGCTTTTTCTGGTATATACCAACCATTGCAGCCGGTTCTGTCAAAAAGCTTATATTTTTTTGATGCCAAATATCGATGTATTTTTAGATCATGAACATGATCCTCGATGATGATTAGGCGGGGACGATAGCGATCAAAAGAGAATCCCTGCAATGCTTCTATTTCAGCACCTTCAATATCTATTGACAAAAAGTCTATGCGTTGAATGCCGGCTTGATCCAATATGTTATCTATGGTTGTTACATCTACTTCTCCAACAATCCCCGGAAGGTCTTTGTTAAAAACTAATTTCGCCAGGGTGTCTCCGTCATCGGGAATTGACAAGTACCCTTTAGCCGCGGAATTGGGTGCTGAAACCGCCACCTCAAAGACCTTACTGTTTGGCCGTTGCTCTCTCAAGAGCTTGGCCAATGTGGGCACCGGCTCAATCAAGACTCCATGCCACCCATTTCTTTCGAGGAGATTTGTATTGGACAAGAATTCCGGATCATTAGCGCCCACTTCCAGAAATACCCCGGTAAATTTATCACCGAAGAATTCAAGAACGCGAACATCCTCTGAAAATTGGGAAAATGATTGATTATCCATAATGTAGGCACGCTTTTTATGTACGATTTATCATCAATTCGTACTCTTTTCCCATGGCAGACGTGGGTCATTGGATTGCGGTTCTGATAAGAGATTGTTTGCTATGATGGTGTGTATAGGGAAATTCCCAATGCAAGTCAATATATTTCTGATTGACACAATGGTTATGCATTTAACGAATTATTATTCTTTTCTAGAACATCCTAACAACAGCCATGCCTTGCCTCAAAGGACTAAAACTCCTTGCTTTTTCTGAACGGGCGTCATAATAATTACCAAAGGGGAATAGCCAAGATGACTGAAGCAGAATTACGAAAACAGATTTCCTCGCTGGTTGCCGAATTTCACCAGGTGAGAAGTGCACGCCAGACCTACATCCCCGGGGAAACCCCCGTCAGATACGCCGGACGAGTCTTCGATGAAAAAGAGATCCAGGCGGCAGTTGAGGCATCCCTGGACTTCTGGCTTACGGAAGGTCGCTTCACGGAGGAATTCCAGTCAGAACTTGCCGCCAGGGTCGGCGTCGAATATGCCATTCTGACCAATTCCGGCTCCTCGGCCAATCTTCTGGCCATCACCGCCCTGACCTCGCACCTGCTGGGAGAACGCCGCCTTAAGCCGGGTGACGAGGTCATTACCGTGGCCGCCGGTTTCCCGACGACGGTGAACCCGATTATCCTCAATGGGCTGATTCCCGTCTTCGTCGATGTGGATATTCCCACCTACAATGTCAGGACCGATCAGATAGCTGAGGCGATCAGCCCGAAGACGCGCGCCATCTTCATAGCTCACACGCTGGGCAATCCCTTTAATTTGGCAGAGGTTCTGAAGATCGTCAAAAAGCATGATCTGTTTCTTGTTGAAGACTGCTGTGATGCACTCGGTTCAACGTATGCAATTCCGGAGGCACCTGATTCTCCGACTGGCTGGGTCGGTTCCTTCGGCCATATTGCCACGTGCAGCTTTTACCCCGCCCATCACATCACCCTTGGTGAGGGCGGCGCCGTCTTGACCTCTGATGCAATACTGGCCCGGGCAATCCAATCACTCAAGGATTGGGGCAAAGACTGTTACTGTGGACCCGGGGAAAACAACGCCTGCGGTCGTCGCTTCTCAGGGAAATATGGCGATCTTCCGGAAGGTTACGACCACAAATACGTCTATACCCATATCGGCTACAACCTTAAGGCGACGGACATTCAAGCTGCCATTGGTGTGGAGCAGTTGAAGAAACTGAATCGCTTCTGCACGGTCCGGCGCGATAATTTCAAGCACTGGACGGCCGGGTTCCGGCAATACGAAGACCGCTTTATCCTGCCCCAGGCCACGGAAGGGAGTGACCCTGCCTGGTTTGCCTTTCCCGTGACCGTCCGCGAAGCAGCCGGTTTTACCCGGACGGATTTAACCAACTATTTGAGCAAACATCTTGTCGAAACCAGGAATCTGTTTTCAGGAAACATTCTCCGCCAGCCAGCCTATTTGAACATCCCGCACCGGAAGATAGGAGAGCTGCCCAATACCGACCGTATCATGAACGACACCTTCTTTCTGGGAACATACCCCGGTCTCGGCAAAGAGCAAATCGCTTTTACGATGAATGTCATCGGCGAATTCCTGAAAACAACATAATTATATGATCCTAAGCTTATGGAAGGGTGGGAGAGAGATCGTTTGAGAATGTTTGATAATTGCTTCAAAAACAAATCCGTCCTCGTCACCGGTCATACCGGCTTCAAGGGATCCTGGCTGTCTCTTTGGCTCCATGAGCTGGGCGCTAAAGTTACCGGCCTGGCCTTGCCTCCGAATACAGCACCATCCCATTTCGAGCTTATCCGCCTGCAAGACCTGATTACCCATACTGAAGGCGACATCAGAAATGATGAAGTAGTGAGAAGGGTCTTCGAAACAGCACAACCGGAAATCGTCTTTCACCTTGCTGCGCAACCCTTGGTCCGGGATTCCTACGATGATCCCAAAACAACCTTCGATACCAATGTCGGAGGCACCGTCAATGTTCTGGAAGCCATCCGCAGTTGTGCTTCCGTAAAGGCAATGGTCGTCGTTACTTCGGATAAGTGCTATGAAAACAAGGAGTGGGTCTGGGGGTATCGGGAAAATGACCCGATGGGCGGCCATGACCCCTATAGCGCCAGCAAGGGGGCTGCGGAAATCATTTGTGCATCCTACGTTCAGTCATTCTTCGCCAAGAACGCCCTTGGCCCTCACATCGGCTTTGCCACCGCCCGCGCAGGTAACGTCATCGGCGGCGGCGACTGGGCGAAAGACCGCATCATCCCTGACTGTATCCGCGCCCTGTCCGAGGGCGAACCAATCGTCGTCCGCAATCCGCATGCCACCCGTCCCTGGCAGCACGTCCTCGACCCCCTCTCCGGTTATCTTCTGCTGGCACAACGTCTTCTTGAAGATCCGGAACGTTTTTCCGGATCATGGAACTTCGGGCCGATGGGTAATGGCCATATACCAGTGATCGATCTGGCAAATAAATTTATCACGGCCTGGGGAGCGGGGAACATACAGACGATCCAAACTGAGACAAACGCTCCGCATGAGGCCCATCTGCTGAGGCTTTGCATCGATAAAGCCATGAATGAATTGTCGTGGAAGCCATTCTTGGGCGGCGGTGATGCCATCGATTGGACGGTGGGCTGGTATAAAGCTTGGCACATGGGCGATAAGGATTTGCGAAGTTTATCCCTGAGTCAAATCAGAAGCTTCAAAGAAATCGGCGCAAAGAAAGGTTACTGAATGGCACAAAATATTCCCGTCGTAATTCTGTGTGGTGGTATGGGTACACGTCTCCGTGAAGAGACGGAATATAAGCCCAAGCCAATGGTCGAGATCGGTGGGAAGCCAATTATTTGGCATATTATGAAAATATATGCACACTATGGTTTCAATGACTTTATCCTTTGTCTTGGCTATAAGGGAAGCGTCATAAAAGAATATTTTTTCAATTATGACATGATGTGTAATGACTGTACGGTTCAATTAGGTCAAGAAAGCAGGATTGCCTTTCAGAATAACCATCCGGAACAGAACTTTAAGGTAACATTGGTTGACACAGGCCTTCATACCATGACGGGGGGAAGAATAAAAAGGATACAGCAATACATCAATACCGACACATTCATGGTTACGTACGGTGATGGTCTCGCCGATATAAACCTGGATAAATTAATAAATTTTCATCACTTACACAATAAAATAGCGACCCTTGCCGCTACGAGGCCACCATCGCGATTTGGGATTCTTGATTTGGGTGATAATGGAAAAGTAAATCGCTTTCGTGAAAAAGTAGGAACTGAATGGATCAATGGCGGCTTCTTTGTTTTTGATCGGAAGGTATTTGATTATTTAGAAAAAGATTCTACGCTGGAACAAGCACCCCTGGAAAAAATGGCCGAGGGGGGGCAACTGATGGCGTATCGTCATGAAGGGTTTTGGATCGGCATGGATACGTACCGCGAATACGAGATGCTGAATCAGATGTGGGAGTCAGAAAAGGCACCGTGGAAAGTCTGGTAAATGCTCTCTTTCCGGCCAATGAAATCAAGGAATAATTGATGAAGGTATCCGATTATATTATTCACTATTTACATGAACAACACGTCAGTCATATCTTTGAGGTCATTGGCGGGATGACTACCCATCTCACTGATTCTGCCTATAAACACGGGAAAATGAATCTTATCAGCTGTCATCATGAACAGGCTGCTGCCTTTGCCGCCGACAGCATGGCACGGGTTACCGGCATTCCCGGCATCGCTATGGCAACAAGCGGACCAGGGGCAACAAATTTATTGACCGGGATAGCAACCTGTTACTATGATTCTTCGCCAGCTATTTTTATTACCGGACAAGTGAATTTAAATGAACAAAAGAACAACCGCCCTGTCAGACAATTGGGGTTTCAAGAGACCGATATTGTATCAATGGCTGAACCAGTCGTTAAGGCTGCCTGGCGAATCAGTTCCGCCGAAGAAGTGCCGATGGTATTAAAGCAAGCATTTTTTGTAGCACTATCAGGCAGACCCGGACCGGTTCTCATCGATATACCCATGGATATCCAACGAGCAGATATCAATAATGAAGATTTTACTGCTCAGCCTTTGTCGATGGGGAGTGTCGACGAAACATTAGTTGAGGAACTTCTGCGCGATCTCGGCCAGGCCAAGCAGCCGCTGATATTAGCCGGAGGTGGCATACATTCAGCCCAGGTGAGAGATCTGCTGAGAATATTTGTGGAAAAAACGAATGTACCGGTTGTGAATTCGCTGCCGGCAGTTGATGCATTGCCCTATGATCATCCCCTGAGGGTAGGCATGATCGGGACATACGGTAATCGCTGGGCGAATATTGCCATTGGGGAATCCGATCTATTATTGGTGTTGGGAAGTCGTCTTGATATCAGGCAAACAGGAGATGATACCAATACCTTTAAAGGGCACCGTAAGATTTATCATGTTGATTGCGAAAAAGGTGAGATGAACAACAGGGTAACCGGCTGCAAAGAAATACTGGCCCATTTACGGTCTTTTTTGCTGTCGGCAACAAAAAAACTGCCAAAACAACAATCAACTGATTATTCGACATGGGTATTGAGAATACATCAGTTAAAACAAAGATGGCCTGATACGGCAGAGTTAAGCAATTGTGAGGGCATTAATCCAAATAAGTTCATGCATCAACTATCTGATAAATCACATTTATCTTCCGCATATATTGTCGATGTCGGCCAAAATCAGATGTGGGCAGCGCAATCATTGGACTTACATGCCGATCAACGCTTTTTAACATCCGGAGGGATGGCCCCCATCGGTTATGCGTTACCGGCAGCAATCGGAGCATGTATCGCCTATGGAAATAAGCCGGTCGTTATGATTTCGGGCGACGGTGGTTTTCAGCTCAATATTCAGGAGTTGCAAACGATAGTAGCAAACAATCTGCCCGTGAAAATGGTCGTTTTGAACAACAAGTGTTATGGCATGGTCCGTCAATTTCAGGAAAGCTATTTTGAATGCCGGTACCAATCTACGTACTGGGGTTACTCTGCACCTGACTTTACAAAAATTGCCAATGCTTATGGGATTCAATCACTTACCGTACATAATGATGCGGAAATTGCATGGGCTTTGGAAGAAATGTGGAGTGACCCCCGGGCACCGTTCCTCATTGAGGTAGTATTTGACATGAATATCAACGTTTATCCGAAAATCGCCTTTGGTTTTCCGATGACTGAAATGGAACCTTTTGCAAAACCGATCAGTTTTGAAAAACAGTAAAATATCAAACCCCTTAGCGCTTGATTTGGATTACATTCTTCATCATACGAAAGAATTATGGGAAGAATTGCGTGACGCTCATATATTTATTACGGGTGGTACCGGTTTTATTGGCTGCTGGCTTTTGGAGAGTTTTGCCTGGGCGAATGACAAGCTTGATCTGAATGCCTCAGCCTTGGTTCTTACAAGGAATTACGATGCGTTCCAAAAGAAGGCGCCTCACCTTGCTGCCCATCGGGCAATCAAATTTTATGTTGGTGATATAAGGAGTTTCGACTTCCCCGAGGGAGAATTCTCTCACATTATTCATGCTGCCACATCAACCAGCGCCAAGCTTAACAATGAAGATCCGCTGCTCATGCTTGATACCATTATCGAGGGAACTAGGCATACCCTTGATTTTGCCGTGCAGTGCCATGCCAGGAAAATGCTCCTGACCAGTTCCGGGGCTGTTTATGGCAAGCAACCATCTGATATAACCAATGTTTCAGAAGATTATTGCGGCGCACCCGACCCTGCCGAGCAAAACTCAGCCTATGGTGAGGGTAAGCGGACAGCAGAACTCCTCTGTTCCCTCTATGCAAGAAAGTACGGCATCGAAACGAAGATTGCCCGTTGTTTTGCCTTTGTTGGCCCCTACCTGCCCTTGGATACCCATTACGCCATCGGAAACTTTATCCGGGATGGTTTGAGTGGCGGTCCCATCCAGGTCAACAGCGACGGAACATCCTATAGATCCTATCTCTACGCCGCGGATTTGGCGATTTGGCTATGGAAGATTCTGTTTGCCGGTGAGTCATGCCGTCCCTATAACGTCGGGTCGGAAGAAGAGGTGACCATTGCCGACCTGGCCCATCTGGTTGCCCAGTACTTTGACGAACCTATTGAGGTTCAAATAGCAAAGTTGCCTGACCCGAATAAAGCACCGGAGCGCTACGTGCCATCGACCAAACTGGTGCGGGAACACTGTAGTATAGATCAGATTGTTTCTCTCGGCGATGCTATTAGGTTAACACTTCAGAGACTTAGCGAACAAGTGCCTTGAGCTCCCGCTCGATCCGCCGCGGAATTTTCGTCAGGGCGGCATAACACTTTCCGCCGCTGAGTGACCAGGTTGACGCTGCTTCCGCATCGATCGCACCGCGAAAGAATGCATCCTGCGAAATTGGTTTGCCGGTGTTCCGATTCAGTCGATTAAATTCCCCCAACAAATTACGATAGTTCCGGCGCAAAAACACGCGCCCGGGCGAGTCGCTCAATCGTTCCCCCAGCATTTCGCGGTAGTAGCGTTGTAGCGCGAATACTTCCGGCAGAAACGGCCCGGTGGATTGGTCGGCACTGTCCTGCCGTGCGTGGACCCGGTACTTCACATACGGATCGAGCATAGCTACTGCGCTGCCTGCCCGTGCCGCCTCGATCACGAATGGGCGATCAAATATCTTGCCGTATGTTTCAAGCCGGAAGTTACCTCGCTGCAGGACATCCGTCCGGTAGATTGCCGAGCAGAAGGGCATTGGGAACCCGCCGTACAAACGCGCAGCCAGCTGTCGCCCTGTCAGGATGCGATAACGGCTCCCGCGAACGTTCTCCCATCCCGCATGCTCGGGATCCTGGTGCACGCGCATAGCCGATAGGGCCACCGTGGCGGATGGTGCATGGGCAAGGGCCAGAGACACATCGCGCAAATAGTGTGGATGCAGCAGATCATCATCATGGAACAGCATGGTCCATGGCCCTTGCGCCAAGGCTTGCAGCTCCGACCAACAGGCACGCGGATCATTTGAGTTGCGGCAAACTAGTACGACGCCGCGCGCCGCAAACGATCTCACGACTTTTTGGGTGTCATCAGTACTGCCATTGTCAAACACGCAGATGCGGGAAGCCGGGCGCACCTGGGCTAACAACGATTCGAGTGTCGCTCCGATGAGCGGAGCACGGTTGTACGTGAGCACCAGAATCTCAATACTGATGGAATTATTGTCGCTCATTCGTCCGGTTCCTTTCCGCTTGCGAGCGACACGATCCACTCACCGAAGCCCTCATAGGTATGCCGTTGGCCGTGCGGAGATCGTAAGAATTTCTGCCCCGCAGCTATCATTGCCGCGGCCTCGGATTCAGTCATCTGCTCCATATGCGCCGCGATCGCTTCCGAAGAGCTGAATGCTCGCACGTCGATAAACGCTTGAACAGGCAATTGCGCAGCTATGTCTGGGGCACCCAGATACACGGGAACAGATGAGGCCACAATTGCGTCGATCACTTTTTCGGTCACATAGCCGGGATATGCAGTATTTTCAAAGGCAATCGTGAATTTGTAGCGGCTCAATAGATCATGTTTGTTGTCGCAAGCCCCCTGAAACACTGAACGAATCGAGGCGATTCGCGCTGCCTGAGAGGGTGGCATGTTTCTGGTGTCATCCCAGCCGCGTCCGAAGACATCGATCTTGTCGCGCGAGCCAAGCACGTGCAGCAGATCGAGTCGCGCATCATGCAACTGCAACCGCCAACAAGACTGGTAGGTCGGGGAGAGCCGTTTGCGAAGTCCATGCCGCAGAACGCGAAGCGCATCCTTGGTAGTGTTTACCCGCGCCCATTTACGTTCCCGCCAATATTTGTTCGCCGCTACCAATACGGCGTGTTTGCGTTCTTGCCACGGAATCGGCGTGGGCAGTTGGTTGCGCCAGTAACTCGGGAAGAAAAGCGGCCAGTGTCGAGATTGCCGCTGCGCCGCTATATGTTCAAAAATTGCCCGTGGCCCGATGCAGTGAGCGAACTTGACGCCTGACCGCATAAGACGATCTACGCCGCGATATGCAACAAGCGGGGTCTCGAACATCGTGAGAACGGATGGAACAGCGCCAAGTTGGCACAGTTCCCGACCATGGCGCGCATCCATTTCCTGAACCACGTACACATCGGCTGCTCGCCACTGTCCCGACTTCACCCGCTGTAGCGCCACATCTCCGGATGCCAGCTCAATCCCCATTTCCGATTGGCGTTCGTAGAGACTCGTTACCCATGCCGATCCAGGAAATTGCTGTGACCAGTTGCGATCATGGAGTCGATCGAGGTGAAACTGGCTGATTTCGTTGCAGATGGCAATCTTCATGAGCTTGTTGAGGTTGAATTTAATATCTGGAAACTGCAAGCCTCATGGATCGGCGCTTCGATGGCGCGGTCGTTCTTGCCGAACCAATGCTTGGGCAGTACCACCAATGCCTGCGGGTTAAGCAATGCAGCGATCAAGCTAAATTGACTGTTGGAGCAGATCAGGATACGCGCATTGCGCATGATGCGGTGCGCGGTGAATGCATCAATACTGTCCATAAATACCGCTTGCTCATAGCCTGACGAAGCGGTCTGACGAAAAGGTTCACCAATGGGTGAATCCGACACAACGGCTAGATGTTTGACTAAACCGGTAAATTTACCCGCCAAGCCAATGAACTCGTCATCGGCAACCAAATGGCTCGCCACATTGACATAATCGCCGCGCCGCACATGGATGCAAATGTACCCTGATGAAAAACCGGCAGGCAGAATGTCATCAACACCCATCGCAATCGCGAAGTGTCTTTGCACCTCAGGCTGCCTCAGCGCCTTCATGCCGACGGCAATTTTTCTCGAGCCATCCTCAATCAAATCGATACCACGCTTGGACTGCCCGGTAAAGGTTTCGAAGGAGCTTCGCATCAACCCGAACGGCTGCAGTTGCCATGGCCAATGCGAAACCTCGCCCACCCTTCCAGCTGAGGCGACGCGCTCGGCTCCATCAAAGTATGAGAAATCAGCGTAAACCGCATGGCCTTCATTTTTCAGCGAAAAATAAGTCGCCGCACTGATGATTTGTGCCCCCATCCCTCCGGTGAAGGTCACTACCACAGTTTTGTCTTTGTCAGCCGAAAGGCTCCGTATCCATTGGGTGAAGAACATAGCGTCTTATTTCGATGGGTTGCGCTTTGCCACGAAGATGTCGTGATAGATATGCCAATGCAAATTTTTTGATAAGGTATTGCTTTTGCACTGTTGGACTATAGGACATGGAAAGCTTGCATGTCAAGGTGAAATTGGCAGAGAAATGGGCTATGATAATCGGATAATTGTCGGGCGGGCTTCCGGTAATTCTGCTTTCCCTTCATAACGGCGGCGGGATTTTTAACCCGACCTGGCTCTGAAGAGCGCTTTCATAGATCTCAACTACCTTGCCGACTGCTGCTTCCCAAGTGTTTTCGCCGGCTGTCCGCACTGCCTCAGCC
>Ga0194060_10001143_pt1 | contig 19088 bp, 18 predicted proteins | sample SepL225m_MetaG_FD_163427 | JGI IMG/M metagenome (GOLD analysis project Ga0194060, IMG submission 163427) | Anoxic zone freshwater microbial communities from boreal shield lake in IISD Experimental Lakes Area, Ontario, Canada - Sep2016-L222-5m | ecosystem: Environmental > Aquatic > Freshwater >...
CGTATTTATAAAGGGGGATGCGAATCAGATCATCTCTGAAAAGCCTTCTGAAGAATATATGGAAAATAAGCTTCAGCGCTATGTTGATTCAAGTGATGCAAAGGATAATTCCAGCCGTAAGGATTCAGTTCTAGAAGTATCAGAACCGACAGCGTTTGCCACGGAAGCACAAGGCGACAGTCTTACTTTATCAATAACAACTTCAGGAAAAAGCTGGATTAAGATTAAAACTGATGATAAGTCTGTTACTGAATATAATATGAAGTCTGATATGGCAATGACAGTAAGGGCAAAAAAGAAATTCCAGCTTGTTTTAGGCAACTCAGGTGTTGTTCAGGTTCAGTTAAATGATAATACACTCAACTTGGAAGGGAAACTTGGTGAAATAAGAATCGTTCAGGTTGATTCAAGCGGATTAGTATTTTCAAGAACAATTAAACCCACAGCTAAGCCACAATGAGCAACGTGGTTCAGAAAAAAATGGAGGAGCTTATTGAGCTTATCCGTAAATATGATTATTTGTATTATGCACTTGCCCGGTCTGCAATAAGTGATTATGAATATGATATGCTTTTTAAAGAACTTGAAAAACTTGAAACTGAATATCCTGAGTTTATAAGCCCTGAGTCGCCAACACAAAGAGTTGGCAAGGACTTAACCAGGGAGTCCAGGGCAGTTATCCATCTTGTTCCGATGCTGAGTCTTGCAAATACATATAATGAAGCGGAGCTGATTGAATTTGATAAAAGAGTCCGCGATGCGCTTGCGAAAGATGAATTATTAGAATATGTGGTAGAGCTAAAGATTGATGGTGTTTCGGCAAGCCTTAGATATGAAAATGGAATACTTCAGAGTGTGGCTACCAGAGGCGATGGAACAGTTGGTGAAGATATTACAAATAATGCTAGAACAATTAAGTCCATCCCTGTAAAACTTAAGCATGATATGGTTGTAGCAAATCAGCTTGACAATATTGAGATCAGAGGCGAAATATATATTGAAATTGAATCCTTCAAAAAGCTTAATGAAGAGCGGGAAGAAAAAGGGGAAAAGGTTTTTGCCAATCCGAGAAATTTTGCTGCGGGAACAATAAAGCTTCAGAATCCGGGTATAGTCGCATCGCGTCCGCTTAACATTTTTGTTTATTATCTCTTAAATCAGAACAGTGGCATTAATACTCATTATGAAAATCTTCAGATGCTCGAAAAGCTTGGCTTCAGAGTAAATAAAGAATACAGGCTTTGCCATAATATTCAGGAAGTCCTTGCCCATTGTACTCTACTTGAAGAGAAAAGAAGCTCCCTGCCCTATGAAATCGATGGAGCTGTTATTAAGGTAAACTCATTAAGACATCAGCAAATACTTGGCTCTGTTGCAAAGTCGCCAAGATGGGCTGTGGCTTTTAAGTTTAAAGCAAGACAAGCTACGACAAAGCTTGAAAAAATTACCTGGCAGGTTGGGAGAACAGGAGCGCTTACCCCTGTAGCTGAATTAAGTCCTGTGTTACTGGCTGGTTCTACAATAAGCCGCGCCACACTTCATAACATTGATGAAATAAGACGAAAAGATATTCGCGAGGGGGATGTAGTTATAATTGAAAAAGGCGGCGATGTAATCCCTAAGGTTGTTTCAGTAGTTATGGATCAGAGATCGGAGGAGATAGAGGAAGTTCAGCCACCGGTTAATTGTCCGGCTTGCAATTCTGTATTATTCAGTCCTGAAAATGAAGTTGCAATTTACTGCGAGAATCATCAGTGCCACGCTCAGATAAAAGGAAGTATCTCGCACTTTGCTTCGCGCCCGGCCATGGATATAGAAGGACTTGGCGATGCGCTGGTAAACCTGTTTGTTGAACTGGATTATCTTCGCTCATATTCTGATATTTATTTTCTTCATGAAAAACGAGAAGAGCTGATAAAAATTGACCGACTCGGAGAAAAAAGCGTTGATAATCTGTTGCGTTCGGTTGAAAGCAGTAAACTTCAGCCGTTTCATAAAGCTTTATTTGCTCTGGGCATAAGATACGTTGGCTCTGGCGCGGCAAGAAAGCTTGCCGAAAACTTTAATTCAATCGATACTTTGATGGGAGCAACTAAAGAGGAAATTGAATCTGTCAATGAAATTGGCCCCGGCATAAGTAATAGCGTAAAGATTTTCTTTTCCGACAGTAAAAATATTGAAATCATACAGAGGCTTAAAGATGCCGGTCTTAATTTTCATAGTAAGAAAAAAGAATTACTCGTCAATAACTTTTCTGGTAAAACATTCGTTCTGACTGGCACCCTTTCGAATCTTTCGAGAGATGAAGCATCGAATAAAATACTCAACCTTGGCGGCAAGGTCGTGGCAAGCGTCAGCAGGAAGACAAATTATGTAGTAGCCGGAGAAAGCGCTGGTTCAAAACTCGAAAAAGCTGAAAAGCTTGGCGTTAAGGTGATAACTGAAAATGAACTTATGGAAATGCTGAACAATGTTTAAAGATTTTTACCTGCAACTTAAAAAATATCTTCAGTATTTTGTGGTTTTCCAGTTCTACCTGAAACGCAATACGGCAGCAAATAATTTTAGTTCCTTACTTAAGGAATCAAAGGACATACTCGTTATTATGCCGGATAATGACGTTGATACTAATAGCGCGCTGGAGTTTGCCGACAAGCTAATACCGCTCGGAAAGAAAATTACGCTACTCGAAAGAGATAAAAGAATCAGCCTGATTCAAAGCCGCAGGAAAATCCCCATGATTGAGTATGGGATCATACATTTTAACAAAATCGGACTCCCGACAAGAGAACTGATATTAAAACTAAAAGAAAAGAAATTTGACGTTGTTATCGATCTTAATACAACTGAGAACCTCTTCTTAAGTCTGCTTGCAAATCTTGCTAATGCTAAATACAAGATTGGATTCAGCAGGGAAAAATCAGAAGATTTTTATAATATGATATTAATAAATAATGAAAGAAATCCCGCACTTTCATATAGAAATTTGTTAAATTCGTTGAAAATGTTTTAAAGAGAGAATAAAAATGATAAACTTTGAAGTAAAACGAGTCGGAAATATTTCCATATTCAGACTAAACGAAAAACGGCTGAATTCCTCTGTTTCAGGAATGATAAAAGGTGAATTCACAATTCTGCTACAGACCGAAGATGTCAGCAAATTTATTGTTGATATGACTGATGTTGAATCCTGCGACAGTTCAGGACTTAGCGCGTTGCTGCTTGCTTACAGGATATTAAGTAGCAACCAGGGACATATTAGAATTGCCAACCCGTCCAGAAATGTAAAGACCCTTATCCATATTTCACAGCTCGACCGCGTCTTGCCAATATGTGATAATATTGACGATGCAATTAACGAATTAGAATCACTATAGGCGGAAATATTGAATAGACCATCAGCCCAAAATTCTATCAGGCTAAGTAACAGTACTCTGAATAATATTAAACTAATCGTAAGTGACCTGGATGGAACACTACTTAATGATGAAGGAAATATCAGCAATGAAACACAGACTTTAATCAAAGAGCTAATGGACTCAGGCATAAAGTTTTCCTTTGCAACGGCAAGACCTCACAGCGCAATAATAAATTTCGCCGGACTGCTAGACCTAAGAGACCCGCTCATATCGCTTGACGGTGCTTTAATTAGAAGCTATCCTTCAAACCAGAACATCTTTGAATCCTACGTGCCCGCACGTCATGTCAGAACAGCAATCGAATATGCTGACCAATACCTGCTTAAAATAGCATTATGCCATGTTGAGGCAATCTATTATACTGAACATAACAGCGCAATACCTCAGATGCTCGATAAGTTCGGCTCTGAATTTAAGGAAATTAGTTCTTATGACGGCTATATGAATAATGTACTTGAAGTGGTCATAGCCGGCGAACGGAATGACTCGGTCAAGTATATAAAAAACCGGATGAATTTTCCCTACAGCTTTGGAATTGAGTCTTCATATTCTAAGTCCCATTATCATCCTGGAATATATTACACCGAAATACGGAAAACGGCGTCTCGAAAGCTACGGCACTGGACAGGCTTAGAAAATGTATGAAGATAAAAATCAATGAGACCGCCGTTCTTGGCGACTGGTACAACGACCGTGAACTATTCGAAACTAAAGCAATTAAGATAGCCGTTGCCAACGCGGTACCGGAAATCAAACGCATGGCCGACTATATAACCCGCAGGACAAACAATGAAGGCGGAGTGGCTGAGTTTTTAGAAATGGTCTTAATAGCCAGAAAGGGGATAAATGTCTTCAAATAAAAAGGCATTCTTTCTTAATAAAAGTTACAGAATTAAATTCTTAATCCTGTTTCTTACCGTAGCTCTTATTGTTTCTCTGTTCCCTGACGGTGAATCAATTGAATCTGAAGTAACTGTCGGCTCAGTCTGGGTACAGGAAGACCTTATCGCCTCTAACAGCTTTCCAATTTATAAAAACCCGGAAATCTACATACAGGAAAAAAAGAAAGCTTCGCAGGAAATTTATCCCGTCTTTCAGAAAAATAAACGCGCACTACAGGAGAGTATTGATTCACTCAAAGTATATAACCCCCGCCTGCTTAGCTTAATAGACGGAGAGCTACAAAAAAGCCCGTCCATTTTCCTCAGTCCTTCTTCATATAACGCATTTAGAAACCTTCGTAAAAAGGAAAATAGTTCTGTTGCTCCAAATAAACTTAATCCGCGGCGCATTTTTTCCATGGTCGAACAAATTATTCGCGAGGCATATAGAAAAGATATACTTAACCAGCTTTATAATGAAATTAGTAAGGACAGCATTGCCATACGACATGGTAATTTCGACGATATAGAACCCAAATGGAATTTCCAGGATATGAAAATAGTGCGGGACTTTATCGCTTCGCGCGCAGGTTCTTTTAGCCAGAACACACTATTGAATAATGCGATAATTGAGTATATCAATCATTTCGTCAGTCCAAACCTCATTTACAGCGAGGTGCTAACCGACCAGGAAATAAAAATCGCGCGGGACAAGATATCGCCTAATACCGGCATCGTTAACGAAAATGAGAAGATAATCGGAAAACATGAACGCATAACACCGGATGCCAAATTGAAAATCGATTCCTACCGCCGCATAAAAGCTGAAAAACAGGGATTCTTTAATAATTATACTCAGCTTTTAGGGAAATTTCTGCACATACTGCTGTTGTTGATGCTCTTTGGTATTTATTTTTTTCTGTTCCGTAAACCAATTTTTAATGATAACCTTAAAATCCTTCTTATTATAATAATTATTCTTTTTATATGTCTGATAACTTTTCTATTTCATCAGCTCAATATTAATTCTCCGGTTCACTTGCTGATAATTATCCCCGCCGCTTCAATGCTTCTGACAATTATCTTTGATTCACGTGTCGGCTTCTATGGCACAGTAGTTATTTCGCTTATCGCAGGCGGACTTAGAGGCAATGATTATTCCTTTGCCGCCATGAATGTTTTTGCCGGAGCACTTTCAGCATATACTGTGCGCGATATTAAAAACCGCGCCCAGGTCTTTCGCTCTTTCTTTTTTATATTCATCGGCTATGGCATCAGCGTGCTTGCCTTTGGACTGGAAAGATTTGAGCCGTTCGACATTATTTTAATCGAACTTGTTTTCGTTGCTGCAAACGCCCTTATCAGTCCTGTCTTTACATTTGGAATGTTAATATTCTTTGAGCGCATCTTTAAGATAACTACTGACCTTACTCTGCTTGAACTGACAGACTTCAACCGGCCGCTGCTTAAAGACCTCGCAAAAAATGCCCCCGGCACGTTTACTCATCTTATGACGGTAGGTTCACTGGTCGAAAGCGCTGCTGAAGCTATCAATGCTAATCCTCTGCTTGCACGAGTCGGGGCTTATTATCATGATATCGGCAAAATCATTGCCCCATATAATTTTTCCGAAAACCAGTTGCAGGATGAAAACCGTCACGAAAACCTTGACCCCGGAGAAAGCGCCCGCCTGATTATTAAACATATAGAAAACGGAATTCAACTGGCTAAGGAACAGTTACTGCCACAGGAAATCATCAGCTTTATCCCGATGCACCATGGCACTACAGTAATATCTTTTTTCTACGAAAAAGCAAAGGAACTCTATGGCGAGGAAAATGTAAACATAGACGACTTCCGTTATAAAGGACCAAAACCAAATTCAAAGGAAACCGCACTGGTAATGCTCGCCGATGCCTGTGAATCAACTGTCAGATCCATACAGGAACCGGACCTGTCTAAGGTTGAAAATGTTATTAACAGTCTGATAAAAAATCGTGTGGCTGACGGCCAGCTTGATGACTCCCCCATTACGCTCTCCGACCTGAAACTTATCAGAACCAGCTTCCTTAACAGTCTAATCGGGCAGCGTCATAAAAGAATCCGATACCCCAGACAGGATGAAATGGAAAATCAGAAGAACGAATAAACAGGCAGCATTGCATGGAAATTATACGCCCCTTAAAGTACGCGTGAAATTTATATAGACCAGGTTCTTTTTCCCGCCCTGAAGGCTTTTCAGGTAATTCTTTATCAAAGCAATTCTTTCCTTCATCCCGGTTTTGCCATCATACAAATCTCTGCGCCTGGCTATCGTATCTATCAGGCTTTGTTCAAATAAAGTAATTTCGCCATTAATATTTTCCAGCGCTGTTACCGCTGCCTGAAATTGTGCTGATTGTATATCCGTATTAGTCGGCTGATATGCTGCTCCTAACTGATTTATCAAAGAATTTACCTGTACAGCGTAACCATACAACGAGGAAAAAGTTTTTTCGCAGGACGGCTTTCCATTTTTATATCCGGCTTTTTTCTTTGCCGGCTTCCCATTTTCAGCAACACCGGCAGGCAGTTTTTCTTTCTTGTAGGAAGGATTCATTTTTCTTGAAATTTCGTCAAAGATCTTCAGCGTTCCCTCGTTATCCTGAATGTCTGCTTTAATGTAACAATGAATCTCTTTAATAAGAACTTCCATACACCGCGGATTTTTATCCTTCTTCTTAAAAGACAAATGCCGTCTCAGTTCCTGAGCATCGCTTAACTTCATCTGCGCAACTGCTACTTCGCTGTTAATATTCCCCGTCAAATCAACAAAGGAGGCTAAATCAGCTTTACTGATAAGCGGATTTGAAGGTAAATACTCAGCGGCGGAATTAATTATTGTAAAGGCACTATGGAACCTGCCCGAGCGCGTTCCAAACGAACGATTTGAAACAGCCATTTCCCCCTCGCTTTGTTTATAAGTTTAATTGCTGAAATCTTAAGCCTGAATTTTATCCCAAACTGCCTGAAATATTTTATAAGTATGGCAGATATACTTTCATAAATTAACAAAATATAATAATAATTACCTCAAATTATTCCCATTTGGAGTATTTTTTTTATTGCACAGGTAGTTTCTGCTTTTACACAAGTAGTTTCTGCCCGTACACAGACAGTTTCTGCTTTTACACAAGTAGTTTCTGCCCGTGCATAGGCAGTTTCTGCTTTTGCACAAGTAGTTTCTGCCCGTACACAGGCAGTTTCTGCTTTTGCACAAGTAGTTTCTGCCCGTGCATAGGCAGTTTCTGCTTTTGCACAAGCGATTTCTGCCCGCGCACAGGCAGTTTCTGCTTTTGCACAGGCAAGTTCTGCAATTTACCAAGCCTGTCCCGAAATGAAATAAGCCATTTATGGACGGGAATGAACCTTTCTGATAATTACACGAGGGATTCAGGAATGTAATACGGGTTATATCCCATTAACCGGAGCTTTTGAGGATTCTGAAAATGATTCTTCGGTAAAATCTTTGGCATGTCTGTCTTTTTGTCATACACGGACGGTTGCGGCAAAGCCATGTCCGGCAGAAGAATATCATATTTATTATCCGGCAGTCTGGAGAAAGACTCTTTACTAAATAACTATTTACATTGTCTCTTATCCTTTGTACTTTGCCCACGTAATTTTAAAGGCTCTGTCAGCCCCTGTGGCAACAATTTTCTTAATCTTAACCATATTTTTAATCTTAATCATTTTTCTGAGATGAGTATGATTAAAAATATGAGTAAGATTATGAAAAACCGGGGCGGGACTGATATTATCTTTTATGAACAAACTATCAAAATGAACAGAACGGAACAAACATGGAAGACCTCCTGAACGAATACCTTGCCGTACTGAAACTTGAACGGAATTTGTCTGATAATACCATCGCTTCTTATCGCATTGATATTAGAAATCTGCTTAGATATAGCAGCGAAAGGAATATTCAGGACGAAAACCTGATAGATTATAAGCTCATTAACGATTTTTTTAAGACTCTCAGCGACATTGGCGTTACGGGCAACACTTCGGCAAGGTATTTATCTTCGCATAAAGGGTTCTTTTCTTATTTAGCAAGGAACAATTATATCGAGCGCGACCCGACTTTGAAGATGCTGACTCCAAAGCTGTCGCGTAAACTTCCGGCTGTTATGACTTTTGACGAGATGGACAGTATTCTTCAATGCCCGGATACTACAATTCCGCTTGGATTGAGGGATAAGGCGTTGCTTGAGACGATGTATTCTTCAGGGCTAAGAGTTTCCGAAGCACTCGCTCTCCACGTAAATGATATTCTGTTAGACGATGAGATTATTCGTGTAACAGGCAAAGGCTCAAAGGAGAGGATAATCCCGATAGGCAGAAGTGCGATTGAATGGATTAATATTTATCTGCGTAGCGGGCGTGTGTTTCTTGAGAGGCGGGGAAAAAGTCAGAATGTTCTGTTTCTCAATAACAGAGGGACGAAACTTTCACGGATGAGCGTTTGGAAAATAGTAGCCCGTTACGTAAAAGAAGCTAATGTCATGAAGCCTGTGCATCCGCATACTATCAGGCATTCATTCGCAACGCATCTGCTTGAAGGAGGCGCTGACCTGAGAGCGGTTCAGGAGATGCTGGGGCACGCTGATATTTCCACTACACAGATTTATACACATATTGACCGTGAATATATTAAACAGGTTCACCGTGATTTTCATCCGAGAGGCGGATAAATAGTGTCAGAAATTACAATAAACGAAAAACTAATTTCATTTTTACTTTTTCTCCCCTTCTTTTTTATTTCGCTTGCTGTCCATGAGTTTTTTCATGCTTATTCGGCATCGAAACTTGGCGATGATACGGCAAAAAAACAGGGGCGGCTGTCGCTGAATCCGATGAAGCATCTTGATGTTATAGGCAGTCTGCTGATGCCACTTTTGTCTTTTGCATCAGGATATGCAATAGTCGGCTGGGCAAAGCCGGTTCCGGTAAACCGGAATAATTTTAAGAACGCACTTAAAGACGATGCTATAGTTTCTTTCGCGGGTCCGCTTTCGAATTTTATATTTTCCATATTACTTTTTGCGGTATATGTAGTGCTTACAAGAACTATTGATCCGCAGTCAGCGGCATTTATCAGGATACTTACAATGTTCAGGACGGCAAGCTATTTTAATATTTTTCTTTGTCTGTTTAATCTTCTGCCCATTCCGCCGCTTGACGGTTCGCATATAATCTTTGATTTTTTCCCCAACAAGCTGACTGCAAAGCTTATGAACTCAGGTATTTACGGACTGCTGATTTTAATGATTTTTATTAATACTCCGCTATGGGGTTATTTTCTAAATATTGTTAAGTTTATATTTGAAATATTTATTTTCATTGGCGGAAAATTTTAATCTGTATATGATATGATTCGTAGCAGGGTGATTTTATTAATTATAGTATTGTCTGTTATCGGATGTAATAATGGACACAAGTCCGGGTTAACCGGTGGCAGAAAGGACTATACAATCCGCGTCAAAGGGTTCTCCACAAAAGATAGTGCAGAGATTTATCGCAGGGAGCTGGGGAAGGAAGCTGAAGGCAGGGTTGTTTGTTTATCCGATACTTCAAAGTTACAGAATAAGTTTTATGTTGAGCTGGGCGAGTATGCCACATCATATTTGGCGGGCAGGAATGCTTATGAGTTAATGAAAGCGGGGGCACTTAACGATTACAAAATCTTTTCCAACGGACAGGAAACGCGCGATGATTATGCCGAGGTATTCTTTGCCGGCAAATACAGGGGCATCGCCTCGGTTTATAAATATAATATCAGGACAAAAAAGACACAGTTTGTCTGGTCAAAACCGCAGGAAATGGTTGTTGAACTTGTTTATTCAGAAGACCGCAGGAGCGTTTTCTTTATTACAGCATCAGAATACGGGCGGAAGACAATATTCCCTTATGTGAATAATGTTAAACTCTACAGAATAACCACAGCAACGATGAAGATTGAAAAGCTGAAAACTTTGGGCAACGGAGTTCAGCTTTTTACGAATCGTGAGACTCCCAATTCATTACAGATTATTTTTAATAGTTTTGACAAGAAGAAGTCAACGATTGTTATTCAGAATAAATTTGTTTACAACTCAAATGGCAGGATGTTATTAAATGAAAAGAAAATATTTGACATAGTAACAGATAAATATCCGGCAAGCTTTGCCGAGACAACGGAGAACATGTCGCCGGATAACAAGTATAAGCTACTGGTTAAAAATATACGCGGGTTAAATATTTTTTATTTTGCCGGACAGGATTCAAAAAATAATGTTGTTATCATAAAATCAAAGCAGATGGTTAATCAAGTTGCATGGAGCGATGACGGGAAGTATCTCATTTTTTCGACTAATAATATATCGCCCAACAACCGCACTCTTTACAGCAGTTACCCCCAGACTTCGGGGCTGTTTGTTTATTCAGCCATAGAGAAGAAGCTCCTTAGCGACTGGCACGGAGGGGGATATAAAAACTTTATCTTACAGGGCGATTTGCTCTTCTTTGACGATGGGTTTAATGACCATTCAAAAATATTTATTCATGAAATAAAAACTAATAAAATAACAGATACCATTGAACTCAGCGGTGGCAACGGTATCAGAAACATTCCAACTACTCCATATTGAGCTTTTAGTGAAAACTTTTTTAAGATTATTATCATACGTTAAACCATACTGGAAACACCTTACAACTTCAATTATCTGCACGATTTTATTCTCTGTATTTAATGTAACATCGGTGGCGCTTACCATTCCTCTTCTTGATACTCTGTTTCAGGAATCAACCTCGAAAGCCAGGGTAGAACAAGTTACGCAGGAGAAAACAGATATAGAATCAACAAGCATACTGCCCTCATACGTAAACAACATAAAAGAGAACCTGATACATTCGCTAAAAGCATTTATGCTACGCGGCAGCAAGATGGACGCTCTTGTAAGGATATGTTTTCTTGTTTTGGTTGCATTCTTACTAAAGAATATCTCCGGGTACCTTCAGGCATATTTTCTCGCGCATGTTGAGCAGGGATTGATGCGCGATTTAAGGATTGAAGCCTACAAGCATCTGCATAAACTGCCGATGAGTTACTTTAAGAGTGAGAAGACGGGGAATCTTATTTCGCGCATAACTAATGATGTTAACGTTGTGCAGTCAACCGTATCTGCCGTATTCCTCAATATGATTCGCGAGCCACTCAACATAATAATGTTTCTGGGCATGGCTATTTCTATAAGCTGGAAGCTTACGCTTTCATCTGTACTAATACTGCCTGTTTCTATTGCAATTATTGCATGGATAGGACTTGCCTTAAGAAAACATAGCGCGCTTCTGCAGGCAAAGATGTCTGACATTACAACCGTGTTGCATGAGACACTTACCGGGATTAAGATAGTAAAAGCCTTTTCGATGGAGGAGTACGAAAACAAAAAGTTTACAAATGAAACGAATAGCTTTTTCAGACTTTATCTTAAGATAGTAAGGATTAGAAACGTGGCAAGTCCGATAACGGAGTTCTTAAGCGTAATTGTAGGAGTGTTTATAATCTACTATGGCGGGAAGCTGGTATTAGAGCAGGGCACACTTAAGGCAAGCGAGTTTCTGGGATTCCTCTTTGCTATTTTTCAGCTTATAACTCCGGTTAAAGAATTAAGCGGAGTCAATAACCGCATACAGGAAAACAACGCCGCCGCCGACAGGGTATTTGAAATAATCGATACTCCGCCGACAATAAAGAATATCGAAAATGCAAAGTCGCTCGAAGAGTTTAAGAGCAGCATCGAGTTTAAGGATGTATCTTTTCATTATGATGATTCTGACGAACTTGTATTGGATAAGCTGAATCTTTCGGTAAAGAAAGGGGAAATCATTGCGCTTGTAGGTAGTAGCGGTTCAGGCAAGACCACACTTGTCGATCTGATACCACGCTTCTTTGACCCGACAGGCGGTGGAATTTTAATCGATGGGAACAACATAAAAGAAATTAAGATTGAACATTTGCGCCGACTGATGGGAATAGTTACACAGGAGACAATGCTCTTTAATGATTCGATAAAAAATAATATTGCTTACGGACTAACAGACCATTCGATGGATAAAATAATTGAAGCAGCGAAGGCTGCCAACGCGCATAATTTCATTATAGAATTTCCTCGCGGGTATGATACCATCGTAGGAGAACGGGGCACGAAGATATCCGGCGGACAGAGACAGAGACTTTCAATTGCCCGCGCGCTGTTGGTTAATCCGCCCATTATGATTTTTGACGAAGCGACTTCCGCCCTCGATAATGAGTCGGAAATGTTAGTGCAACAGGCTATCGAACGTCTGATGGCGGAGAGAACTACGTTCGTAATAGCTCACCGTTTAAGCACAATAAGGAACGCTGACAAAATAATCGTGCTTGATAAAGGAAAGATAATTCAATGTGGCAGACATGAAGAGCTGATGAGAAATACCAGCGGTATGTACCGAAAATTATATGAATTACAATTTAGAGACTAACATGTTTGAAAATAAAGATAAAATACTTTCCGTTATTGATAAGATTATCTTTGGTTGTATAATATTATTTATGCTTAGTCTTACCAATTCGATTTTTATCAATCAACTTGGTTACTATGGCGCATTGCTTGGAATTCTTGTAAAATTTGGAGTTACGCGCGAATGGCAGTTCAGAAAGACGGGACTTGAATTATTCTTTGCGTTATTTCTTTTAGCGGAATTTCTTTCAGCTATATTTTCGGATGAACATGGTCGCGCTTTCCTGAACATGTTTAAGCGAATGCTTCTTATCCCAACATTGTACACAGTCGCCTTTGCCGCCGATGATATGAAAAAAGCAAAACTGTTCTTCAAGGTTTTTATCGGAGCTTCGATGGTCAGCATAATAATATACCTTGTTAATTCATATTACTATTACGTTTATAATCTTTATCAGATAAAGGAATCAGGACCCTCACTATTTCAGTACCCAATTACTACAAGCGAGATAATGAGTTTTACGGTTGTATTTTTATTTGCCTTTCTGATAAATGAAAAACAAAGTTTTAAGAATAAGTTTTTTGTTCTTATACTTTTTATGCTTTCTGTACTTGCTTTGATTTCAACCTATAAAAGAACCGGCTGGATTGGCACGGGCGCAGGATTGTTTGCAATAATACTGATAAAGAGAAACTGGAAGCTTATTTTACCAGTCGTTTTTGTAGCAGGGGTCATATTTTTATTTATTGGGAAAAATAAAAGCGAAGTATATTTTTATAATATTAAATCAGAGAGCGGGCTTGCGCAAACGGCAAAGCTTAATACAGAAGGCCGGGCAAATGGAATATATACAGACAGCAAGGCAAACTATATAAGCGATTTTGAAAACGGGATATTGAAGCTTAATGGGGCTGCAGTAGTTGGCAAATATAATATGCCATCGCCAGTACTGGAAATGAATCAGTGGGGAAAATATCTCACAGCATACTTAATCGATTCGAGATTCCTTTTACTTGAAAAAGATTCAATTGGAAATATCAAACAAAAATCAGAATTGATTTCATCGGGATTCACAACATCCTATCGGCTTGCGAATAATTATCTTTATATTATGGATAAAGACAGCGGGCTGACTATATTCAGGAATCCGGATAATCTGAAAGATGTTATTCGTCTATCAGGGATTACAGCTGACAACAAAATATATGTTGATTCAGCTCGAATGATTTTTTACTCAGTTGAGAACGGGCTTTGTGAATATTCTGTAAAACAGGGACTGCCGGAAGGCAGTCCGGTTTATTATAAACTAAAAAATGCTCCTGATTATGTGTGTTATATCGATGGCAGAATTATTATTTCCGATATAGATGGGTTGAAGCTCTATTCCCCAGACTCGCATACAATGAACCTGCTGAAAGAAATTCCCGATGTAAAAAAAATATGTTTTATAGAAAAATTCGGAGCAAAGCTTCTCGCTTCAGATCTTAATAAAAATGTTTACCTGTTTGATCATTCAATGAAAGATTCGCTTAAAATTATTGGCAAATACAAATTAAATTTTATCCCGAAGGCTATTGCCTTAAACAAGAATGAACTTATAGTAACTAATGTAAGACGCAACAGGCTGACAAGCATGATAGACCCTTATCTTCCATCGAACTTTAATAGAATGGCTCTATGGCGCGCGGGATTTCTGATGTTAAAGGATCATCCGCTATTTGGCGTAGGCGATATCGACCTTAATAATCTTTACAGGCAGTATAAACGTAATTATGATAAAGAACTACAGGGGCATCTTCATAATAATTATATTCACTTCCTTGCCATACTTGGCGGCTTTGGATTTATTGTAGTAATGATACTGCTTGGAAAAATAATACAATTTAATTATAAAATATATAATGAAGTAAAAACAGAACCATTTGTTTCATCCTATGCGCTTGGGGCATTTGGCGGATATATATCATTTTTATTTGCTGGTCTTACCGAATGGAATTTTGGAGATCACGAGGTGATAACAATGGCATGGTGGACAGTAGGGCTCAACTTTACTTTTTATTATTTAATACAGCAAAAGAGAAGAATTAATCCGTAAGAAATAATAGTCCATGTTCCTGACGAAGGAAATGATATATTACCATATACGATAGGAAATATTTTTTGGAAAATCAGGATTCAAGCAGATGAAGTTTATTCCCGGGAAATTAGCCGTTATTAATACTTAGAGCCTGCTGAAAAAGTCCAAAAGTCATGATAAACAATAAGATATAGAATAAAATAGTGTTAAAAGTGCTCAGAAAATGGTAAATTTGGACAAATAACTGAGCACCTGATGATACGATATACGAGTACGAAACAGTTAAAATTAGAGTTTTTCAAGACGCCGTTTGACACAGAACTCGACCAGAAAAACAAGTGGGTAATGCTTGCCGGGATAATTCCGTGGGATGAACTGGCAGGCATATACCAGAAGAGAATGCATAAGAGTCAGGGACGCCCGTCACTTTCACTAGGAGTCGCCACAGGGTCCCTGATAATAAAACAATAAGGGTCTTAGTGATGAACTTGTTACAGGAGAAATAAGTGAGAATCCGTACCTGCAGTATTTCCCTGGTTATGAAGATGTCAGAACAAAACGGGCATTTGATCCATCCCTGTTTGTGGATATCAGGAAACGGATGGGGTTTGCAGAGTTCACAAAGTTTAATGAATTACTGATTCACCGGATAAATGAACTCAGGGAGAAGCACTCATCAGCCAGAGAAAAGGGAAAAGACGATAAGACGGACAAACCCGCAAAAGGAGAAAACGAGCCTGAAGAAAACCGGGAAGAACTAAGAGAAAACGATGAACAGTTAAAGAAATATCAGAACATGCGAAGCGGGATTGAAGGGAAGTTAGGTCAGAGTAAGAACTTTTATGGTCTGAATCAGACATCTGCCTGGTTAGAGCAACAGACCGGCATAAGCCGGATCATGGCAGTCTTCACGGGTGTAAATCTGATAAGAGTTTTGACGGAGCTGAAACTCTTTATTTTTTGGCTTATCCGAAAATATCTTAGTAATGAACAAATGGTAGCATTAGCCGCCATATAAATGAAATAATACTTTTTCAGCATACTCTAATTATAGTTATGCTAGATGGCTCTGATACATTATTTCATAACCCGCTGAATGTGGTATAGTTTTCAGATAAGCACAAAAATAAGATTAATATTCATAGTTATATTGGGAAAACTCACTATCAGGGGCTGACAACCCTAAAATACTTTAAACCCAAATTCCCGCACGTGGCTAATAATGGACAATACACCCTTGTCCAAAGCTCAGAAAAAAACGTAAAAACTGTTACTTTACTAACCTTTTGTAAATCGTGGAATAGTCAGAAATATGGTATATTCTTTGTACCTAATGATAAAAAATAGAGCAAGATGAACAAGATAGTTTTACACACAGGTTTATTGGTATTCTTTATATCCATAATATTCTTCAGCCAGAAGAGTATGGCGCTCCAGGATATTTTTATACGTTCAATGGTAATATTTGTTGTTTTCACAATAATGTTTGGTATAATAGTGCTTTTATTTGTGAAATCAATAAATAAGACTTCGCTCTCAAAGGGGAAAAATTTTTCAGAAAACATCAATAGGGAATAGCAACCATGGATACTTCACTATTGTGGTCCAAATTTAAGCAATCAAATAACTCTGACCTTAAGCGTCAAATTATCATGAATTATACAAATTTGGTTCATTACGTAATTCATAATTCAAAGTTTATATCTATCAACATCGTTGATGACCGGGATTATTTTCAGTTTGGTATTGAGGGACTTAGCGAAGCAATAGACAGATTTGATCCTGATTACGGTACGAAGTTCGAAACATACGCGATTCAGCGTATCAGAGGCAAGATCATTGATGAGCTTAGAAAAATCCAAATCAAGCCACGCAGTTCTACGACTGGAGAAAATGATGTTGTTTATACAAATGTTTCCCTGAATAATTCCTTTGATGAAGAAGACAGCTATATGCTTTACGAAGTAATCCCTAATGATACGGAACAGCCTGATGAGACAATGTTTAAGAATGAAGCAAAGGAACTGTTGATCGTTGCTATGAAGGAACTCAATGAACGTGACAGGCTTGTATTGACATTATATTACTATGAAAACTTAAATTACAAAGAAATTGCTCAAGTGTTGAACATTACCGTATCGCGTATTTCTCAGATACATTCAAAAATAATTCATGATCTAAAACTCAAACTTGTAAAGCAATATGATTGAACTATCTCCCGAACTTCAGAAAAAGAGAGAGAAAAGCAAACTCGTGCTAGCACAGGTTTATAATTTGCCTGCTATTCCGCTTGTAATGATGGAAGTTACAAAACTGCTCAGCAATCCGATGACTAGCGCGGCTGAGCTGGGCAAGGTTGTAAGCAAGGATCAGGCATTAGTAACTAAGATCCTTACTGTAGCCAACTCACCGCTTTATGGACTGCCCAGAAGAGTTTCCACGATTGACTTCGCGATTATCATTCTGGGTTTTGAGCATATAAAAAATATTGTAATCGCTCTTTCTATGATGGAAGCCTTCAAGAACAAGAGCGACAAAAATCTTGATCAAAAACAATATTGGGTACATTCGATTATGACAGCCTCGGCAGCCAAAAGGATGGCAGATGATTTAGGATTCCATTTTACTGGAGAAGCTTTTACCGCTGGATTGTTACATGACTTGGGGATACCAATTATTCACAAATATTTTAATGCTGATTTTCTTAAAATATGCGAGGCTGTTAATGTAAGAGGAATTTCTTTCGATCAGGCACAAGAAGAGATTATGGGATTCAGGCATGAGGATATTGGCAATCAATTATCACAAAAGTGGAATCTGCCGGTCAACTTAAGCGATACAATACTTTATCATCATACGCCATCAAAGGCTGAACATAATAATAATCTGGTTTCGATTGTACATTTGGCAGACTATATGACTTCAAAATTAGTTATTGGAAATTTTTACTGGGATGATTTTTATAGCTTTGATATGAGTATATTAGAGAGCTTAAAGTTGGGCGATGAGGGTTACCTCGAAAAATTTATCAATGGCTACAGAGAGCTTTTTTTAAGCCAAATTAATTCGATACAAATCTAAAACAATAATTTTTCAAAAAATTAAAAGTTACAAGTATGGAACTAGAAATATTCAACAGGCAGGAAAAAAGAGAAAAAACGGAACTGGTTTTATCTAATGTTTATAACCTTCCTGCGATTCCATCGATTATGATGGAAATCTCCAGGCTTCTGGAAAAACCCAATACCACAACGGCAGAACTATCCAAGGTAATTGGTAAAGATCAGGGCATTGCTTCAAAAGTTCTTTCGATAGCAAATTCACCGCTTTACGGCTTACCGAGAAAAGTTTCAACCATTGATTTTGCTATTTTGATCATTGGCTATCAGGATATTAAGAATATTATTACAGCCTTATCAATGGTTGAATCCTTCAAGAATAAGACTGACAAAAATCTTAATCAGAAAGAGTTCTGGCTACATTCGCTCGTTACTGGTCTTGTCGCAAAGAAAATCGCAGAAGATCTTGGTTATAGAAGCGGTAGTGAAGCTTTCGTTGCAGGGCTTATCCACGATCTCGGAATCCCTGTTATTCATAAATATTTTCATACTAACTTTATTGTAATCTGTGAAAAAGTTGCTACGAATAATATCAGTTTTATGGAAGCAGAGTTTGATACCTTAGGTCTAAGCCATCAAGAAGTAGGTAGGTTTCTTGCAGCCAAGTGGAACCTCCCGCTTGCTTTATGCGATACAATACTTAACCATCACACACCACACATTGCGATGGAGAATAAAACACTAACCTCAATTACTCACATTGCTGATTATGCTACACAGAAACTTAAAATAGCAGATTTCTATTGGGACAATGAATATCTGTTTGACGAATCAGTTATCGAGATATTAAAGCTTGATGATATGGACAGAGTCGAAAAAATGGTTGAGGGTTACAGAAATTTATTAACACAGGAAGCTACTTCCTTAGGGATATAAAACGGTGAGATTGCTAAAGGATAAATCTAATAACTATGTTTCTTTCTACGAGTCATTACAATCTGATGGCGGTGAAGCTCCTGTCAGCGTAGTGCGCGGTGGAAGTGTTGCAAGTGAATCAGCCGCTGGTAACCTGCTTGAGAAATATTATTATATGGTACAGAACATTATGACCTTTTCAAATGTCATAATG